>Ga0182737_1000577_pt1 | contig 49639 bp, 40 predicted proteins | sample eDN5th30CBELigOP_FD_128878 | JGI IMG/M metagenome (GOLD analysis project Ga0182737, IMG submission 128878) | Enriched Organic Plus compost microbial communities from Emeryville, California, USA - eDNA 5th pass 30_C BE-Lig OP (version 2) (version 2) ...
CGATGAGGCGATCGCGCATCTCGAAAAGCTGGTGAAGGAACGCCCGGACGACGTGGACGCCGCCTCGGCCCTCGGCGCCCTGTATCGCAGCAAGAAGGAATGGCTGAAGGCGGCGGACGCCTACACCACCGCCATCGCCCGGGCCGGAAAGCCTGAGCCGCGTTTCTGGTCGCTGTATTATTTCCGCGGCATGTCTTACGAGCGCGCCAGGCAATGGGCGAAGGCGGAGGCCGACCTGAAGCAGGCGCTGGAGCTGGCGCCGGACGGCGACGGGCGTGAGCGGGCCGTGGTGCTCAACTACCTCGGCTATTCCTGGGTGGATCAGGGGATTAACCTGAAGGAAGCCTTCGACATGCTGCACAAGGCCGTGGCCTTGCGCCCGCGCGACGGTTACATCGTCGATAGCCTGGGCTGGGCCTATTATCGGCTTGGCCGCTACGACGACGCGGTGCGCGAACTGGAGCGGGCCATTGCCCTGAAGCCCTCCGACCCGACAATCAATGACCACCTGGGCGACGCCTACTGGAAAACCGGCCGCAAGCTTGAGGCGCGCTTCCAGTGGAATCACGCTCGTGATCTGGAGCCGGAGCCGGATGACCTGCCAAAGATCCTCGCCAAGATCGCCAATGGCATGACCGCGGACGGCAAGCCCGCTGAAGGCAAAAGCGCCGAAGACAGGAACGCTGACGGGAACGCGGCGGACAGGCCGGCGGACCAGAAGGGTGAAGCTGCCCCCAGGCCTTATGGCAAGCCGCCAACCGACAAGCTCCCAGCTGACAAGCCGCCAGCAGGCGACCAGCCCGCCGGCAAGCCGCAGCCTGGCGTTTCCACGCCCCCAGGCGGGAAAGATGGCGCGCCATCGGCGCCTAAGGACGCGCCGGGGGAAGGCGGGAACGATGCGCCCGCCACGCCTGAACAGCACAAGCCAGGGCAGCCGGCCCCTGACCCCGGCCCATCGCCAGCGCCCGGCAAGGGCCTGACGCCGGATGACCGGGGCGAGGCGCCGGCGGATGGCGGCGGCGCCAGCGGCGCGGTTTCCGGCGAGGCGCATAACGGCTCTGGCAGCCAGACGCCGTCGCAGCAGCCGTCCCCGGCGTCGCAGCCGGCTGGACAGAAGGCGAACTGAAGCGCGCCCGGCGCCCCGGCGGGGCGCCGCCGCTGGTCCCCAGGCGCGCCCGCGTTTCGGCCGGCGCCGTGCGAAGTCCCCGATCGGGGCGGGGCCTAGCCTGATCTGTCAGGCTTTCCCGTCCGGTCCATGGCCCCGGAAACAGCCGGGCGTCCCGCCATGAGGCGCGTCAGGGCCGCGACGGCTTTCCGTTTTGCATCGCGCCAGCCGCCGCCCCATTGAACGCTGTAACTGGAAAAGCTGCGACGGATAGCGGATGGACCCGGCCAACCTGCCCCTGACAACGCGCCTGCCCCTGACAACGCGCGCGCCGGCCAAGGTCAATCTGACCCTGCGGGTCGTTGGCCGGCGGCCAGACGGCTATCATGAACTCGACAGCCTGACAGTTTTCGCCGGCGTGGCGGCAGGGTCCGTCACAGGGTCCTGCGCTGAATCCGGCGTTGCTGACGTGTTGTCGCTGGAGCCGGGCGACGGCCTCTCCCTGGCCGTGGCTGGCGACACCGCGGCCGAAGCGGGGCCTGACGACGATAATCTGGTGTTGCGCGCGGCGCGTCGCCTGGCGGACCTGTGCCCCGGATTGCGAATGGGGCGGTTTATCCTCGACAAGCGCCTTCCGGTCGCCGCTGGGCTCGGCGGCGGGTCATCGGACGCCGCCGCCGCGCTTCGCCTGCTGGCGCGGCTCAATCATCTGGCTGCCGACGACCCGCGTCTGCATCAGGCGGCGACGGCGACGGGCGCCGACGCGCCGGTCTGCCTTGGCGCCCGGGCGCGGGTGATGGCGGGGTTGGGAGAGATTCTCGGGCCGCAGCTGTCCCTGCCGGCGTTGCCGGCGCTGCTGGTCAATCCGCGCGTCGCGGTTCCGACGCCGGCGGTGTTCCGGGCGTTGGCCGCATCGCCGCTGCAAGCGGGCTCCCCGCCCGCCAGGCTGACGCCCGACGTCGCCACCGTGGCGGGCTTGAGGCGTTACCTGCTGGCGGGCCGCAACGATCTGGAAGCGCCGGCGCGAAGCCTCTGCCCGGAGATCAGCGAGGCGCTGGCGCTGGTGCAGCGGATGCCCGGTTGCTGGCTGGCGCGCATGTCCGGTTCTGGCGCGACGGTTTTTGGGCTGTTTGACGATCAGGCCCAGGCCCAGGTAGCGGCGGGGCGCATACACGCGACCAGGCCGGCCTGGTGGGCGCGCCCGACCATGCTGGCCTGAGCGCTGGCGAAGCCGTCGCCGCCTGGGCCATGCGTGATTTTCACGCCAGGTCGCAAAAGATGCGGACGCCTCCGCGACCTGCAACGCTCAAATCGGTATGACGCATATCCTGCGGGTCATGCCTTGCGCCGCGCGGGCTCCAACGCCATGAGCCTGGGCTCATGGCGGTCTGGCGTCGGTCAGTGCGCCCGGGAGATGCAGAAGTCCACCGTGTCGAGCAGGGCCGTTTTCAGCGGGCCGGCCGGGTAGCGGTCAAGCGCCGCGCGGGCGGCGTCGCCGTAGCTTTCGGCGCGGGCGATGGTTTCACGCAAGGCGCCGTTGCCGCGCATCATGGCGACGGCGCGCTTGAGGGCGTCGTCGCCGGTGGCGCCTTCCTCCAGCGCCTGGCGCCAGAACTCCCGGTCGGCGGCGTCGCCGCGTTGCAGCGACAGCACCACCGGCAGGGTCAGCTTGCCCTCGCGAAAATCGTCGCCGACATTCTTGCCGAGGGCGTCGGCGGTTCCGCCGTAATCGAGCGCATCGTCAATGAGCTGGAAGGCGACGCCGAGGTTCATGCCATAGGCGCGGCAGGCGGCGCGGTCGTCCGGGTTGTTGCCGGCGAGAATCGGGCCGACCTCACAGGCCGCCGCGAACAGGGTGGCGGTCTTGGCCTCAATGACGGCGAGGTATTCGTCCTCGGTGGTTGCGAGGCTGCGCGCGACCGACAGCTGCATCACCTCACCCTCGGCGATGACGGCGGCGGCGGTGGACAGCACGTCGAGCGCGTCGAGCGAACCGACCTCGACCATCATGCGGAAGGCCTGACCGAGCAGGAAGTCGCCGACCAGCACGCTGGCCTCGTTGCCCCACACCTTGCGCGCCGCCGGCTTGCCGCGCCGCATGTCGCTTTCGTCGACCACGTCGTCGTGGAGCAGGGTGGCGGTGTGCATGAACTCGACGCTGGCCGCCAGCTTGACGTGACCTTCGCCCTGATAGCCGCACAGGGCGGCGGCCGAGAGGGTGAGCATGGGCCGCAGACGCTTGCCGCCGGACGAGATCAGATGATTGGCGACCTCAGGGATCATCAAAACGTCGGACCCCGTGCGCGACAGGATCATCTGGTTCACCCGCTCCATGTCGGCGGCGACCAGCTTCACCAGGCCTTCGATGCTGGCCTGCCTGCCCTTGTCCCTGTCCAGTGCGACGGCGATACCCAACCTGATCTCCTTCCGGTCCACGGTCCGGCGCGCTGCCCTGGCTGCACATGGAGCCAGCGCCCGCTGGCCCGACTTGTCCAATGTTTCCGCCGGATTTGCAAATGAAACCGCGGGCGCGCTCTGGCGGAAAGCAGCGGCGGATTGCCCCTGTAGGACGTTCGCCCCAATAGCGGGCGCGGGCGGGAATACGCCGGCAATACACATGGTTGCGCCATTCCTGAGCGCCGGCAAATAGGCTATTCCTGAACGCATGGAAGAATTGCTGCGCACCAATGACGTCGTCGCCCTCGGCTACATGTCGGGCCTGCTGGACCAGGCCGGCATTCTCAACATGGTGGCCGACAACCAGGTCAGCGCCATCGAGGGCTCGATCGGCGCCTTTCCCCGCCGCCTGATGGTGGCTGGCGACGCCCTGGCGGCGGCGCGCGCGCTGCTGGCTGACGCCGGCATGGGGGAATATCTGCCCGAATTGCCGGATTGATCCGTGACCGCGGCGGAGCAGAGCCTCGACGCCTTCTTCAACGGCGGGCTGCGACTGGCCCAGTTCCGGCGCGGCCACCATCGCGGCGGCACCGACGGCGTGCTCGCCGCCATGGCTGGCGCGACGCTGGCGGCGGCGCTGGCGCGGCGGTTGCGGCGGACCGTTGACGTGCTCGATATGGGGGCGGGCAGCGGGCTGATCGGCCTGGGGGTGGCCCGGACCGCGCCCGCAACGCGGGTGATGCTGGCTGAACGCGATGGCGACCTCGCCGGATTGTGCGCCGGTAATATCGCCCTGAACGGCCTGGACGGCCGCGCCCGTGTCGTCAATATCGATCTGCTGGACCGGCCGGAGGCGCTGGCGGCGGCGGGCCTTGTGGCGGAAAGCCAGGACCTGGTGGTGACCAACCCGCCCTGGTTCGCCCCGGAGGCGGTGCGCGCCTCCCCAGGCGCCGGCCGGCGGGCGGCGCACGTGTTCGATGCGCCCGTGGACGGAATGCGGGAGCCGGTGCGGGAGGACGCCCTGCAGGCCTGGTTGCGTTGCGCCTGCCGGCTGCTGCGGCCGGGCGGGGCGCTGCTGGTGATCCACCGGGCGGAGGCGCTGCCGGAGATTCTCGCCGGCATGGCGCGGCGCTTCGGCGACGTGCGGGCGCGGCCGGTGGCGGCGCGGGCGGGCGCGCCGGCGATCCGGGTGATGGTGGGCGGGCTGCGCGGCCGGCGCGGGCCATTCGCCCTGGACGCGCCGCTCGTATTGCACGGGCCGGATGGGGCCTTCACCGCCGAAGCGGCCCGCGCGCACGCCGGCGAAAGCCTGCCATGGGGCGATTGACGGCCGGATACGGTCGCGCCCGGGCGATTTCCAACTGTGTCCGTTGGTTTTTCGTTGTATAGGGACCTGCGTCGGCGCGCCGCCGCAGCGACAGAAGCACGCGATATCAGAAGAATGCGATCATGACCGGCTCCGATCAGTCCAGCCCGAAGCGCTCCTTTCAGGGGCTTATCCTGACGCTCCATGAGTTCTGGGCGAAGCAGGGCTGCGTCATTCTCCAGCCCTATGACATGGAGGTGGGCGCCGGCACCTTCCACCCGGCCACGACCCTGAGGGCGCTGGGGCCGAAGCCGTGGAAAGCCGCCTACGTGCAGCCCTCGCGCCGCCCCACCGATGGGCGCTATGGCGAAAACCCCAACCGGTTGCAGCATTATTACCAGTATCAGGTGATCCTGAAGCCGAACCCGCCGAACCTGCAGGAGCTGTATCTGGCGTCGCTGGAGGCCATCGGCGTCGATCTGGCGCTGCATGACGTGCGCTTTGTCGAGGACGACTGGGAGAGCCCGACCCTGGGCGCCTGGGGCCTTGGCTGGGAATGCTGGTGCGACGGCATGGAAGTGTCGCAGTTCACCTATTTCCAGCAGGTGGCGGGCGTGGAATGCGCGCCGGTGGCTGGCGAACTGACCTATGGCCTTGAGCGCCTCGCCATGTACGTGCAGGGGGTGGAGCGCGTCTACGACCTCAATTTCAACGGCGGCGAAGGTGACGACAAGGTGACCTATGGCGACGTGTTCCTGCAGGCCGAGCAGGAGTTTTCCGCGTTCAATTTCGAATACGCCGACACGGACATCCTGTTCCGCCACTTCGCTGACGCGGAGAAAGAGTGCAAACGCCTGCTGGAGGCCGGCGCGCGCGCCGATGGCCGCCATGGCCTCGCCATGCCGGCCTATGACCAGTGCATCAAGGCCAGCCACGCCTTCAACCTGCTGGACGCGCGCGGCGTGATCTCGGTGACCGAGCGGCAGAGCTATATCCTGCGCGTGCGTGAACTGGCCAAGGCCTGCGGCGCCGCGTGGCTGCGCACCGAGGGCGGCGGCGCGGCCGCCTGAGGCTTCCGCAACTGTTTCGCCGCACGCCCGTTTGACGCTTTTTCAGGCCCGCCGGGGCCGATGGAACCTCCGATGCCCGACCTTCTGCTCGAACTGTTCAGTGAAGAAATCCCCGCCCGCATGCAGCGCAAGGCGGCGCAGGACCTGCAGAGCCTGGTGACCAACGCCCTTGTCGAGCGTGGCCTGCTGTATGAAGGCGCCGGCGCCTGGGCGACCCCGCGCCGCATCGCCCTGCACATCGCCGGCCTGCCGGCGGTTGGCCAGGACGTGCGCGAGGAGCGCAAGGGGCCGCGCGTCGGCGCGCCGGATGGGGCGATCCAGGGCTTCCTGAAGGGCGCCGGCCTGACCTCCATCGACCAGGCGCAGGTCGTATCCGATCCGAAGAAGGGCGAGTTTTATGTCGCGGTGATCGAGAAGCCGGGCCAGCCGACGCTGGACGTGCTGGCCGAGGTGCTGCCGCGCATCATCCAGAACTTCCCGTGGCCGAAGTCGATGCGCTGGGGCGCCGCTTCCGCCCAGCCCGGCGCCATGCGCTGGGTGCGGCCGCTGCATTCCATCGTCGCCACCTTCGGGCCCGAGACCGAGGAGCCGCAAGTCGTGCCGTTCAGCGTCGGCGGCGTGACGGCGGGCAACGAAACCCGCGGCCACCGCTTCATGGCGAAGGGCGCCGGTTTCCCTGGTCCGATCCAGGTGAAGCGCTTCGACGATTACGTCGCCGTGCTGGAGAAGGCGAAGGTGGTCCTCGACACGGACCGCCGCAAGGACATCATCCTCGCCGAGGCGCGCAATCTGGCCTTCGCCCAGGGGCTGGAGCTGGTGGAGGACGAAGGTCTGCTGGAGGAGGTCGCCGGCCTGGTGGAATGGCCGGTGGTGCTGATGGGCGCCTTCGAGGAGGAGTTCCTGGCGATACCGCCGGAGGTGATCCGCGCCACCATCCGCGCCAACCAGAAATGCTTCGTGCTGAGGAAGGCGGACGGCGCGCTGGCCAACAGGTTCATCCTGGTGTCCAACATCGTCGCGCCGGATCGCGGCGCCGCCATCATCGCCGGCAATGAGCGCGTGGTCCGCGCCCGCCTCTCCGACGCCCGCCACTTCTGGCAGACCGACCAGCGGCCGATGCCGGACTATCGCGAGCGCGCGGACACGAAGCACCTGAAGCCGCTGGAGCAGCGCCTGCAGAAGCTGATCGATTCCCGCTCCGTGTTCCACGAGAAGCTGGGCACCCAAGGCGAGCGCGTCGAGCGGCTGGTGGAGCTGGCCGGCAAGATCGCGCTGGCGATTGGCGCCGACGGCGGCCTGGCGACCCGCGCCGCCCGCCTGGCCAAGGCCGACCTCACCACCGAAATGGTGGGCGAATTCCCGGAATTGCAGGGCCTCATGGGCCGCTATTATGCGGCGGCCGAGGGCGAGGATCCGCATGTGGCGGCGGCGCTCGAGGACCATTACAAGCCGCTCGGCCCGTCCGACCGCACGCCCACGGCGCCGGTTTCCGTCACCGTGGCGCTGGCCGACAAGCTGGACACCCTGGCCGGCTTCTGGGCCATCGACGAGAAGCCGACCGGCTCCAAGGATCCTTACGCCCTGCGCCGGGCGGCGCTCGGCGTCATCCGTCTGGTGCTGGAGAACGACCTGCGGCTTCCGCTGGTGGAAATCTGCCAGGAGGCGGAGCCGGAAGGGGCGAAACGCGCCGCGCCGCGCATGCCGGAAGAATTCGCCGGGCGCGTCGTGTCGTCCGACGCGGTGTCGCTGCTGGAGTTCTTCCACGACCGCCTCAAGGTGTTCCTGCGCGATCAGGGCTACAGCCACGATCTGATCGACGCGGTGCTGTCGCTGGGCGATCAGGACGACCTGCTGCTGGTGGTGCGTCGGGTCGCGGCGCTGAAGCAGTTCCTCGATACCGCCGACGGCAAGTCGCTGCTGGCCGGCGTGAAGCGCGCCGCCAACATCCTGCGCATCGAGGAGAAGAAGGACGGCGCGTCATATGACGCCGCCGCTGACGCCTCTTTGTTGCAGGCCGATGAGGAAAAGGCGCTGTTCACGGCGCTGGCCGCCGCCCGCGAGGCGGCGAAAGCGGCGGTGCAGCGGGAGGATTATCAGGGCGCCATGACGGCGCTGGCGGCGCTGCGCGGTCCGGTGGACGCCTTCTTCGAGGCGGTGACGGTGAACGCCGACGAGGCGGCCCTGCGCGCCAACCGGCTGCGCCTGCTCGCCGGCATTCGCGAGGCGACGCGCGCCATCGCCGATTTCTCGCGCATCGAGGGCTGAGCCCGGCGCGGGCGGCCGATCAGGAAACGACCCGGCTGGCGCCGCCCGCCGGGTTTTTTCTTGTCCAGATCCGGTCAGTTCGACGCGGAGCTGGCGAGAGCGCCGGCGCGGCCGCCGCCGCCATCATCCGCGGGATCGCCTCAAACCCCGGCGCCCGCCATGCCTGCGCATGTTGCGGGCATCCACGTCTTCGTCGTCTCCCGCGGGGGCGTCTCTTGCGTCGTCGTCTCTTGCGTCGTCGCCTGGATGGCCGGCGCAGGTCCGGCCCTGATGGCGGCGCGGGGAAGGGCGGGGGCTATCGTCCGGTCAGGTTCGCCATGATGAAAGCAACGCGCTCCGCCACGGGGGCCTTCGGCAGCCAGACAAGGTCATAGCCAAGCGCCGGCCAGACCCTGGCCATGGCGGCGCAGGTGGCTTCGGCCTCGGCGAGGTCCTGCTTGCGTTCGGCGTCGTTGACGTAGATTTCCGGCCAGAACGGCGCGATGAACACCGGGGCATGGTAACGACGCCCCTGCGCCGCCGCGCGGCAGCGTTGCGCCGCCGCGTCATGGGCAAGGCCAACCAGCTCCAGATAGCCAAGCACGTCGCCAATACCCCGGTCGAAGAATACCGGCCCCGGGGCGTCATCCGCCGCATCGAACGCCGCGACGGCGTGCGTCAGCATGGCGTCCGCGAAGCGCGCCGGGTTGCGCCATGGCAGGGCGTCGCCGCCGCTGGCCTGCTGTTGCAGGATCACGGCCCTTCCTGCTTCTGGCGCCGTCGCATGGCCGTGGCCGGCAAGCGCTTCGAGCAAGGTGGTCTTTCCCGATCCGGGGCCGCCGGTCAGGACGATCCGCAGGGGAGAGCGGTTCATGGCTTGCTTTCGGGGAGAGCGGGCAGGTTACAGCCACTTCTTCCAGCGGAAGAAGAAATAGGGCGCGATGGCGGCGACGATCATGCCGAGCAGGGCCAGCGGGTAGCCAAGTTTCCAGTCCAGCTCCGGCATTGCCTTGAAGTTCATGCCGTAGATGGAGGCGATAAGGGTCGGCGGCATGAACACCACCGCCATAACCGAAAACAGCTTGATGATGTTGTTCTGCTCGATGTTGACGAGGCCGAGGGTGGCGTCGAGCAGGAACTGGATCTTGCCGCTCTGGAAGGTGGCGTGCTCCTCCAGCGATTGCAGGTCGCGCAGGTTGGTGCGCACCTGTTCGCGCAGCTCCATGGGCACGCGGGCGGTGCGGTAGGCCACGGTGAGGAACAGCATGACCCGCTCGATCGACAGCAGGCTTTCGCGGCTTTTGGAGATCAGGTCGCCGTGATGGCCCAGGGTCTGGACGATGTCCTGGAACTCGGCGTTGCGCTTGCCGGGGTCGTGCTTGGTTTCGAACACCTGGCGGGAGAGGGTGTTGATGTCCTCGCCGATGTTCTGGAGCACCTCGGCGGCGCGGTCGATGATGGTTTCAATGAGGCCGGCCATCACCTGCTCGGCGGTGAGGCCGCCGCTGCCTGGCCGGCCGGCGCGGTGGGCGAACATGATGAACGCCTTCGGCTCGTCATAGCGCACGGTAATCAGCGTGTTGCGGGCCAGAATGAAGCTGACGCTGGCGAGCTGGGCGTCGTGGGCGACGTTGAACAGCAGCTGCGTGGTCATGTAGCGGGCGCCGTTCTCGGTGTAGAGCAGTTCGGACGGCTCGATGTAGTCGGTGTCCTCGCGCGTCGGCACGCTGACGCCATAGTGCGCCTCCGCCAGGCGCGCCTCGGCGCGCGACGGCTCGATCAGATCAATCCAGATCGCGTCGGCCGGAAACAGCTCGCCCGGAACGAGCATGCGCCGTTCCAGAAAAGCCCCGCCCTCGGGCGTTGTCGCTGGCCGGTGAACAATGATCATGGTCTGGTCTCCCGCCGGGCAGCATTGCCACCGGGATCATGTCACTGGCGTGACGGCTGGACGTGTTCGGTTGCCCTGCTGGCGACGCGGACGGCCCTGGCCTCCTGCAAGGTCCAGGCCGGCGACGGATCGCTCACAGGCCATGGGTATGCGGCGTGTTCGGGAGCGTGCGCTCCAGGCATGATCCCGAACGATTACGCCTGAATCCGGGCCGTGAACAACCCCGTTATGGTTGGGATGCGCCGCAGGGCGCTGGCGCGGTCGCGTCCACCGCTTCCACGCCGCCGTCCCGGCTCTGGCCAGGCGGGCGCCAATAGAGTTTTGTCTGTCTGAATTGTTGCGGCTACAGGCGCAATAAACCGCGTCCGCGGGTAGATGCTCTAGCGATTTTTGCTGGCGCTGACAACCAGCGATGCGTCGCCGGTTTCTGGCGGCGCTTCAGACGATGTCAAAGCTGGCGTGATAATTGACCTCGCCGGCGGGAGGCGCGCCGCGGAACACGATGCGCTGGAAGTATCCGGGCGGGACATCGCCATAACGCAGGGCCGGATCGCTGATGAAGCCGAAGCGTGCATAATAGCCTGGATCGCCGAGGACCACGCATCCGGCGGCGCCCTGATCGCGCAGCGTCGCCAGCCCGGCGCGGATCAGCGCCTGACCGACGCCGGCGCGCTGATGGTCGGGACGCACCGACACCGGTCCGAGGCCAAACCACCCCGGCGCGCCGTCGCTGGTCGTTACGGGCGAGAACGCCGCGTGGCCAACAAGGGCGCCGGCCTCTTCCGCAACGCAGGACAGGGCCAGCGCGCCAGCGGCGCGCAGCGCATCGACAATGGCCGCTTCCGTTCCCGAGCTGTGCGGCGCGCTGGCGAAAGCAGCGGCGGTCACCTGGCGGATGGCGGCGGCGTCGGCGGGGGTTTCAGGCCGGACAAGCAACATGCGCTGTTGTCCCACAAACCATGACGGGAGTCATGGTCTGACGGCGCGCGCGCGGTTTGTCGTCCGGCTGGCCGCGCCGCTTTGCCGGCGCAGCGGTCTGGCGGCCCTGGAGGGCCACGGCGCCGCAGCCCCCTCCGCAGCCCCCTCCGCCGCGCCAGGACGTCAGGCGACCAGCGCGTCGCGCGCGTCCAGCACGGCGTCGGCGCCGCGCAGCACGATGTCCGCCAGCGCCTGGGCTTCCGGGGCAATATTGCCGGCGAAGAAGCGGGCGATGTGTATGCGGCTGGCGTGCGCCGGGTTGGCGTCGCCGGCCTCGGCAGCCTTCACGGCCGCGAGCGCGATATTCACGAGGGCGTCGAGCCCCTCGGCGATGCCAAACAGCCGCAGATAGGGAACGGCGACGGCCAGCGCCGCGTCGGGGTTGTTGCCGGCCTGTTGCTGCAGCAGGAAGGCGGTGGCGCGATCCAGCGATTCGGCCGCGTCGCGCAGGCGGGCGGCGGCGTCGCCAAGGGCGTCGGCCTGGGCGTTGGCGGCCTTCGTCGCCGTCTGGCGCATGGCGGCGATGGCGGCCTGCACCACCGCGCCGCCGTTCATCGGCAGCTTGCGGGTGACCAGGTCGATGGCCTGGATGCCGTTGGTGCCTTCATAGATCGGGGCGATCCGGGCGTCGCGCAGGTGCTGGGCCGCGCCGGTCTCCTCGATGAAGCCCATGCCGCCGTGAATCTGCACGCCAATGGAGGCGGCCTCGACCCCGATATCGGTGGACCAGGCCTTGGCGACCGGGGTCAGCAGCGAGGCGTGCGCCGCGCCGCGCGCCCGCTCGGCCGGATCGGCGGCCAGATGGGCGCGATCGAGGGCGGCGGCGGTGCGGTAGCAGATGGCGCGGGCGGCGGCGGCCAGCGCCTTCATGGTCAGGAGTTTGCGCTGGATATTGGGGTGCTGGATGATCGGGCTCATCTCGCCGGCGGGCGCGCCGCTGGCGCGGCCCTGGCGGCGCTCATGGGCGTAGGCCAGCGCCTGCTGGTAGGCCCGGTCGGCGATGGCGACGCCCTGCAGGCCAACGGCGAGGCGCGCGGCGTTCATCATCGTGAACATGCAGTTGAGGCCGCGATTCTCCTCGCCGATCAGCCAGCCCGTGGCGCCGCCCTCATCGCCGTAGACCATGACGCAGGTGGGCGAGCCGTGGATGCCAAGCTTGTGCTCGATGCTGGCGCAGCGCACGTCGTTGCGCCGCCCCGGATTGCCGTTGGCGTCGGGAATGAACTTGGGCACGAGAAACAGCGAGATGCCGCGGGTGCCGGCCGGCGCGTCCGGCAGGCGGGCCAGCACGAGATGGACGATATTGTCCGTCATGTCGTGCTCGCCATAGGTGATGAAGATTTTCTGGCCGGTGATGCGATAGCTGCCGTCGCCGTTGGGAACCGCCTTCGTGCGCAGCGCCGCCAGGTCGGAGCCCGCCTGCGGCTCCGTCAGGTTCATGGTGCCGGTCCATTCACCGGCCACCAGTTTCGCCAGATAGGTCTGTTTCAGCTCCTCGGAGCCGTGGGCGATCAACGCTTCCACGGCGCCAGCGCTCAGCAGCGGGGCCAGCGCGAACGACATGGCCGAGGCGTTCCACATTTCGGCGCAGGCCGCCTGCACCACTGCGGGCAGGCCCTGGCCGCCCCATTGCTCCGGCGCGGGCAGGGCGTTCCAGCCGGCCGCTGTCCAGTCGCGGTAGGTTTCCTTCCAGCCTGGCGGGGTGGTGACGGCGCCGTCGCTCCAGCGGGAGCCGATCTCGTCGCCGATGCGGTTCAGCGGCGCGATGCGCTCACTGGCGAAGCGCCCCGCTTCCTCCAGCACCGACGTCACCAGATCGAGCGACAGGTCGCCATAAATCCCGTCCGCCACAGCCTGTTCGAAGCCGGCGGCCGAGCGGATGGTTTCGACCATGTCGTTGACGGGAGCGGCGTAGGTCATGGTTACTATCTCCGGACTGCGCATCGCCCGGCGACCGTAACGCCGGCGCGTATCAGACGAAGGTTTAATGTCATCGCCGCCAATATGCCAGCGGCCAGTTATGCCCTGGCGGCGAATTTCTGAAACAGCTTCCGTAACTTGTTGCGTCTGGACCTTTCAGCGGGACATTTTGTCCGCGTCGCCACGCGGACCTTGCAGGGCGCCGCCCGCACGACAAAAGCGACAGGGGATACAAAAACCGTATACACAGGCGCGGGCGCCGGACGCCCGGAGACAGGAACGGATGATGACGCGGCGCACCTTGCGACTCGACGCCAGCGCGGATGGCCTCGCGGCCGCCGCGCAACTGCTGCGCGACGGCGGCCTCGTCGCCTTTCCCACCGAGACGGTTTACGGCCTGGGCGGCGACGCGACCAACGGGCGGGCGGTGGCCGGCATTTACGCCGCCAAGGGGCGCCCTTCGTTCAATCCGCTGATTTCGCACGTGCCGGACCTCGCCGCCGCCCGCCAGTTCGGCGTGTTCGACGCCGTGGCGCTGCGACTGGCGGAGCGGTTCTGGCCTGGCCCGCTGACCCTGGTGGTTCCGGCCGTGGCCGGGGCCGGCGTCAGCGAGCTGGCGATGGCGGGGCTGCCGACCATCGCCCTGCGCGTGCCGGCGACGCAGACGGCGCGGGCGTTGCTGCGCCAGGTGGGGCGGCCGGTGACGGCGCCCTCCGCCAATGTGTCCGGCCATGTCAGCCCGACCACGGCCGCGCATGTGCTGGCCGATCTCGATGGCCGCATCGACGCGGTGGTGGACGGTGGACCGACGCAGGTGGGGGTGGAATCGACGGTGGTGGCGGTGGTCGACGGCGTCGCCACGCTGCTGCGCCCGGGCGGCGTCACCCGCACCGCCCTGGAGGCCGTGCTGGGAGGCAGACTGGCTGAAAACGCCGCCGCCGATCCGGCGCGGCCGGTTTCGCCAGGCATGCTGGCCTCGCACTATGCGCCAAACGCGCGGGTGCGGCTGAATGTGGATGCGGTGGGGGACGGGGAAGCGCTGCTGACGTTCGGCGGCGCCCGGCCGTCAGGCGCCGAACGCGCCGTCATGACGCTGGACCTGAGCGAAAGCGGCGACCTCGCGGAGGCCGCCGCCAATCTGTTCGGCGCCTTGCGCCGGCTCGACGCCGCCGGCGTGGCCACGATCGCCGTGGCGCCGGTGCCGGACAGGGATCTGGGCGAGGCGATCAACGACCGCCTGCGCCGCGCCGCCGCGCCGAAATAGGGCGGGGCGGGTTCATGTGAGGGCGGAGTTGCCCTGGCTCCTGGCGTTTTTTCCGGGCAAGGGCAGCGTCCGCCAGCGAGCGGAAGCCCGCGCGCCTGTCAGGAGGCCAGCTTCGCGGCGATTTTCGCCACATGCGCGCCCTGGTAGCGGGCGCCGGCAAGGTCGGCTTCGGACGGCTGGCGGCTGCCGTCGCCATCGGCGATGGTGCTGGCGCCGTAGGGCGAGCCGCCCTTGATCTCGTCCACGCCCATCTGGCCGGCGTAGGCGTAAGGCAGGCCGACCACCACCATGCCATGGTGCAGCAGCGTTGGATGGAAGGTGAGGATGGTTGATTCCTGGCCGCCATGCTGGGTGGCGCTGGAGGTGAAGGCGCTGCCGACCTTGCCGACCAGCTTGCCCTGGGCCCACAGGCCGCCGGTCTGGTCCAGGAAGGCGCGCATCTGCGAGGCGAAGACGCCGAAGCGGGTCGGCGCGCCGAAGATGATGGCGTCATATTCCGGCAACTCGGCGACGGTCGCCACCGGGGCAGCCTGATCGAGCTTGAAATGGGCGCCGCGCGCCACGTCTTCCGGAACCGTCTCCGGCACGCGCTTCACCGTCACCTCGGCGCCGGCGCTGCGCGCGCCTTCCGCAACGGCTTCGGCCATCTTCTCGATGTGGCCATAGCTGGAATAGTAAAGAACCAGAACCTTGGTCATTGTCATTCTCCGCGTCCTGCGCGCCAGCCCGGCGAATGGATTCGCAGCGGTATGGCGCGGATAAAAAACCGGGATCAGAAACAGACGCTCAAGGCATGGGCGGCGTGGTCCCGCCAGCGCGCCGTTCTGCCGCCCCGTCAAGTTGCCCATTCTTTTCGCGCAGAACCAGAGCAGATGACGCAATTGTTTTATTGCAAAATTGCAATCAGCAGCCATGTTTGTCGTCATGACTGACGCAACCGCCGCCAGCCGCGCCCGGACGCGGCTCACCAACGCCGCCGTGCCGCTGGATGATTTCCGCCTGGTGCGGGCTATCGCTTCCGCGCGGGGCCTGGCCGGGGCGGCCGCGACGCTCGGCGTCAACAATTCGACGGTTTTCCGCCGCCTGGCGCAGCTTGAGGCGACGCTGGACTGCACGTTGTTTGAACGGCGGCGCGGCGGCTATGTGCTGACCGCGGCTGGCGAGGAGATGGTCGCCGTGGCTGACGCCATGGAAGACGCGGCCAGCGGTTTCCTGCGCAAGGTCGAGGGCAAGGAGCTGGCGCCCTCCGGCGAGTTGCGCGTCACCACCAATGACGGGCTGATGGGCATGCTGCTGACCCGGATCATTGGCGAATTCCGCCGCCGGCATCCGCAAATCCGCCTCGACGTGGTGGTGGACAACGCCCAGCTCAACCTGTCGCGGCGCGACGCCGACATTGCCATACGGGCGACGGACAAGCCTGGCGAAACCCTTGTGGGGCGGCGCATCGGCCGCATCGCCTGGGCGATCTATGGCCGGCGGGCCGATTTTCCCGACAGCACCGGCGCGCATACTCCCGAGCTTTGCGCCCGCGCAAGCTGGGTGGGGCTTGGCGGCGAACTGAGCGAGATTCGCGCCGCGCGCTTTGTGCGCGACCAGGCGGGCGGGCATGACCAGGTGGGGTTTCGCGTCAACACCGTGCGCTCACTGGCCGACGCGGTTATCGCCGGCCTCGGCGTCGGCCCGTTGCCGTGCATGGCGGCGGACATGAACAGCGAGCTGGTGCGGCTGTCGCCGCCGCACAACGACATTTCCAGCAGCCTGTGGCTGCTGACCCATCAGGATCTGCGCCACGCGCCGCGCGTGCGCGCCTTCATGGATTTCGTTGGCGGCGAACTGAACCGCCACCGCCCGCTGATCGAGGGTGAGGCGCCCTGGACGCCGCAGGCGTGAACCGGAGCAGCCTCTAGAAAATCCGCTCATACGGGCGGATTTTCTCGAGGCTGCCGTCCTGGCGCACGTTCTCCCGCAAGGCGTCGTCCATCTGACCAGGGACGCCGCGTTTGCGGGAGATGGCCATGGCGAGATCGCCCGGCCTGCTTTCAGCCGATCTCCACCACCAGGCGGCCGCGCACCTTGCCGGCGAGGATGTCGTGGGCGGCGCCCTGCACATCGTCGAGGCTGATGGTCGAGGTCATGTCGCCAAGCTTGCGCAGGTCCAGCTCCTTCGCCAGCCGCGTCCAGGCCTCACGGCGGTCGGCGGCGGGGCACATGACGCTGTCGACGCCAAGCAGGGCGACGTTGCGCAGGATGAACGGCGCCACCGATCCCGGCAGGTCCATGCCCTGGGCCAGGCCGCAGGCGGCGACGGCGCCGCGATACTTCGTCGAGGCCAGCACATTGGCGAGGGTGTGGGAGCCGACCGAATCGATGGCCGCCGCCCAGCGCTCCTTGCCGAGCGGCTTGCCGGGGGCGGAAAGCTCGGCGCGGTTCATGATCGTGGTGGCGCCGAGCCCCTGGAGATAGGCGGCTTCCTCAGGGCGCCCGGTGGAGGCGATGACCTCCCAGCCAGCCGCCGCCATCAGCGCCACCGCCACCGAGCCGACGCCGCCAGAGGCGCCGGTGACCAGCACCGGCCCCTGGTCTGGCGTGGCCCCGTGACGTTCCAGCGCCATGCGGCACAGCATCGCCGTATAGCCGGCGGTGCCGATGGCCATGGCCTGGGCCGCCGTCAGGCCAGCTGGCAGGGGCACGAGCCAGTCGCTTTTGACACGGGCGCGCTGGGCGTAGCCGCCCGGATGGCTTTCGCCAACGCCCCAGCCGTTGAGAACCACTTCTGAGCCCACGGGAAAGGCGGCGCTGTCCGACTGCTCGACCACGCCGGCAAAGTCGATGCCGGGAATCATCGGCCAGCGGCGCAGGATCGGCGAGCGGCCGGTGATGGCGAGGCCATCCTTGAAATTGACGGTGGAATGGGTGACCCGCACCGTAACGTCGCCCTCGCCGAGAATGGAATCATCGACTGTTTCAAGGCTGACATGCTGGGTCTTGTCGTCAGGATTGTCGGATTTGCGCGCCACCAGCGCGCGGAAACTGCCTGTCGCCATGGGTTTCTCCCTGCGGCGGTCCGGGAACGGCCCGGCGCCGCCATTGTGTCCGATATCTGGTTCAACCCGATTGTGCGCCGCCGGGCAACAGGGAAGCCCTGTTTCAGACCACAGCTTCAACCCAAGGGACTTTGGCGCCGCAGCCGCCCCGCGTCCGGTCCGCCCACATGGCTCGCGTTCCCCCATGGATAAGGCAGGCTGGCGGACACATGCGACGGAACAGGCGTCTTTGGCCTGATATGGCGTGTTTTGCCTGACCGCATGACCGCATGCCCCATGGGCGGCGCACGCCTGCAGCGTCGGCGAGGCCGGCCGGCAGCGGGCGCGCCAGGCGGATGTTTCATTTCGGGAAGATATGGTTCGTTCACCCTTAAAGTATCTACAGGGATTATATCGAATTTTAAGTAATGAGTTTTGTATATTTGTTATTGCCAAAAATATTATATTATTGTAATTCTTGTTCATCAGGTTGTTGTGCGATCTGATGGCGCCTGACCAGATGCGGGCGTGTCTGCGCCAGGGTTCATGCGTGGTGAACGGACATGACCTGGCGTTCTGGATATGCCCGCGAATTGGGGTTGTATCTGTTGTTGCGTCGGTAAAAATTGCCACATTTCGTCAGCTTTCTTGAGAGGAGAGCGGCTGTGTCAGATGACATCATCGAAGAGAATATTATCAATCTTACGACCAGTATTGTTTCGGCATATGTAAAAAATAACCAGATCGACAGCGAGCAGCTGTCAGATGTGATCAATTCAGTTCATAATTCCCTGACCCGGCTCAGTGGCGCCGCAACAGAGTCGGCGAACAAATTGAAGCCGGCCGTGCCCATCAAGCGATCTGTTACGCCTGAATACATTATCTGCCTTGAAGATGGTAAGCGCTTCAAGTTCCTGAAGCGGCATCTGAGCGCGGCTTTCGGCATGACGCCGGCCGAATACCGGGCCAAGTGGAACCTGCCGCCAACCTATCCCATGATTGCGCCGAACTATGCTTCGCCGCGCACGCGCGGGCCATATGGGTACAACGACGTATTCACCCCGGAAGGCGGGGAGCGGACGGCAGCCAGCGCCAGCGCTGGCGGGCGACGGCAGGCGCGCTCCTGAGATCCGCCTGTGGCTCCCCATGGCCGCGTTGACCTGACGCTTCCTGACGGCGGGGGACCTGCCGTCAGGTTTTTTGCTTCAGGAACGGGAAATCTGAAGCAAAGTGAGTCCCTGGGACAAGATACAGGCGGTTGTACTTCGCTGATCCGACGTGGGTGCTTTCCGCAAGGCGTTTAGCGATGTCGCGGCCGCTTCGCCGGAAAACACGTCTATCTGGCCGCCTGCCGTCCGTCAGGGCGGATCGGGCAGGCGATTCCCCGCATGAAATCCCGGCGCGCGCGGCCAGGCCGCGCCAGGCTCAGGTCTGGCCGGGACGCAGCTGATAGAAGATATGGCGGCCGATGACGTCGTTCTTCTTGAGCTTTCGCGCCCAGCGTGGCCGCACATAATCTGCGTGATAGTGGGTGGCGCCTCCGACCTCGGCGACATAGGTCTGGCCTTCGTAAACCGCGCGGGCGATCTGCACGGCCTGGCGCCAGGCGACGGTTTCGTTGGTGACCAGGCGCTTGCCCTCGCAGGCGAACGAGAACTGACAGGCGTTGTGGCGGTGACGGTTCTGGTAGACCACGCCGCAGACGGTGGTGGGATACAGGCCGCTCTTGACCCGGTTCAGCACCACCTGGGCCACCGCGGCCTGGCCCGCGGCCGGCTCGCTCCGCGCCTCGAAATAAACCGCCTCGGCAAGGCAGCGCTGTTCGCGCGCCATGTGGTCGGGGCTGATGAGGCCAGCGTAGCTTCGCCGGCCCGGATTGAGCCTGGCCACGATCGAGGCCCCCTGACCCGGCGCGACGATGACCGGAGCCGCGGCGATCTCCATGGGCGTGGCTTCCGGCGGCGCCGGCGTGGCGGAGGCGAGCGCCATGGCGCGCGGCGTCGCCGGCGTGCCGCCGTCGCGGGCGTCGCTGGGGCGGCGCCAGGAGAAGGTGGCGGCGCGACGGGCGCTGCCGAACAGCTTGCGCGCCTCCTCCGGCGTGGGGCCATCCGCGAGGCCGGATGCGTCCGGCCCGTCGGTCGGGCCGGTGGCGATGGCCGAGGGGGCGACGGGTGACGACTCGGCGCTCTGCTGCGCGGTGGCGCCGTCGTTCTCGTCATCCATGGCTTCGAAGCGCAGCACGTCCTCGAGCGCCGGCACTTCCACCGGGCCTTCCATCAGGATGGTGCGCGGCAGCAACCGGTCGTCGCGGGCGAACAGCAGCCGGCCGGCGTGGGTGGCGGGCCGTATCCAGGCGGCGTCGCGTCCGGTGCGGCTCAGGGTGGAGCGCAGCGCCGTCTGCGGGTCGCCCTTGCGCTGGCGCTGCACCTCCGGGAAACGCGGGTCGGAAAGGCGACGCACATGCTGTTTCAGATCGTCGCGCGGGGCCTGGCCAACCTCGTCAGGGCCGGGGAACAGCCGCAGGTCCGCGTCGTTGGTGTAGGAGGCAAGACGGATTCCCGCCGCCTGTCGCGGCGCGCCCAGGCTGGCGCCGGAAAGACCCAGCGTCGCCGCGACAAGGCCCGGAGCCTGCGGCACCAGATCGCCCTGATCGAGAATGGCGTATTTCACCGGAGCCGGGCCCGTGCTGACGCCGACGCTGAGATCCTGCCCGGCGCTGGCCGTGAATGACACGAGCATGCCGACCCCGAGGGCCCAGGGCGCGGTCGTGGCGCAAAGCCATTTCATTCTGTTGCGACGCAAACGCATGGTTTCGCTGCCATATATCCGGTCGTGAGGCCGGGAGCCGGGGCCGGGGAATCTGATCCGGCGACAACGAAAGAATCACGCAACAGCGTTTAGAAACGGTAAAGCCGGCGGCCTGGATGTTCCGGTGTGGAACAGAGGGCGCGGCCGCGGCGCAAACGAAAACAGGCCGGCGCGGGCGCCGGCCTGTCTGAGGGTTGCCGTGTGAAAGGCCGCGCTTACCGCACGCCCTTTGCGCGGATGGCGGCCTGGGCGGCGGCGAGGCGGGCGATCGGCACGCGGTAGGGCGAGCAGGAGACGTAATCGAGCCCGGTTTCCTCGCAGAAGGCGACCGAAGCCGGGTCACCGCCGTGCTCGCCGCAGATGCCGACCTTCAGGCTGGCGCGCGTCTTGCGGCCGCGCTCGACGCCGATGCGCACCAGTTCGCCCACCCCTTCCTGGTCAATGGTGACGAACGGATCAGCCGGCAGCAGGCCGGCGGCCGTGTAGGTTCCGAGGAACGAGCCGGCGTCGTCGCGGCTGATGCCGAGGGTGGTCTGGGTCAGGTCGTTGGTGCCGAAGGAGAAGAACTCCGCCGATTCGGCGATCTCGCCGGCGCGCAGGGCGGCGCGCGGCAACTCGATCATGGTGCCGACCTGATACGTGAAGCTGGCGCCGGTTTCCTGCTGCACGGCGGCGGCCATGGCGTCGATGCGGGCCTTGACCAGGTCCAGCTCGGCGCGGGTCATGACCAGCGGCGCCATCACCTCCGGGATCACCGGCTGGCCGGTCTTCTTCGACGCCTCCACGGCGGCCTCGAAGATGGCCCGGGCCTGCATTTCGGCGATTTCCGGATAGGCGACCGCCAGACGGCTGCCACGGAAGCCGAGCATCGGGTTGAACTCGTGCAGCTCCTGGGCGCGCCGGCGCACCTTCTCCGGCGAGGCGCCGATAGCTTTCGCCACCTCTTCGATATCCGCCTCGGTGTGAGGCAGGAACTCATGCAGCGGCGGGTCGAGCAGGCGGATGGTGACCGGCAGACCGGCCATCAGGGTGAACAGTTCGGCGAAGTCCGAACGCTGCATGGGCAGCAGGCGGGCCAGCGCGGCGCGGCGACCATCCGCATCCTCGGCGAGAATCATCTCGCGCATGGTCATGATGCGGTCGGCGTCGAAGAACATGTGCTCGGTGCGGCACAGGCCGATGCCTTCGGCGCCGAAATTGCGCGCGGTGGCGGCGTCGCGCGGCGTGTCGGCGTTGGCGCGCACCTTGAGGCGGCGGCCGGCGTCGGCCCAGCCCATCAGGGTGGCGAACTCGCCCGACAGTTCCGGCTCGACCGTCGGCACCGCGCCGGCGAACACCTCGCCCGTGCCGCCATCGAGGGTGATGACGTCGCCGCGATTGAAGACGTGGCCGCCGACCGTCATGGTCTGGGCCTTGTAGTCGACGCGGATGGAGCCGGCGCCGGAGACGCAGGGTTTGCCCATGCCGCGGGCCACCACGGCGGCGTGCGAGGTCATGCCGCCGCGCGTCGTCAGGATGCCTTCGGCGGCGTGCATGCCGTGGATGTCTTCCGGGCTGGTTTCAATACGCACCAGAATGACCTGGCGGCCGGCCTTGCGGGCGTCCTCGGCCTCATCGGACGAGAACACGATCTCGCCGCAGGCGGCGCCGGGGGAGGCCGGCAGGCCGCTGGCGACGAGGGTGCGGGCGGCCTTGGGGTCAAGGGTCGGGTGCAGCAGCTGGTCGAGCGCCTGGGGCTCGACGCGCAGCACCGCTTCTTCCTTCGTCAGCAGACCTTCGCTGGCCAGATCAACGGCGATGCGCAGGGCGGCGCGCGCCGTGCGCTTGCCGTTGCGGGTCTGCAGCATCCACAGCTTGCCTTCCTCAACCGTGAACTCCATGTCCTGCATGTCGCGATAATGCTTTTCCAGCAGGCCATAGATGCGCACGAGTTCGGCGTAGACCGCCGGCATTTCCTGCTCGAGCGACGGCCGGTCGGAGCCGGCCGCGATGCGGGCTTTCTCGGTGATGTCCTGCGGCGTGCGGATGCCGGCCACCACATCCTCGCCCTGGGCGTTGATGAGGTATTCGCCATACAGTTCCTGCTCGCCCGTGGAGGGGTTGCGGGTGAAGGCGACGCCAGTGGCGGAGGTGGCGCCGCGATTGCCGAACACCATGGCCTGGATGTTGACCGCCGTGCCCCAACTGGCCGGAATGCCGTGCAGTTCACGGTATTTGTTGGCGCGAGCGTTCATCCACGAGCCGAACACGGCGCCCATGGCGCCCCAGAGCTGCTCCCTGGCGTCCTGGGGGAAGGGGCGGCCGAGCTCGCGGCTGACGATGTCCTTGTAGACGCCGACCAGACCCTTCCAGTCCTCGGCCGACAGGTCGGTGTCGAGGCCATAACCCTTGCGGTTCTTCACCTGGTCAAGGGCGTCCTCGAAATGGTGGTGCTCAACGCCCAGCACCACGTCGGAATACATGGTGATGAAGCGGCGGTAGCTGTCCCAGGCAAAACGCGGGTCGCCGGACAGGCGGGCGATGGTCTCGACGGTTTCGTCATTGAGGCCAAGATTGAGAACCGTGTCCATCATGCCCGGCATGGAGGCGCGGGCGCCGGAGCGCACCGAAACCAGCAGCGGATTTTCCCGGTCGCCGAAGGTCTTGCCGGTGATGGCGCCGACGTGGTCCAGCGCGGCGTTCACCTGCGCTTCCAGGTCGGAGGGATATGTCTTGCCGTTGGCGTAATACCAGGTGCAGACCTCGGTGGTCACGGTAAAACCGGGGGGCACGGGAAGGCCGAGATTGGCCATTTCGGCAAGGTTCGCGCCCTTGCCGCCCAGGAGGTTCTTCATGCCCGCTTCGCCTTCGGCGCGTCCGTCGCCAAAGGTGTAGACCCACTTCGTCATGATTGGCGCCACTCTCTTGAGTTAGAGGCAACCCGCCTCCCGGAGGAAGCGCCAGGGCGTCTCCCCAAGGACCGTCGGACTGTCCCTTTCATGGAGCCGGAGCGTGAGCCGCCCATTTGTCGGGAACCCTGAAGGTCCCGGATGGACGCCTCGCGCGCCAGCCTGCCAGGTTCGGGGAGGGTGTACGGATAGAATCGCAAAAGGCAATGCTGCTTGAGCCCAGGACAGGCAGATTTGCAGCCGCTGGCTGTATTTTGGCGGCACTTTTTTGTGTCATGGGGCTGCTGGACGCGGCCGGGCGACCCATCCTCGCCGCCTTTCGCGTCAAATCGCATCATGCCCGCGAATAACGCGGGCATGATGGTCACTTGCGGGAAGAACTTGCCGGAGCTGGCCGCGGCGGCCTTACATCTTGCGACCGATCAGCAGCCCCACGAGAACGGCGGTGAGCGTGGCGTTGATGATCGTCTTGCGGGACACCGGCTGTTTGCGCTCGCCGGTCAGATCGGCGGAAAGCGCCTCGCCGATCGACCTGATTCTTTCGCCGGCGGAACGGGCGGCCTCGAAGGCCTGGGTCGTTGCGGCGCCAGCGGCTTTCGCCCCCACGCCGGCAGCGGCGTCAACGGCGGCCGCGCCGAGGGTGGCTGCGTTGACCGCCGGAAGCGGCGCCGGTTTGCGACGCGGGCGGGCGAAAGCGTAGATCAGGGCGATGACGGCGACCAGCAGGGCGACGCCCGCCACGATGAGATGCGCCGCGACCGGGCCCCAGTAAAACGCCACGGTGAGAAACAGCGCGCTGAGCAGCGCCGAGACCAGCATGATGACGGCGGCAATGGCCACCGTCACGCCAATCGCCAGCCGGACAATGTTCTGGCGTGTTTCCGCGATCCGCGCCGACGCTGCGGCCATCAGCGCGCCAAACATCAGCGGCTCCGGGTCATGAGGCCGATGAGAACGCCGACCCCGAGAGAGGTGAGAATGGCCCCCAGCGGATTGCGGCGCACGGTGTCTTCCACGTCGCCGGCGAACGAGGCGGCGTGTTGCCGGGCCGAGCCGGCGATGTCGGCGCCGGCGCTGCATGCGTCAGCCGCCGTGGCGAATACATTGTCCTTCACGGCGCGCATGCTGTCGCCCACGGCGGAGGCAGCCGCCGAGCCCCGGCTGGCGGCGATGGCGCTGACAGTTTCGCTCAGCCGGGCGATGTCCTCGCGCAGCTGGCGCAGGTCGTCGGCGATATCCTCGCCGGCCGCGCCGGCAGCCTGCCGGATCTCCTCGGCGCCCTTCTTTACCTCGTCAGCCACCTTGCCGCCGGCGCCGCCGCCTGACGGCGCATCGTCTTTCTGGGCCATACCAATCCGCTCCTGTTGCTGTGCGCGGCGCCATCTGGCGCAACAAACGGGATTCCGGCGAGGCAGCCATCACGGCGAAACCGGACGCTTCGCAGGGACCAGGCCAGCCGGACAGGCAAGCCCAAGCTTGCGCCTGCCGGTTGCGACGCGCAATCAACATCGCCCACAGTGGTAAATTCCGCCGCGGCGCGCGTCGCCCTACAGGATAACGGCGGCGGCGCGCCGTTGTTCCCTGGCGGCGAGCGCGGGAGCGGTTTCGGCAAGGGGGAGCAGGGAAATCTGATGGCCCATGGCCCCCCGGGGGAGGGGCCGCAAGGGCATTAAAGCACCGCGCCGGGGTTCAGAAGCCCGTCCGGGTCGACGGCGCGCTTCACCGCCCGCATCAGGTCGAGGGCGACCGGGTCCTTGAAACCGGGCAGCAGGTCGCGCTTCAGCCGGCCGACGCCGTGCTCGGCCGAGATCGAGCCGCCGTGGCGGGCGACGATGGCGTGCACGGCGGCGTTCATGGCGTCCCACTGGTCAAGATAGGCGGCCTTTTCGGCCGGGTCGCCGCTGCCCGCCGGCTGGTTGACGTTGAAGTGGATATTGCCGTCGCCCATATGGCCGAACGGCACCGGCCGGCAGCCGGGGACCATGGCGGTGACGCAGGCGATGGCTTCGTCGAGGAACTGCGGGATCAGCGCCACGGGCACCGAAACGTCGTGCTTGATCGAGCCGCCTTCGTGCTTCTGCACCTCGGACAGCGCCTCGCGCAGGGTCCAGAAGGCGGCGCGCTGGTCCAGGGAGGCGGCGATGGCGGCGTCGGTGACCAGGCCACCCTCGATGGCGGCTTCCAGCAAACCTTCCATGATCTCGTCGAGGCCGCTTTCCGCTGGCGACGACAGCTCCAGCAGCACATACCAGGGCGCGGCGTCGCTGAGCGGATCACGGGCGCCGGGAATGTGCTTCACGACGAACTCCACGCCGATGCGCGGCACAAGTTCGAACGTGGTGAGGGCGGAGCCGGCCTGACGTTTGGCCAGCATCAGCAGGTCCAGCGCAGCCGCCGGCGTTGCCACGGCGCAGAAGGCGGTGGCGCGGCTGCGCGGGCGTGGAAACAGCTTGAGCACCGCCGCGGTGACGATGCCCAGGGTGCCTTCCGAGCCGACGAACAGGTCCTTCAGGTCGTAGCCGGTGTTGTCCTTGCGCAGCTTGTTGAGGCCATGCCAGACGCGGCCGTCGGCGAGCACAACCTCCAGCCCCAGCACCAGATCGCGGGTGTTGCCATAGGCCAGCACCGCCGTGCCGCCGGCGTTGGCGGCGATATTGCCGCCGATGGTGCAGGACCCTTCCGAGGCGAGCGACAGGGGGAACAGCCGGTCTGCCTGTTCGGCCAGTTCCTGCACCTTCAGCAGGGTGAGGCCGGCTTCCACGGTCATGGTGTCGGTGAGCGGGTCGATCTCGCGCACCCGGTCCATGCGGGTCAGCGACAGGACAATGGCGTCGATGTCGCCGCCGGGGATCTGGCCGCCGACGAGGCCGGTGTTGCCGCCCTGCGGCACCACGGCCAGGCCCAGCTGGCGCGCATGACGCACCACGGCGGCGACCTCTTCCGTGGTCGCCGGCTTCACCACGGCGCGGGCGACGCCCTGATACAGGTCGCGGGCTTCGCGCAGGTGCGGCTCCATGTCGGCCGGGGCGGTGACGACGTGGCGGGCGCCGACGATGGCGGCGAAGCCGCCGAGATCGACGGCGGGGCGGGCGGTGGGCGTGGTGACTGCGACAGGCTTGCTCATCGTTTCGCCTTTGATGCGCGGGGGCGTTCGAAGACGCCGATCACTTCCGTGTGGGCGGAATAACGGAACTGGTCCACCGGCGTGACGCTCGCGAGCGTGAAGCCGCCGCCGGTGAGAATGGCGGCGTCGCGCGCGAAGGTGGCCGGGTCACAGGACACATACGCCACCTTGCCGATCTGGGCGGCGGCGATCTGCTGCGCCAGCGCCTCGGCCCCGGCGCGCGGCGGATCGAGCACAAGGGCGTCGAAACGGTCGATCTCCTGCGGGAACAGGGGCCGGCGGAACAGGTCGCGTTTCTCGGTGGTTATGCGCTTCAGGCCCTGGGCCGCCCGAAACGCGCGGTCGAGCGCCGCCAGCGCCGGCGCTTCCAGCTCGATGGCGTGAACCTCGGCCTGCCCGGCGAGGCGCAGGGCGAAAGGGCCGCAGCCGGAAAAGCAGTCGGCGACGCGTTTCACCTTGCCGATGGCGGCGAGCATCAGATCGGCGAGGACCTGTTCGCCCGCCGCCGTGGCCTGGAGGAAGCCGCCAGGCGCCGGAACCACCTGGGCCTTGCCCATGGCGATCAGCGGCGGCCGGCGCTCCACCAGCACGTCGCCGTGCAGCGACAGGCGGGCAAGGTCAAGCTTTTCGGCCATTTCCACCAGACGCAGGCGGGTGGCGTCCGCCTGCTTGCCAAGGTTTTTCTCGCCAAGCCCGCGAATGTCGACATCGAGCCCGGCCTGGGTGGCGGTGAGCTGGATGTCGAGCGGCTTGCCGAAGCTGGCGAGCAGGCGGGTCAGGGCCGTGGCCACGGCGGGAGCCCGGTCAAGGCCCGGCTCCAGTTCAAGGCAGCGGTCAATGGCGATGAGATCGTGACTGCGCGGGGCCATGAAGCCAGCGGCGGGCTTGCCGGGCGAAACCCGGCCGTGCAGGGTGACGCGCCGGCGACCCAGCCCGCGCGCGTCAACCATGGGCCGCAGGGCGTCGGCGACGCCGGCCCGTTGCAGGGCGGCGCGCACGGCGCCGGTCTTCCAGCTCGCATACAGGTCCGGGGCCATATGGCGGGCGACGCAGCCGCCGCACTGGGCTGGCGCGGCGTCGGCTTGCCATGCGCAATCCTGCGCCCGCCGCTGGGGCGAGGCCTGCGCCACCGACAGCAGCCGGCCGCGATTGCCGCTGATCTCGACGTCCACCACCTCGCCCGGCAAGGCGCGGTCGACATAGACGGGGCCATCCGGCGTCAGCGCCACGCCATCGCCGCGCGCGCCCAGATGATCAATGGTGAGTTGCTCCGCCACGCGCGGGACCTTTCTGACAGTCGGGGCGAAAATCCGTTCAGGCCGAACCGGATTGTCACCATATCTCTTTTATCTGGCGCGTTTCGCACGCTGCCCGCGCTTTTTTGCATCCGCCGCGCGGGAAAAGCTTTCAGGCGGCGCGGGTTGCCGCCACGAGGAATTCCTGGTTGCCGTCGCCGCCGGCGATGGGCGAGGGAACGACGCCGTGGACCGCGAAGTCCAGTTGCGCCAGCAGCGCCGTCACGTCGTCGCAGGCGCGCTGTCGCGCCGCCGCGTCGCGCACCAGCCCCTTGTCGACCAGCGCCCGCCCAACCTCGAACTGCGGCTTGATCAGCGCCACAAGGCGCCCGCCAGCCTTGAGCAGCGGCGGAACCGCCGGCAGCACCAGGCGCAGCGAGATGAAGCTCAGATCCATCACCGCCATGTCGACGGTGCCGCCCAGCAGGTCCGGCGTCACCGTGCGGGCGTCCTGGCCCTCGAAGGCGACGACGCGCGGATCGGCGTATATGCGCGGGTGTAACTGGCCGTGGCCCACGTCCACCGCCAGCACCCGGGCAGCGCCGCGCGCCAGCAAGACGTCGGTGAAACCACCAGTTGAAGCGCCCAGATCAACGCAGGTTTTCCCGGCCGGATCGAGGCCGAAATGGTCCAGCGCCGCCGCCAGCTTGACGCCGCCGCGCGAGGCCCAGGGGTAAGGCGCCCCGGCGACGATCGCCGCATTGGCGGCGATCTGCTCCGACGGTTTGGCAATGGTTTTGCCGTTGACCTGCACCAGGCCGGCGGCGATCGCCTCCTGCGCCTTGGCGCGGCTGTCGAAAAAACCACGCGCCGTCAGCACCCGGTCGGCGCGATCGCGCGCGGTTTCCGTATCGGCGCGTGCGCGCGCCATGATCCGTCAGCCCGCCCGGCGCGGCGCGGCGTGCGCGGCGTCGGTCGCCGGCCCGAGGGCCGACAGCGCCTTCCGCACGATGCCGGCGGCGTCAAGGCCCGCGTCGGCGTACATGCGCTCCGGCTTGTCGTGATCCTGGTACGCATCCGGCAGCGTCATGGCGCGCACCTTCAGGCCGCCGTCGAGCGCGCCGTGATCGGACAGCGCCTGCAAAACCCACGAGCCGAAACCGCCGACGGAGCCCTCTTCGATGGTGATGAGCACCTCGTGGGTGCGCGCCAGCCGCAGGATCAGCTCCAGATCCAGCGGCTTGGCGAAGCGGGCGTCGGCCACCGTCGTGGAGAGGCCGCGCGCCTCCAGATCTTCCGCCGCCTTCAGCGCTTCGGCGAGACGCGTGCCCAGCGACAGCAGGGCGACGCGGGAGCCTTCGCGCACGACGCGGCCCTTGCCGATGGGCAGCGGAACGCCGCGCTCGGGCATGTCGACGCCAACGCCCTCGCCGCGCGGATAACGGAAGGCGATGGGGCCGTCGTCATGGGCCGCCGCGGTGGCGACCATGTGGACCAGCTCCGCCTCATCGGCGGCGGCCATCACCACCATGTTGGGCAGGCAGGCGAGATAGGCGATGTCGAAGGCGCCGGCGTGGGTCGGGCCATCGGCGCCGACGAGGCCAGCCCGGTCGAGGGCGAAGCGCACCGGCAGGTTCTGCAACGCCACGTCATGCACCACCTGGTCATAGGCGCGTTGCAGGAAGGTGGAGTAGATGGCGCAGAACGGCTTGTAGCCTTCCGTCGCCATGCCGGCGGCGAAGGTGACGGCGTGTTGCTCGGCGATGCCGACATCGAAAGTGCGGGTGGGGAATTCCTTGCCGAACAGGTCGAGCCCGGTGCCGGAGGGCATGGCGGCGGTGACGGCGACGACCCGGTCGTCAGCGCGCGCCTCGGCCATCAGCGCATCGGCGAACACCCGGGTATAGGCGGGGGCGTTGGCCTTGGGCTTGCTCTGGGCGCCGGTGACCACGTCGAAGCTGACGACGCCGTGGTATTTGTCGGCGGAAGCCTCCGCCGGCGGGTAGCCCTTGCCCTTCTGGGTCACCACGTGCACCAGCACCGGCCCGTTCTCCGCGTCGCGCACGTTTTTCAGCACCGGCAGCAGGTGCTCCAGATTGTGGCCGTCGATCGGGCCGACGTAGAAGAAGCCAAGCTCCTCGAACAGGGTGCCGCCGGTGAGCATGCCGCGGGCGTATTCCTCGGCGCGCTGGGCGTTGCGGTAGAAGAAGCGCGGCAGCCTGCTGGCGAGCTGTTTGCCGATTTCGCGCAGGGAGCGGTAAGCGCCGCCCGACACCAGCCGGGCCAGATAGGCCGACATGGCGCCAACCGGCGGGGCGATCGACATGTCGTTGTCGTTGAGAATGACGATCAGCCGCTCGCCGCGCGCGCCGGCGTTGTTCATGGCCTCATAGGCCATGCCGGCGGACATGGCGCCGTCGCCGATGACGCAGACCACGTTGCGCCGCTCGCCCTTCAGTTCGCTGGCCACAGCCATGCCGAGGCCAGCGGAGATCGAGGTGGAGGAGTGGGCGGCGCCGAAGGGGTCGTATGCGCTCTCGGCCCGTTTGGTGAAGCCGGAGAGGCCATTGGCCTGGCGCAGGGTGCGGATGCGGTCGCGACGCCCGGTCAGGATCTTGTGCGGATAGGCCTGGTGGCCGACGTCCCAGATGATGCGGTCATCGGGCGTGTTGAAAACATAGTGCAGGGCGACGGTCAGCTCGACCACGCCGAGGCCGGCGCCGAGATGGCCGCCGGTGACCGAGACCGCGTCAATGGTTTCGGCGCGCAGTTCGGCGGCGATCTGCGGCAGATCGCTTTCAGGAAACGCCCGCAGGTCGGCGGGAATGCGCGCTTGATCGAGGAGCGGGGTCTCGACTGCCAAAGTAACGTACCTTCAACCGGTTGCCGCGCCACGAATTCTCCGGAAACGGGAGAGCCCGCGCGCCTCCTGGACATAAGCCTTCAGGGGCCGCAGGTCAAAGCCCGCGACGCGGCGCCACGCGGGGGGACACGGATTTGCCGCCCTATTCCTGCGGATCCAGCGGGACCACGCCGGCCGGGGCGCCGTCCGGCCCGAGGGCGATTTTCTCAATGCGGGCTTCCGCGTTGCGCAGCAGGGTTTCGCAGTGCCGCTTCAACGCCTCGCCGCGTTCGAAAATAGCGATCGATTCCTCCAGTTCAACGCGCCCTTCCTCCAGCCGGCGCACGATGGCCTCCAGCTCGGACATGGCGGCCTCGAACGGCAGCGCGGCGATGTCGCCGGGGTTTTTTCCGGCGGTCGTTCCGGGCGATGGACTGGTCATCTCGGGTCCGGTCATGCTGGCCTGTTTCCTTCGCGCCTTCCAAAGAGGGTCCTTTTACGCGGAAACGTCGCCGTCCGCACCCCCGTCCGCACCCCCGTCCGCACTTTCGGCGGCGCTTCCGGCCGCGCTCCCGTCGCGCGCCTGGCGCGCCGGTGGCGGGTAGAGCAGCAGCTGGTAGGCGCGGGCGATGCCGATCAGCACCAGGCCAAGCCCGATGAACGACAGGGCGCGCCAGACGCCGTCGAGACTGGCCATGTCGAACAGGAAGGCCTTGAGCACCGCCGCGACGATGAACGGCGCCGAGGCAAGGCGCGCCAGACGCCGCTGGCGCGCCAGGCCCCAGGCCAGCAGGCCGACGCCAATGACCAGCAGCGCGGCGGTGTAGCACCACCACTCCGCCTCGCCGGCGCTCCGCCATATGGAGAGCACGGGCCCCTGGAAATAACGGCGGATGGCCAGCATCACCCAGGCCGTAAACAGGGCGAGGCCGAGCACGGCGGTCGCCAGGGTGCGCCAGCGCGGCCAGAATGCGCGGTTCAGCATCGCCAGCCCCCCGGCGATGAGCGCCGGGACGAGGTAAGCCGGGATCAGCGAATTGAACAGGGCGCCGCCAATCACGACTTCACCCGTGAACAGCGGATTGACGAGCACGAACAGGCCCATGACGATCAGCGCCGTCGAAACGGCCATGAAAGCCAGGCTGGCGACGCGATAGACCGGATCGGCCCTTCGCCGGTTCATGCGCGACAGGGCCAGCGAGAACAGCAGGGAGCTGCTGGCCAGCAGTCCGGTTTCGAGGTGACCGGACGCGACGCGAAACGGGTCGCCGCCGTTGAGGGCGTGGCGGATCTCGAACAGGACCAGCAGCGCCGAGAAGATGATGGCGAGGCTTTCGCACAGGCCGCTGATCCGGTCGCGGCGGTGGCGCGCCAGCAGGGTGGATGCGGTCCAGAAGGCGAGGGCCGGGACGCCATAACCCCAGAGCAGCCAGTTGAACACCGGCGTCGTTCCCATGGCGCCATGGGCGGCGATGGCCGGGTTCCAGGCCAGGCGGCCGAGGATGATGAGGCCGAGGGCGCCCACCGCGTAGCGCAGGGCGGGAAGCTCAAGCCGCGCCGCCACCCAGGCCGCGCCCGCCGCCGCAAGGGCGAAGGCCACGGTCAGCATGCCCTTGTCGAGCGCGAAGGTGAGGCCGAGGGCCACGGCGGCGACAGCCCCGGAGGCGAGGGCGCCGACGGCAAGCTGGCGGTTGGGCGACGCGCTTTCCGGCCCGGCGCGCAATCGCGCCGTCAGCGCCACGCCGGCCAGCGCCAGCACGGCGGCGACGATGGCGAAGGGAATGCTGACGGCAAAACCGGCGATCTTCATCCACACCACGGTCATGACGCCGAGCGGCGTCAGCGTCGCGGCGGCGGCGTGGCTGGCGGCGGCGAACAGGGGCAGTTCGCGCCCGGCCAGCAGACGGCGCAGGGCGCCGGCGGCGATGGCGATGGCGGCGATGAGGGCGAAGGCGAGATAGACCGCGAGGTTCTCCGGCATCGGATGGGCGCCGACGCCGCCAGGGGCGAGGGTTTGCGGCTCCTGCATGGCCAGCGCGACGACGCGCCAGTTCCACAGGGCGCCGGCGGTGATGGCGCCGGCCAGCACCGTCGCCGGCGCCACGGCGGCGATGCGCCAGCCCGCGGCGAACAGCAGCCCCGCCATGACGCCGCCAGCGAGCATGCGCGCGGCCGGCGTCAGCGGCAGGTCGGATGCGGCGAAGCCGAGCACCGTGAACGCGGCGAGGGCCATGAGGGCGAACCAGTCTGGCCGCGCCTGCGCGTCCGGCGTGCGCCAGTGGGGCTCCGCCGCCAGCACGGCGGCTGCCAGCAACAACTGGATGATGATGTGCGCATTGACGGCGAGCGGCGCGTCATGGCCGGCGGAAACCAGCGCCAGTCCCCACAACCATGCGCCGACGGCGGCGGCGCCAGCCAGCCAGCGCCAGCGCCGGATGCGGGCGAGCGCGTAAGCGGCGCCGACCACGGCGGCAAGATAAAGCGTCAACGCCCAGTCGTTAGGCTGGTTCGACGCGACCAGCAGGGGCGCGGCGAGGGCGGCCGGCAGACCAAGCGCGGCCAGCGCCGGGCCTTGCAGCGCCGCGCTGAACATGGCCAGCACCGCGACGACGCCGAGGACGACGAAGGCAAGCGCCGGACCGATAAAGGCGTAGAGCGCATAAGCCGCGTAAACCGAGCCGAAGATGGTCGCGGCGCCGGCGGCGGTGAGGGCGGCGGGGGCGCCAGGCGCGGCGAAGGGGTGATCGGCGACGGCGGCAGCCCGGCCGGCGCGCAGGTCGCGGCGCCGCAGCCATTCACCGGCGCCGGTTAGCCCAAGGCCAAGCGCCAGCCCAAGCAGCACGCGCGCGGCGGGGCCGAAATAACCTTCCTCGATGCTGAAGCGAACCAGCATCAGGCCGCCAATGGCCAGGGCCAGGGCGCCGACCCAGACGCTCCAGCGCGCGCCCAGCTTTTCTTCGAGGCTGCGACCGTCGGCTTTCGGTTTGCGCGATGCAGGGGATGCGGGGGCGGCGCCCTGGCCATGGGCTGTCGTCGCGGGCTTTGGCGGCGTGGAGGGAGGAGGCGCGGCGGCGCCCTGGTCCACGGCCGGTTTCTGGGGGGCGGCGGCGGCTGGAGGGGGAGATGCGTCAGCGGGCGGGGCAGTGGGCGCCTGCTGTGGGGTCGCCCGGGTTGCGGTGGTTTCGGACGCAGTTCTGAGCTGGGCGATGGTTTGCTCCAGCCGCATCACCCGCGCTTCCAGCAGGGAGGCGCGGTTGCGGGCGCCGATGCTCAGAATCAGGGCGACAATGGCGATGACCGGGATGGACAGCACGAGCAGGACGAGAAGTGTCAGTTCGCTGTCCAAGGTTGTCTCCCTTCGCGATCATCGCCCGATTTGGCTGATTTCTTAGCCGCAAATGACCGGAATTGCGAAATCTGACCGGCGGCCCGTTTTTTGCGCGGTCCGTGACGGCGGCGGGCGTTGGCGGCGATCCGGCGGAAAACCTGATTCAGCAGGAGGGGATATGACGTTGGCCGTGCTGGACTTTTGTGGGTTCATCTTGCCCAGCCTCGCCGCCTCGCGCCTCACCGGCGCCGGCCGCTCACAAAATGGTCAGGGTCCGCGACCAGCAGCATGGGAGGGGGCAAGCCGCCAGGCCTGGGCGTATTGGCGATATCTTAACTCATTCCGGCCCAGATTCTCCGGAGCGATGGAACGCCGCGCCGGATCGGCGCGGCCCGTTTGCGCGCAATTCCTCACGTTCTGATTCAGAATCGCCGTTCGCCGCCAGGTCATTGGCGGCGACGGGAAAACGTCGTTCGGGCTCTGTCGCCCACGGCCCGGTTGCAACCGGGAAAACGGCGAAATTCGTCCGGGAAGCGGGGTGAGCCGGGGCGACGTCCTGGAAAATGAATCGGGATATCCAGCTATCTCTTTGACTGCATGCGCTTTCATGATGCGCCTTCAAGGGGTGGCGCGGGCTCTGTCCTGTGGGCTGGCGTCGTGGATTTCGGCCTGGGCCCCGGTCTCGCACAGACAGGCGAAGCGTTGCAGGAAGCGCTGGCTGGCGTCGTCGGCGCTCCAGGGCGCGAGGAAATCGTCGATGGCGAAGGACAGGGGCAGTGGCGTGCCGAACAGGGCGCTGGCCTCCTCCGTGTCGAAGCCTGCCAGCCGGACAGCTTCATGCCAGGCCGACTGGCGGTCGGCCTGCTTGACGATGCGATGGATCAGCGGCGCGGTCCGCGCTGGCAGGCCGAAGCGACGATGCACCGCCTCCTGAAGCCGCAGTTCGACCCGGCCGTAGTCGTCGCCGAGCACCGCCTTGAACGGTGAGATCATGTCGCCGATGACATACTCCGGCGCGTCGTGCAGCAGCACCGTCAGCCGGCCCTTGCGCGACAGGTGCGGGTGCAGGTCGGCGGCGATGGCCTCGACGAATACGCAGTGCTGGGCGACCGAAAAAATCGCCGGCCCCAGGGTCTGGCCGTTCCAGCGCGCCACCCGGGCCAGGCCATGGGCGATGTCGGCGATCTCGATATCCAGTGGTGAGGGATCGAGCAGATCGAGCCGGCGTCCCGACAGCATGCGTTGCCAGGCGCGGGGCGGAGCCTTGGTGTCTTTGCGCGTCAAGGGCAGTGTTCCTGAACAGCTTTTCCTGGACAAATTTGCTGAACCAGCGCTGGCGACGGTCATGACGCCCAGCGCCGTCCCTGCAGCTCCCGGAAACGCCCTATCCGGCGGCGGCTCCGTCATCGCAGCGCCGGGGCGCCGGGTTGGCCTGACCGGCGCAGGCGACGCATGCGCCATGGCGGTAGCAATCGACCAGATGGTCGTTGACCATGCCGACCGCCTGCATGAAGGCATAGGTGATGGTGGGGCCGCAGAACTTGAAGCCGCGCGCCTTCAGCTCCTTCGACATGCGCCGCGAGGCCTCGCTTTCGGTGGGCGCGTCGGCGCGGGAGCGCAGGCGGTTCTGCACCGGAGCGCCGTCGACAAAATCCCAGAGAAAGCGGGAGAACCCCTGCTTTTCCTGGATATCGAGCCAGACACGGGCGCTGGCGATGGTCCCGACGATCTTGGCCCGGTTACGCACGATGCCGGCGTCGTTCATCAGCCGGGTGACGTCGTCGTCGCCAAAGCGGGCGATGGCCTCCGGTTCGAAACCGGCGAAGGCCTGGCGGAAGCCGTCGCGCTTGCGCAGGATGGTGATCCACGACAGGCCAGCCTGGAAGCCATCGAGAATCAGCTTCTCGAACAGGGCGCGGTCATCATGCTCCGGCACGCCCCATTCCTCATCGTGATAGGCGACGTAGAGCGGATCGGTTCCCGGCCACCAGCAACGGGCGCGGCCATCGCCGTGGATGATCAGATCATTGCCGCTGAGGGCTCCGCCAGTTTCCGCCATGATCCGCTCCCCTGCGCCAGAATATGGGGCGCATTGAAGAACATATAAGGAACAAATGCAAGGCTGACCGTGACGTTGCTGTTCAGTTTCCCGCCATGTCGAACGTCGCCCAGGCTGGCCGCGTCAGGGCCACGGGGGCGCCGCCAACCGTCGGCGTTACATTGTCGGCGAGCGCGTCGGCGTAACGATCGAGCCGCACCATGGCGATGGCGTGCGCCCCGGCGCGGGCGCGGATGTCGCCAAGGCGTTTTTCGCCGGCCATGATGTCGTCGCCCTGGCTGGCGGCGGCGTCTGCTTCCAGGCGGGCGGCAACCATGCGGGTGCGCGCCGTGCCGCGATGGTGCATGCGCGACACCACCTCCTGACCGATATAGCAGCCCTTGTCGAAAGCGACGGCGCCGAGCTGGTCGAGGTCGGCTTCATGGGGGAATACGTCGCCGAAAGCATAATCCGCCCCGCCTTCCGGCACGGCCAGGGCGATGCGGTGGGCGCGCCAGGCAGCCATATGGGCGGGATTGGCGCCGGCGTCCGCCATTCCGGCCATGGTCGCGGCCGGGGCAATGGCGCGCTGGCCGAGGGCGCCGAGGCGGGGATCAACCCAGACCAGGCCCTGAAGCTGTGGCCCCTCGTCGTTCCAGCGGACGGCGACGGCGAAATCATCGCCGTGGTTGCTGACAACCACTTTCGCGCGCAGCTTGTAGAAGTTCAGCCGTTTGGCGAGATCGGCGGCGCTGGCGGCGGCGACATCGAGCAGGAAGCCGCCGTTTTCCAGGCCGGGCAGGGCTCCCGCGGGGGCATGCACGATGAGAAAATCGAACAGGATCTTGCCCTGGGGGGTCAGCAGGGCGCCCAGGCTGGCCTCCCCGGGTTGCAGACGGTCGATATCGCAGGTCACCAGGCCCTGCAGCAGGCCGGCGGCGTCGGCGCCTGTAACGGAAACGACTCCGCGATCTGACAGATGTGCGACCGGCATCGGCGTTCTCCTGGCGCGTTTTCCAGAGAAGCAGGCGACGCTTCCCGTTGGTAAAACGCATGAATTCAAAGTGATATAGCGAAAATCCAGCTCAACCTGAACGGATTTTTCCCGGGGTAAACGCGCGGCGCTTGCGCGCCTGTGCTGGCTGACATAATCCCACCTTGCGCCGGTTCCAACATGCCGGAATGGTGTGGGTTGAAAAGTGGGCGGACGGGGCGCAGGCAGGAGAACAGGCTGATGGCCGATATTTACGATCTCGTTCTCGCGGGCGGCAATGTCGTCAACCAGGATGGCGAGGGCGTGCGCGACGTCGCGGTGCGCGATGGCCGCATCGTGCATATCGGCGCGGTCGATCCGTCGAAGGCCGGGCGCGTCATTGATTGCCGCGGCCTCACCGTTCTGCCGGGGGTTATCGACACCCAGGTGCATTTTCGCGAGCCGGGGCTCGATCACAAGGAAGATCTGGAAACCGGCTCCCGCGCCGCCGTCATGGGCGGCGTCACGGCGGTGTTCGAAATGCCGAACACCAACCCGCAGACAGTGACGCCGGAGGCGCTGGCCGACAAGGTGCGGCGCGGCCATCACCGCATGCACTGCGATTTCGCCTTCTGGGTGGGCGGCACCCATGACAACGCCGCCGAGATTCCTGAACTGGAGCGTCTGCCTGGCGCCGCCGGCATCAAGGTGTTCATGGGCTCGTCCACCGGCGATCTGCTGGTGGAGGACGACGAGGGGGTTGGCCGCATCCTGCGTCAGACGCGCCGCCGCGCCGCTTTCCACTCCGAGGACGAGATGATGTTGCGGGAGCGCAAGGACCTGCGCGTCCCCGGCGATCCGTCGAGCCATCCGGTGTGGCGTTCGGCCGAAGTGGCGCTGCGCTGCACCGAGCGGCTGGTGCGCATCGCCCGCAACGAGGGCGCTGCGATCCACGTGCTGCACATTTCGACCGCCGATGAGATGCGGTTTCTCGCCGGTTGCAAGGACGTGGCCTCGTGCGAGGTGACGCCGCATCACCTGACGCTGGCCGGACCGGAAGCTTACGACAGGCTGGGAACCCTGGTGCAGATGAACCCGCCGGTGCGCGACGCCGCTCACCGCGCCGGCATCTGGGAGGGCGTGACCCAGGGCGTCGCCGACATTCTCGGCTCCGACCACGCCCCCCACACATTGGAAGAGAAGGCGAAAGCCTATCCGGATTCGCCCTCCGGCATGACCGGGGTGCAGACGCTGGTTCCCACCATGCTCAACCATGTGGCCGAGGGGCGCATGACCCTGGCGCGCTTCGTCGACATGACCAGCGCCGGCCCGGCCCGGCTGTTCGGCATCGCCCGCAAGGGGCGCATCGCCGTCGGCTATGACGCGGATTTCACCGTGGTCGATCTGAAGCGCACGGAAACCATCCGCAACAGCTGGATCGCCTCGCGCTGCGCCTGGACGCCCTATGACGGCGTCTCCGTCACGGGCTGGCCGGTGGGCGCGGTGGTGCGCGGGCACGTGGTGATGTGGGAAGGCGAACTGACCACGCCGTCCCAGGGCGAGACGGTGCGCTTCACCCAGGCGCTGCCGCGCGGGTGAGGCTGCCTGACCTTTCTTCGTTACTGAAAGGACTGCCGTCTTCCCTCATGCTCCAGCGGAACCTGATGGAGCAGACGATGAGCTATCAAGATGAGAACAATGACGACCAGTCAGACCAGCAAGGCAGCGGCGGGTTCGGGGCGCTGCTGCTGCTGCTGCTCGGGCAGGTCGGCGGCGGGCATGCACAAGCAGACGGAGCGGACAGGCATTCTCCAGGCGGGAAGTCTGGCTTTGTCCGGGCGTCATCACCCAAGCCACCATCGAGTCCGGCTCCGGTAGCTTCTATCAAGCAAGGTTGGAGAGATTATCCGGATTTAGCCGCACCGCACACCATGCCTGTTGCCGGCGGCGGCTGGTCCGGGACGGCGGACGAGAGCAGCGCCCTGCGGGCCATGGGTTTGACTGAATTCTCCCCCAAAAACGACGGGTATGCTGAGATTCTCCGCAGGGAGGATCGTCACCTGGCCCCAGCTCGATCTGCTTCCATCAATGAGGGCGAAGGCGTGGCGATCCCGGAAATGCGCCGCCAGCTGGCGCATATGGGCGGTGTCTTTGATAATGCAATTGAGATGGAGGCCCGACGCGCGGGGCTGGAGCGGACTGGCGCCGCCAGTAGCCCGGCTGGGGCCTTGTGGGGTGGCGGCGATCGTGCGGCCAGTCGGGTGCGGGCTCATACAGCGGCAGGCCAGATCCAGCGGCGTCCATCCATGAGCTCGCTGCCGATTTTGCCTGACCAGTACGGGGGAGTGATCCGAGTCGGCATCGTGAAGCGTGGGCGCGAGATATTTGATCTCCCAGACGTCGTCTGTTTCATGTGAGGGCACGCGATCTGGTTTGAACTTCCCTGGCGAGGTTTATCCAGGCCATGCGCCCCGCCGCGAGGCGTGGCAAGTCCTGTCTGTCTTGGATACGGCGTTGTGAGGCCAGCGGCTCCGCCGCCTGGCCGCATGCGCCAAGCCTGTCCGTGGCTTTGCCGGGGCGACCGCCTTCAGCCATTACCCATTGGCGCCGGGGCGCGCCACGCTCCGAAGAGCCTGACGTCCTTACGCTGCGCGTTGTTCCAACAACCTGTTGGGGTTTCCACATTTGACGCTGCGCCGGCGCCGTGAGCGCCGCTATTTCTGGTGGACAGGCTTCAAAGGTCGCGTGGCCTGTTCCGGTTGCTGCGGGGGCAGGCCCGTTCAGTCATCGTTGCTCCGCAACAGATGGAGCATCCGATGGAAAATTCTGATGATAACAAGGATCAGGCGAATAGCGGATTGCCGGCCTTGTTTGGCCTCCTATTAGGGAGCGTGGCCGCCGGCGGTCTTGGGGCGGGGCTAATAGCGCTTCTAAGCCCCGGGTCCGGCAGTGAATTGGAGCCATGGCCTCTCGTCCCGCTTAATCCCCTGCAAGAGCACCAGAAAGGCCCTGCTCTCGGGGATACCCATGACGCGTTGCGGGAAGACACGAAAGGACCGGCGCGTGGTCTGTTTTCGCGCTGGCGGCCCGCTGCATTCGGGCGTCGCGCGCCTGCGTCGGCGACCAGCGCTCTTCAGCGCGCACAGGATGGCGACGATGAAGTGACGCGTCTTGGATGGGAAGACGAATGGATAACTCAGAAAGAAATTGATCACCACCTGGGGTTGGCTGGCAAGAAATCTGCAGGATACTGGGGCGGCGTTGGCGAGGCTGGCGGAAGCGCGATGCCATGGCGGTCAGCGAGCCTGGAAAGAGTGTTAGCCGACACGCCGCGCACGTCGCGCCCCGGAGTGGGTCTCGCAGACGCCGGCCGGACGAGCCGGCTGGGCTCTGCGTCGCCTGTTGGTGGGGAGGTTAGCGCCTCTTCGCTGCCGCGTTCGGCGGTCCGGGCGGACATGGACAAGCATCTCGAAGATCTGGCAGTGCGCTATGCGGGGCTCTGGGGATGATGGCTCCCGGAATGGGAGACACAGCCTGGAGCGTCTTGCGCTGTCGCTTCGTGAAAGCCAAGTTATCCGCCGATCACCTTCGCGCCGGTCTGCACGCGGTTATGGAGGTCGATGACGCGTATGTCGCGCCTGTGGGTGCAGCCGAATGCTTCCGCGCGGCCGCCCCCAACGGCTCATTGCCGCCGCGCATGCGGTTCAGCGCGTCCTTGCTGTTCTGACAGACGCACGGTCCGCGCCCCTGGCGCGTTGGCCACAACGCCCTGGCGCGGCGCTGCTTCCCGACCCTGGCGAACTCCTGACAGTTATTCAGGTCACCCGGCTTGCGCTGTTTGCCGCCGACCCTGCCCAGGCTGCCATTATCGCTCCGAAACAAAGGAGCGTGCGATGGGAAGTTCCAGCGATGATGAAGATCAGGATCAGCAACCGTCGAATTTCGGACCGCTCGCCCTGTTTGGCTTCATGTTCTGGAGCATGACCGGCAGCAGTCATGGGGCGGAGCCAACAGCGCGTCCCCGCCTCAGGTCTGGCGGGGAGATAAAACCATTGCCGGCGCCGACCCCGATGGCGCTAAAGCCTCCGACGCCTGTAGCCTCGCTCCGGGACTCCGGCCAGACCAGGCAGATCGCCCGTTCCACGCAAGATCGCCAGCGCCGTGCGGCGGCTGGGGCGTCAGATTGGCGCAGGATGCCGGATGTCCCGCCAGAGGTAGAATCGCTGCTTTTGGACCCTGGTGAATGGGCGGCTTTCCCTGGCATGAGCCGGCGCTTTTCCGCCGCCCCTGCCGGGAGAACAGGCGCGCTGCCCGCCAATTTCACGCCGGCGCTGAATGCTGATGAACTGGCGGGTGTAAACGAGGCCCTGCGGGCCGGCAATGAGGCGTTACGGCGAGAGTTTGGACTGGAAGCCACCCCCGGATTGCCGGCCGGCGCCGGCGCACATGTCGACAATGCCGGGAGCCGGGTGCGGCGGTCGGGCTCCGCGTCGTCCGTTGGCGGTGACGCCGCCGCCGCTTCGCTGCCGCGTTCGGCGGTCCGGGCGGGCGTGGACGAGCGCGTGGAACGGCTGGCGATGCGGTGTGTGGAACTCTAGGATGACGGCGCTGCCCTCGGGCGCCTTTTGGCAAAGGCGGCGGCGTTTCGTCAAAAATCGCTTTATCTGACGATCACCTTCGCGCCGGCCTGCACGCGGTTATAGAGGTCGATGACGTCGATGTTGCGCATGCGGATGCAGCCGGAAGATTCGGCGCGGCCGATCTTCTCCGGCTCATTGGTGCCGTGGATGCGGTACAGGGTGTCCCTGCCGTTCTGGTAAAGGTACAGCGCCCGCGCGCCCAGCGGATTGCCAGGGCCGCCCTTCGTGTCGCGCACATGCGGCCAGCGCTGCTTCATCTCCGCCGGGGGATGCCAGTCCGGCCACTCGGCCTTGCGCTGCACCACGGCGGTTCCTGTCCAGCCAAAGGCTTCGTTGCCGACGGCGACGCCGTAGCGCATCATCTTGCCGCCGGGCAGCACGTAGTAAAGCTGGCGGGCCCTGGTGTCGACGATGATGGTTCCCGGCTCCTCGCCGGTGTCGTCCTTCATCAGGTAGCGGGCGTAGATCGGATCCTGTTCGGCTTTGGGAACCTGGGCCAGCCATTCGGCGTCGCGGCTGGAAACCTGCGGGTCCGGCGTCGTCGTATAGCAGCCGGCGAGCAAAACAGTGGTCGCGACGGCGACAACGACCCTCGAAAGATACGGCATTCCCAGTCCCTGAGCCGGCGGCGCCGGCGGTCCGGCGAATCGTCATTAAAAATCAGCGTCACCAGCGTTATCCGACCGGCGGTCTGCGTACAATCATCGGCAACCTCAACCAAATGAGAGCATGCCTTCCCTGGCCTGCGCCATGGACAAGCCAGCGCCGGCTTGCAAGACTGGCGTTTCACATATGGTTTAACAGGGCCTTCCATTGACGACGCTTTTTCTGTCGCATCCCGCCAGTCTCCTGCATGAGACATTTCCCGGCCATCCTGAATGCCCTGACCGCCTGCGCGCCGTCGAACGGGCCCTGGAAGACGAGAAATTCGCCCTGCTGGCGCGGGAGCAGGCGCCGTTGGGCACGGAGGCGGACGTCCTGCGCTGCCATGGACGGCAATATGTGGAGCAGTTGCGCGCGCTCGCCCCCACCGACAGCCGTCTGGTCGAGGTCGATGGCGACACCACCATGAGCATGGGCACCTGGGAGGCGGCGCTGCGCGGTGTCGGCGGCGCTGTCAGGGCCGTGGACGAGGTGCTGGGCGGGCAGGTGACCAATGCTTTCGTCGCCACGCGCCCGCCAGGCCATCACGCCGAGCGTGACCGGGCGATGGGGTTCTGCTTCTTCAATAACGCCGCCATCGCCGCCCGGCACGCCATCGAGGCGCATGGGCTGGAGCGGGTCGCCATCATCGACTGGGACGTGCACCACGGCAACGGCACCCAGAACATCTTCTGGGACGATCCCACCGTACTTTACTGCTCGACGCATGAGGCGCCGCTGTTCCCCCACACCGGCGACATGGGCGAGCGCGGCGAGCACGGCAATATCGTCAACATTCCGCTGACGCCGGGCACCAATGGCCGCACCTATCGCGAGATTTTCGACCTGATGGTGCTGCCGCGCGTCGACTCGTTCAAACCCGAACTGGTGATTATCTCGGCCGGCTTTGACGCCCACTGGCGCGATCCGCTGGCCAATATCAACCTCACCGAGAATGATTTCGCCTGGGCGACGCGCCGCCTGCTCGATCTGGCGGACAGGCGCAGCAAGCGCCGCGTGGTTTCGGTGCTGGAGGGCGGCTATGATCTGGACGCGCTCCAGCGTTCGACAGCCGCGCATGTGGAAGCGCTGATGGCGGGATGATCGCCGGCAGGAGCCACCATGTACACGCCGCCAGCTTTCCGTCAGGACGATCCCGCCTGGTGGCGCCAGTTCATCCGCGCGACGCGCCTGTGCACGCTGGTGACGGCGACGGCGGAGGGGCTTGAGGCGACGCCGCTGCCGATGATTCTGGATGCGCCGGAGGGCGGGGAGGCGACGTTGCTTGGCCACCTGTCGCGCGCCAACGACCAGTGGAAGCGCCCGCCGGTTGGCGAGGCGCTGGCGATTTTCACTGGTCCCGACGCCTATGTGACGCCGTCCTGGTATCCCTCGAAGCAGGAAACCGGCAAGGTGGTCCCCACCTGGAATTACCAGGCGGTGCATGTCCACGGCGAGGCGACATTTTTCGATGACCCGGACGGGTTGCGCGCGGCGGTGACGCGGCTGACCGACCTGCACGAGGCGGAGCTGGCTGAAGCGGGAATGGAGACGTGGCGGGTGAGCGATGCGCCGGAGCCCTTCGTGGCGGCGCAATTGCGTGGCGTCGTCGGCGTGCGGCTGCGCATTACCCGCGTCGACGCCAAATCAAAGATGAGCCAGAACCGCAGCGCGGAAGATCGGGCCGGCGTCGTCGCGGGCCTCTCGGAAAGCCCGCGTCCCGGCGATCAGATGGTCGCGGCCATCGTCGCCGGCCTGGGGAAGTCGTAAGACTATCCGTCCCCGTCCTCCAGCCTGGCGCGGTTGGTGTAGCGGGCATTGCCGAGGCCGGTGCCGATGGTCAGCACGCCCCAGTGGGCTACGTCCTGCATGAAGGGCGTCTGGCTCAGGCCCTGCACGACCGCATCGTTGTGCATCACCACCGCCGTTTCATGGCCGCCGATCTCCGGGATCGCCTCGCGCAGGCAGTGGGCCAGGTTGAAGCGCGAACTTTCCCAGTTGCCCGGCAGGTTCTGGCCGCCACGGGTGATGGCGCCGTCCGGGCCGATGACGCCTGGAACGCCAACGCCGATCAGTGGGCACAGGCGGCGGCCGTTGCTGTCGGCCATGGCGATCAGCTCCGCCAGCATGTCGGTGAGCCGCTTCACCGCTTCATCGCGTTTGGGGTCATCGTCGCGATGACGCCAGAGGGTGGATTTCCAGACCCGGGCCTTCGACAGGTCCTTTTTCTTCTTCAGGTTCACGTCGATGACGCCGCAGCGGATGTTCGAGCCGCCCACGTCCACGGCCAGGATGGCGTCGTGGCCTTCATAAACCCAGGCCGGGGCCAGGTGGGCGCAGCCGATGAGCCCGGCTTCGTCCGGGTGGTGGCGGATCATCTCCATGTCGATGTCGACGCCTTCGCTTTTCAGCAGCACCATCGCCCGGCCCACGGCCAGTTCGCCGACGCGGCTCTGTTTCAGCCCGCCGCCGACGACGATGCGTTCCGTGCCCTTCCAGGCTGCGTCATTGAGAAAGCGCCGCGCCACATGGGCCAGCTCGCCGGCAAAATGCTCGATGGCGCCGAGCACGACGCCCGCCGCTTCCAGATCGCCTTTGGTGAGAAGCCGGTCGAGGGTGGATTTGCTGATGTCGGCGCTGGGGTTGTCGCCGAGGGGGTCGCCGTCGCGGTCGTTCTGGCGCAGCGCCTTGCGGATTTCATCAAGCGTGGCGCGAAACGCCCGGCCGCTGGCGCGATCGCCGACAAAGCCTTCCCTGTCGCGGATTTCCAGGTTGTAGCTGTCGACCAGAACAGACGACAGGGATTGGGCGCCGTGGACGGCGACGCCGGCGGGCGGCGGCGCGTCGTCGGTTTTCGCCTGCTTCCGGCCCTTGCCGGCGGCAGATTTTTTGGGTTTTGCGGATTTTCCGGCCGCCGTTTTTCCGCCCGATCGGGCTGACGCTGATCTGGCCATTCATCCCCCGGTTCGGGACGCAATGGTTCATCGCGTCCGCCTTCTGACAAAATGGCCTGAAGCGCAGGGGCGCCTTCAGGCCTCTTCAGTCAGAAAACCGTCGGGGGCTGGCTTTCGTTCCGCAAGCCAGGCGTCAGCCGTCAACCGGTTCCGTGCGGACGATTTCGATGCCGAAGCCGGCGAGGCCGACGAAGGCGCGGGGCGTCGAGGACAGGTTGACGATGGACGAGACGCCGAGATCGCGCAGGATTTGCGCGCCGAGGCCAATCTCGCGCCATTCGCGCACACGGCTTTCCTCGGCGCTGACCGGGTGTTTGCCCTCGTCCTGGCGGTGCAGGGGCACGCCCGCGGAGCCGTCGCGCAGGTAGATCAGCACGCCGCGGCCGTCGCGGGCAAACCTGGCCAGGGCCTGATCGACGGCGGAAGGGCCGAACAGGTCAGCCACCACGTCGGCGCGGTGCAGGCGGGCCGGCACAGCCTCGCCATTGCCGATGGGGCCCATGACGAAGGCGAAGTGCTGCACGGTGTCGAGATTGGTTTCGTAGGCGTAGCCGGTGAGGTCGCCGTATCGGGTATGCACCGGAAACGTTCCCACGCGCTCCACCAGCTTTTCGCGGGAGCGGCGGAAGGCGATCAGATCGGCCACCGAAATGCGCTTGAGATTGTGCGTGGCGGCGAAGGCGTCGATCTGCTCGCCCTTCATCACCGTGCCGTCGTCGTTGGCCAGTTCGCAGATCACGCCGACCGGCGGCAGGCCGGCGAGGCGGCACAGGTCCACCGCCGCTTCCGTATGGCCGGAGCGCATCAGCACGCCGCCATCGCGGGCAATCAGCGGGAAAACGTGGCCCGGGCGGACGAAATCGTCCGGCCCCATGTTGCCATTGGCCAGGGCGCGCACGGTGTTGGCGCGCTGCTCGGCGGAAATGCCGGTGGTGAGGCCGTGGCGCACGTCGACGGTGACGGTGAAGGCGGTGCCGAGCGGCGCGTCATTGGCGGCCACCATCGGATCAAGCCGCAGCCGCTGGGCCTCCTCGCGCGATGTCGGCGCGCAGACGATGCCGCAGGTATTGCGGATGATGAACGCCATCTTCTCCGTGGTGCACAAGGAGGCGGCGCAGATCAGATCGCCCTCGTTCTCGCGGTCGTCGTCATCGGTGACGATGATGATCTCGCCGCGGGCGATGGCTTCGATGGCTTCGTTGACGTTGTTCGACATGAGGTTTCCGTCCGGACGTTTTCATGGGGCGGTCTTGTCGGCGCCGCGCCAGCGCGACGTCCGTTCACACTGAACCGGATTTTGCTCCGCCGCTTTGATCAAACGCATTCTCCCCGGGAAAAATGGACCGCACCTTTCCCGAAAATGCTTCAGGCGCCCGGCCAGTGGCGGACGCCGCCGGTCTGGGCGCGATCGCGCAGGTAGTGATCGGCAATGGCGCAGGCGACCATGGCCTCGCCCACCGGCACGGCGCGCAGGCCGACGCAGGGGTCGTGGCGCCCCCTGGTCAGAATGTCGGCTTCGTGGCCGGCGCGGTCAATGGTCTGGCGCGGCGTCAGGATCGACGAGGTCGGCTTCACCGCGAACCGGGCGATGACCGCCTGGCCGGTGGAAATGCCGCCGACGACGCCGCCGGCGTGATTGGACAGGAACAGCGGCCGCCCGTCGTTGCCCATGCGCAGTTCGTCGGCGTTCTGCTCGCCGGTCAGCTCCGCGGCGGCGAAGCCGTCGCCGATCTCGACGCCCTTCACCGCGTTGATGCTCATCAGATTGGCGGCGATGTCCGTATCGAGCTTGCCGTAGACCGGCGCGCCAAGACCCGCCGGAACGCCCTCCGCCACCACCTCGATAACCGCGCCGATGGAGGAGCCGCTCTTGCGGATGCTGTCCAGATAGGCGGCGAACACGTCGACCATGGCCGCGTCCGGGCAGAAGAACGGGTTATCGTTGATGATCGACCAGTCCCAGTTGGCGCGGTTGATCCTGTGCGGGCCAATCTGGACGACAGCGCCGCGCACCACGAGGCCCGGGACCACCTTGCGGGCGATGGCGCCGGCGGCGACGCGCATGGCGGTTTCGCGCGCCGACGAGCGGCCGCCGCCGCGATAGTCGCGCACGCCATATTTCACGTCATAGGCGAAGTCGGCGTGGCCGGGACGGTACTTGTCCTTGATGTCGCCGTAGTCCTTCGAGCGCTGGTCGGTGTTCTCGATCAGCAGGCCGATGGACGTACCCGTCGTGATCTGCTCGCCGCTTTCCGGGTGGGGGAACACGCCGGAGAGGATTTTGACCTCATCGGCCTCGCGGCGCTGGGTGGTGAAGCGCGACTGGCCGGGTTTGCGCCGGTCGAGATCATGCTGGATGTCGGCTTCCGTCAGCGGAAGGCCTGGAGGGCAGCCGTCGACCACGCAGCCAATGGCCGGGCCGTGGCTTTCGCCGAAGGTGGTGACGCGAAACAGGTGGCCGAATGAGTTGTGCGACATGGACTTCCTCTGCCGTCTGCATAGGGCTGGCGTCGCGTCCGGTCAAACCGCGCTCCACATTTTCCGGCGCCGGGAGCCGCGGCGCCATGCAAAAGGGCCGGCGTCGCCGCCGGCCCCCTGCGTTGTCCGCGCGCTTCGCTCAGGCTGCGATGCGCAGGGCGGCGCCCTTCGTCCGGGCGGTTGCGTCGCCCTGGGGGCGGCGCACCGGCTGGGCCGGGGCGCCAGCCCATTCGGAATGGGCCGGGAGGCTCTCGCCCTTCATCACCACCGTGGTCTGGCCGATGCGGGCGAAGTCGCCGACATGGGTGTCGTAGAGCACCGTGGAGCCGGCGCCGACCGTGACGCCCTTGCCGAGCTCCACCCGGCCCACCTTCATCACCCGGTCCTCATACAGGTGGGTTTGCAGGGTCGAGGTCATGTTGATGGCGCAGTAGTCGCCAATTTTGACGCAGTCGAACTCGGTCAGGTCAGTCCAGTCCATCCACACGCCCTTGCCGATCTTCGTTCCATACAGGCGCAGCAGCCAGGGCAGGAAGGGCGTGCCGCGGAAGAACTCCAGCGACGCCTTGCCAACGAGGCCGCCATAAATCACCGCGACGGCCTCGGTGCGCATGGCCCACCACGACCACATGGGATGGGCGGTGGGTTTGTAGGCGCCCATCATCAGCCATTTGACGATGGCGGCGAAGGCCACCAGCGCCAGGGCGATGACCACGCCGGCGGCGAGGAAGACGCCGGTGGCGGTCAGCCAGTCGCCACGGCCGATCGGGTTGGCGATGACGTCGGCGGTCATGTAGCCGCAGGTGATGAACAGGGCGGTGGGCAGCGAGGTGTGGAACGCCTCGAACAGGCCGCGCCCCAGCAGCTTCAGCTTCGGCGGCTGGTAGGTGAAGTTGGCCGCCACGTCGAACTTCTGCCGCACCGGCAGCCTGATGGCCGGGCTGCCGAACCAGGTTTCGTTCTCGCCGATATGCAGGTCTTCCGGCATGCGCGACTTGATGCCGAGCAGCGCGCCGTCTTCGATCACCGAGCCGCCGGGGACGATGGCGTCGTTGCCGAGGAACACCCGGTCGCCGGTCTTCACCGTGCGCAGCTCCATGTAGCCGCGGCGGATTTCCTCGTCGCCGAAGATCACCTCGTCGCCAAGGAAGTTGCCGGCGCCGATGTCGACCAGGTCGTAGCGGCCGGCGAGGTTGGTGGAAATCTCCGAGCCCTTGCCGATCTTCGCGCCCATCAGGCGATACCAGATGCGCATGAACAGCGTGGCGTAGAGCGAGTTCAGCGTCTCCAGCGTCACCTCGGTGGCGAGGCCCATCAGCCATTTGCGCACATAGGTCCAGGAGTGGATCGAATATACGCCAGGGCGCACGCGCGGCAGGATCACCCAGCGGCAGACGATGATCACCGCCATGGAAACGAGGATCAGCGCCAGCGCCGTCGGGATGGTGAGCAGCGGCAGCATCGACCAGGACACTTCATGGTCGTTCACGCCGCTGAACAGCCGGTCAAGGTTGTAGAGAATGTAGAAGGCCGGGAAGATCGGCAGCAGGCCAAGCATCAGCATGACGATATAGCCGACGCCATAGACCACCCCCTGCACGGCGCGGCGGCCTGGGCCAGCTTCCGCCTGGGGCGGCAGGGCGGCGAGATCGACCATGCCGGTCTTGCGGGCGGGGGAGCCCTCCCATTTCTCGCCGTCGCCGACGACGCCGTTCTCCGGGATCGCGGTCAGGTCGGCGAGTTCGGCGCTGCGGCCGACGCGGCTGTTGGGGCCGAACGAGCAGGTGTTGCCGGTATAGGCGTCGGCGCCGATGTCGATCGCGCCGATAATCAGTTCATTGCCCACCACCTGGACGTTGGCGAAGCGGTTCTTGGCGCCCGTGGAGGCGCCGTCGCCGATCGAGATCAGGTCGATGGCGCCAGCCTCGAAGTCGCCGATGATGGCGTCGCGGCCGATCTTCGCGCCCAGCATGCGCAGATAGACGCGCATCAGCGGCGAGTTCTGCAGGAACTTCAGCGACGTGGCCTGGATCATGCGCTGCACGAACCAGACGCGGAAATAATAAACGCCCCACAGCGGGTAGCGGCCGGGTTTCGTGCGGCCGAGCACCGCCCATTTCAGGCCGGCGATCAGCAGCTTGGCGCCGATGTTGAGCGCGACATAGACAGTGAACAGCGCCGCCATCTCGGCCCAGATCGAGGCGTCCTCGCGCAGCAGGGCGATGGAAGCCAGGAACAGGCCAAGCCACTGGATGGTCACCACGCCGAGAATCACCGGCAGGGCGACGGCCTGGGCGACGCCGCACCAGAAGCGCCGCATCAGGGGCGGTGGTTCAAACGACAGGTCCAGGGCTTCGCCGCCGCCATTGGCCTCCACCAGCGCCGCCATGGCGCGCAGGGTGCGGGCGGCGTAGACGTCCTGCATGGTCAAGGTGGCGTAGGCCGGATGCCGGCGCACCTCCGAGACGAAGCGGGCCGCCAGCAGCGA
>Ga0182737_1000578_pt1 | contig 49584 bp, 42 predicted proteins | sample eDN5th30CBELigOP_FD_128878 | JGI IMG/M metagenome (GOLD analysis project Ga0182737, IMG submission 128878) | Enriched Organic Plus compost microbial communities from Emeryville, California, USA - eDNA 5th pass 30_C BE-Lig OP (version 2) (version 2) ...
ACGACGACGGCGAGCACGCGTCCAACCTACGCGCAACCGGCTCCCTCACCGCAACGGTGCACTTGCGACTGCTCGACATGCTCGGAGGCACCGGACAGGCGCAAGTGCACCGAGTAGACGAAGGGGGTGGACGCAGGTGCACCGAGCCGGTCAGCGGCGCTCGAGGCGGACGACGACCGCCTTCGAGACCGGGGTGTTCGAGACGTCCGCCACCGACTCGAGCGGGACGAGGACGTTCGTCTCCGGGTAGTAGGCGGCGGCGTTCCGGCGCGGCGTGTCGTAGCGCACCACGCGGAAGGCGCTCGCCCGGCGCTCCTCCACGCGCCCGTCCCTCGCCGTCCACTCCGAGACCAGGTCGACGATCTCGCCGTCCGCGACCCCCGCCTCGGCGATGTCGTCGGGGTGCATGAGGATGACGCGGCGGCCGTCGTGGATGCCCCGGTAGCGGTCGTCCTTGCCGTAGATCGTCGTGTTGTACTGGTCGTGGGAGCGCAGCGTCTGCAGCAGCAGGCGGCCCTCCGGGATCCGCGGGTACTCGAGCTCGTTGGCGGTGAAGCGCGCGCGGCCGGTCTCGGTCGCGAAGGTGCGCGAGTCGCGCGGGCCGTTCGGCAGCATCAGCGTGCGGCCCTTGTCGACGCGCGCCTCGAAGTCGTCGAAGCCCGGGATCACCGCCTCGATGTGCCGGCGGATGCGCGCGTAGTCGGTCTCGAGCGCCCTCCAGTCGGCGATGGGGACGCTGCGGCCCTTCGACGGGGTGGTCTCGACAGGCTCGACCACCGAGGAGGAGCCGGGGGCGCCGCCGTCCGGACCGTCGCTCGATGGCCCGCTCGTGCCGTCGCCCCAGCCGCCCTGGGAGCCGCCGGTCGGCACCTCGTCCACGGGGTCGGGGGCGGTGGGCTCGCCCTTCGACTCGCTCCGCTCGCTCAGGGACCGAGTGTCGAACAATAGTGCGGCGATGCGGGCGACGATCGCGACCTCGGAGAGGAGGTCCTCCGCCGGCGGCGCGAGGCGGCCGCGCGAGGTGTGCACCGCGCCCATCGAGTCCTCGACCGTGACCCGCTGATCGCGAGCGCCGCCGTCCCGGCCGCGACGACGGTCGCGGTCCGTGCGGCCGAGCGTCGGCAGGATGAGCGCCCGGCGGCCCGTGACGACATGGGAGCGATTGAGCTTCGTGGAGATCTGCACGGTCAGGTCGACCTGGCGCATCGCGTGCTCGACGACCTCGGTGTCAGGCGTCGCCGAGACGAAGTTGCCGCCCATCGCCATGAAGAAGCGGACCCCGCCGTCGCGCATCGCGCGGATCGCCTCGACCACGTCGTGGCCGTGCTCGCGCGGCGCGGTGAACGAGAACTCCCGGTCGAGCGCCGCGAGGAACGCCTCGCTCGGCTTCTCGTAGATGCCCATGGTGCGATCGCCCTGGACGTTCGAGTGGCCGCGGACCGGGCACACCCCGGCGCCGGGCCGCCCCACGTTGCCCTGCAGGAGCAGGACGTTCACGACGTCCCGGAGCGTCGCCACCGCGTGCTTGTGCTGGGTGAGCCCCATCGCCCAGCAGACGATGGTCTTCTCCGAGCCGAGCAGATGGCCGGCGAGCTGCTCGATCGCGGCGCGCTCGAGGCCGGTCGCCTCCTCGACCTCGCGCCAGTCCAGGCCGCGGACGGCGTCCGCGTACGCCTCGAAGCCGTCCGTGTGCGCCTCGATGAACTCGCGGTCGAGCACCCCGCCGATGCGCTCCTCCGCCTCGAGCAGCAGCTTGCCGAGCGCCTGGAACAGCGCCTGGTCGCCGCCGAGCCGGACCTGCAGGAACTGGTCGGCGAGCAGCGTCCCGCCGAGCAGCATGCCGCGCACCGTCTGCGGGTTCTCGTAGCGGACGAGCCCCGCCTCGCGGAGCGGGTTGACCGCCACGATCGTCGCGCCGCGCTGCTTCGCCTTCTCGAGCCCCGTGAGCATCCGGGGATGGTTCGTGCCGGGGTTCTGGCCGGCGACGATGATGAGGTCCGCCTCGTGGATGTCCTCGATCGAGACCGTGCCCTTGCCGATCCCGAGCGTCTCGGTGAGCGCCGAGCCGGAGGACTCGTGGCACATGTTCGAGCAGTCCGGCAGGTTGTTCGTCCCGACGCCGCGGACGAGCAGCTGGTAGAGGAACGCCGCCTCGTTCGAGGTGCGGCCGCTCGTGTAGAAGACGGCCTCGTCCGGGTCGTCGAGCCCGCGGAGCGCGCCGGCGACGAGCGCGAGCGCGGCGTCCCACTCGATCGGCTCGTAGTGGGAGGCGCCGGCCTCCTTGAGCATGGGCGTCGTGAGCCGGCCCTGCTGGCCGAGCCAGTACTCGTCGCGTCCCTCGAGGTCCTCGATCGAGTGCTCGGCGAAGAACGCCGGCCCCACCCGGCGCAGCGTCGCCTCCTCCGCGACGGCCTTCGCGCCGTTCTCGCAGAACTCGAGGTGCTTGCGCTTGTCCTCCTCGGGCCACGCGCAGCCCGGGCAGTCGAAGCCGTCCTTCTGGTTGACGGTGAGCAGCGTCTGCGCCGAGCGGGCCACGCCCATCTGCTCCTCCGCGATGAGCAGCGCGTTGACGACCGCCGGGATGCCCACCGCATGCGTCTTCGGTTCGGTGACGCGGAGCCTCGACTCGTCGATGCCCCTCGCCGGTGCCTTCCTCGCCATGCGACCATGGTGCCATGGCCCGATCGATGCTGAAGAGCCCGGTGACGCGCGTGCGGCTGCGGGAGGGCGCCGTCGCGGCGGAGACGGTCGACGACGACGTCGCCGTCGAGGAGCCGCTCGAGATCCGGATCGACGGGCAGTCGTGGTCGATCACGATGCGGACCCCGGGCGACGACCTCGACCTGGTCGCCGGCTTCCTGGTCGGCGAGGGCGTCGTCACCTCGCCGGAGCACCTCGCGTCCCTCGCGCACACCGCAGGCGCGCTCGAGGGCAACGAGGTGAACGCCGTCCTCGCGCCCGGCGCGACGCCGCCCGCCGACGCCGCCGCCCGGCACTCGGTCACCACCTCGGCGTGCGGCATCTGCGGCACCGAGTCGATCGACGCGATCGAGAAGCAGGCGCGCTGGGACCTCTCGGAGGACGACACCGCTGTCGGGCCCGGCGTGCTCGCGGCGCTGCCCGACCGGCTGCGCGCGGCGCAGACGCTCTTCGACTCGACGGGCGGCGTCCACGCCGCGGGGCTCTACACCGCCGCGGGGGACGAGCTCTGCGTCCGCGAGGACGTGGGCCGGCACAACGCGGTCGACAAGGTGGTCGGCTGGGCGCTGCGCCAGGGCATGCTGCCGCTGCGCGGCACGGTGCTGCAGGTATCCGGCCGGGCGTCCTTCGAGCTCGTGCAGAAGGCGCGGCTGGCGGGCATCCCGATGCTCGCCGCCGTCGGCGCGCCGTCCTCGCTGTCCCGCGACCTCGCCGACTCCGCGGGCCTCACCCTCGTCGGCTTCTCCCGCGGCAGCGGCTTCTCCCTCTACACCCACCCCCGCCGCGTCGCGCTCTGACGAGCGTTCCTCCCCTCACAGACCGCCGTGAACACGGGCTGTCCACGGTTCCCGCCCGTGGCGCGGCGCGAACGATGCTGGTCCGGCAGGGTACGAAGAACCCGGCGAGGATGGGAGCGTGATCGTCTTGGATACGGCGCAGACCTGGAGCGTGATCGCGGTGCTGTCGACGGCCCTGCTCGGAATGGTCACGTTCCTGGCGACCGTGTTCGTCCGCGTCCTGCGTGCGGAGTTCACCCGGGTGCACGATCGGCTCGACCATCTCGACCGCGACGTGACCGCGCTGATGCGGCACGCGTTCGGCATCGAGCGCGACTGACTAGCGCTCGGGCGCGAAGCCGAGCTGATCGGCCGCGCGCGTGATCCGCAGCGCGAGCGCGACGTCGTGGTCGGTGAGGCCGCCCTCCGAATGCGTCGTCGTGCGGACCGTGACGGAGGCGTAGCGCAGGTCGACGTCGGGATGGTGGTCGAGCTCGTCGGCGATCGCGGCGATGTCGGCGACGAAGTCGGCCCCGGCGTTGAAGTCGGGCGTCGAGAACGTGATCGAGGCACTGTCCGCGTCGACCCGCCAGTCCTCGAGGCCGTCGGTCGCGCGGAACTCCTCGGGCGTGATGCTGGTGACCATGCCGCCAGCCTGCTCCCCGCCCGCCGTCGCCGCGAGGGGCTTGACAGTCAAGTTTCGTCACAAAGCCCACGGTGCGCGGCGAGCGGCGAAGAATCGTGCCGAGCGGCACCACCGCGGCCGCGCGACGGAAGGGCATCGACATGACCACGACCACGGCATCCGGCCTCGTCTCGGCGGAGTGGCTCGCCGAGCACCTCGGCGACGAGCACCTCGTCGTCATCGAGGTGAGCGAGGGCCGCTCCGACAGCGGCGTCTCGAAGTACGCCGACGGGCACATCCCCGGCGCGATCGAGTTCGTCTGGTACCGCGACTTCGTCCAGCGCCTCACGCGCGACCTCGCGACGCGCGAGCAGATCACCGAGCTCGCGCAGTCGGCCGGCATCAACCCGGACTCGACGGTCGTCCTCTACGGCGACGGCAACAACTGGTTCGCGGCCTACGGCGCGTGGGTGCTCAAGTACTACGGCCTCCCGGACGTCCGGCTGCTCGACGGCGGCCGCTACAAGTGGGAGAAGGCGGACGGCCGCGAGCTGACGACCGACGTGCCGACGCCGGCACGCGGCACCTGGGTGTCGCCCGGCCCGGACGACTCCGTGCGCGCCTTCAAGGACGAGGTGCTCGAGGTCGCGCTCGGCGAGCGCGAGGGCGTCATCATCGACATCCGCGGCGTCCCGGAGTACCAGGGCGAGATCGGCGTCGCGCCCGGCTTCGGCGGCGAGGCGGCGGCGAAGTGGGGCCACATCCCCGGCGCGCACAACTTCCCCTGGGGCGGCAACGTCAAGGTCCCGGCCGACGGCGGCGACGGCACCTTCAAGGACGTCGAGGCGATCCGCGCGCGCTATGCGGAGCAGGGCATCGACGGCTCGAAGCCGATCTACGTCTACTGCCGGATCGGCGAGCGAGCCTCGCACACCTGGTTCGCGCTGACGCAGCTGCTCGGCTACGACGCGAAGGTCTACGACGGCTCGTGGACCGAGTGGGGCAACTCGGTCGGGACGCCGGTCGAGAACCCGACGCTCGAGAAGTCGGGCGGCTACTCGGGCCTCTGGGGCGGCGACCAGGGCTGAGCCCGGGCCCGCTCGCACGTTCTCGCACCCACGCACGCATCGCAACGGTGCACTTGCGACTGCTCAGCGACGGCAACCATGCCGTGCAGGCGCAAGTGCACCGTTGCGACGTGAAAAGGGACGCGCGGGGCGGGAGCGGCAGGCGGTCAGATGACCCAGAGGTCGGCCTGGTCGGGCTTCTTCGAGACGTCCTTCGCGGGGACGCCGACGAGGACGCTGCCCGCGGGGAACGACTTCGTGACGGCGGCGTTGCCGCCGATGACGGAGTCGTCGCCGATCGTGACCGGACCGAACACCTTCGCCCCCGCGCCGATCGTGACCCGGCTGCCGATCGTCGGGTGGCGCTTGCCGGGGACCGCCTTCGCGTTGCCCAGCGTGACCCCGTGGTACAGCAGCACGTCGTCCCCGACCTCGGCGGTCTCGCCGATGACGATCCCCATGCCGTGGTCGATGATGAGCCGGCGGCCGATCCTCGCGCCCGGGTGGATCTCGATGCCGGTCAGGAAGCGGGTGAACTGCGAGACGAAGCGCCCGAGGAACTTCGCGCGGTGCGTCCAGAGCCAGTGCGCGAAGCGGTGGGCCCACACCGCGTGCATGCCCGAGTAGAGCAGCCAGATCTCGAACGAGGAGCGTGCGGCGGGATCGCGGCGCTTGACGGCCGCGATGTCCTCCCGCACGCTCACGCGTTCCAGCCTAGGAAGCCGACTCGCCCTTGTTACGCAGTTGGTCGCGTTCGGCCTTCCACGCCTGGAACTCGGCGAACTCCTCGGGCGTGAACCGGTCCCGGCGAGCCGGGCGCTCGGCCCGCTCGGGGCGCGGCCGGTCCGAGCGCGGGCGCGTCGTCGCCCGGTCCTCCCACTCCGCCTCGATGCCGGCGTTGCGCAGCAGCTCCTCGAGCCGGCGACGGCGCGAGGGCGAGATGAGCGTGATGACGGTGCCGTGCGCGCCCGCGCGGCCGGTGCGGCCGGAGCGGTGCAGGTAGGTCTTGTGATCGTCGGGCATGTCGGCCTGGATGACCAGGTCGACGTCGTCGACGTGGATGCCGCGGGCCGCGACGTCGGTCGCGACGAGCGAGCGGACCTCGCCGCGCGTGAGCAGCTGGAGGTTGCGGTTCCGGCGGGCCTGGTTCAGGTCGCCGTGCAGGCTGGTCGCCGGGACGCCGGAGATCATGAGCCCCTCGGCGACGTCCTCCGCGAAGGCGCGGGTGCGGGTGAACACGATGGAGCGCGACGTCGACGCCACGAGCTCGCGGACCACGTCCCGCTTCGCGGAGGCGTCGATCATGAGCACGCGGTGCGTGATCGTCGAGCTGGCCTGATCCTCGCCCTCGACCTCGTGCACCGCCGGGTCCTCGAGGAACTCCTCGACGAGCGCGGCGACGCCGGTGTCGAGCGTCGCGGAGTACAGCAGGCGCTGGCCGCCGGCCGGCGTCATCCGGAGCAGCTCCTGGACGGGCTCGAGGAAGCCGAGGTCGCACATGTGGTCGGCCTCGTCGAGCACCGTGATCGCGATCGAGGCGAGGTCGAGCTCGCCCTTCTCGACGAGGTCGGCGATCCGGCCGGGCGTGCCGATGACGATGTCGACGCCGCGACGGAGGCCCGTGACCTGCTTCTGGTACGGCACGCCGCCGACGATCGCGATCGTGAAGAGGCCGACCGAGCGCGCGATGGGCTGCACCGTGCGGTCGATCTGCTGCGCGAGCTCGCGCGTCGGGGCGAGGATCATGGCGCGCGGGGCGCGACCCATGGCGCGGCCCTTGGCGTCCCGCCGCATGCGCAGGAGCCGCTCGACGACGGGCGCGCCGAACGCGATCGTCTTGCCCGAGCCGGTGCGGCCGCGGCCGAGCACGTCGCGGCCGGCGAGCGCGACGGGGATCGTCGCCGCCTGGATCGGGAACGGCTCGCTCGCGCCCATCGAGGCGAGCTGGCGCACGATGTTGTCGCCGAGGCCGAGGTCGGAGAACGCCATGCCGTCGGTCGCGTCGGCCGCGATCGCCGTGGCCTCGAGCCGCTCCAGCACGACGTCCTCGGCGAACGGCCGGGCGGCGCGGTCCTCGACGCGGGGACGGTCCGCCCGCGCGGGACGCTCGACGCGCTCCTGGCGGGCCGGGCGGTCGCGCCACTCGCGACGCGGCGCGCGATCCTCGCTGCGGGGCGCGCGGTCGTCGCGCGCGGGCCGGGCGGACCGGGCCGGACGCGGCTCCCAGTTCGGTCGCTCGCCCTTGGCCGGGCGCGCGGGACGGTCCTGGAAGGCGCGGGCGGGACGGTCGCCGCGAGGCGCGCGCTCGTCGCGCTTGCGGCGGTCGGCCTCGGTCCAGCGCTGCTTGCCGCCGGTCGAGGGCGCCGCGGCGCGGCGGGGCTTCGGGGTGTACTGCTTGGGCATGATGCTCCGGATTCGTTGGATGCGTGCTCGCATGCGTGCACTCCTCCTGGCAGGCAGGAGCACGGGGGATCCCGGGCGTTCTTCGATCGGGGCCGTCACATACAGAGGTGATGGTCCGCGCGGGGCTCCGCGCGACTCGGCCGAATCGATCTACGTGGCGTGCCGTGGGGCACCTATCGAAAAGCCGACGTTCGAGTCTACCCGATCGGCGGCGGTTCCGCTGGACGGATGGTCGACCCTCGACCCTGGACGAGGAGGCAGGCCACCATCGTCGCGACGCAGATCCCGAGCATGCCGGTGGCGTTCACGAAGAGATTGCGGCCGAGGTCGTGCGCGCGGACATGCATCGCGATCGCGACGACGTGGCGCTCCGCCGTCGGCGATGCCCGCCGCCCGACGAAGACGAGCTCGCCGACGCGCCCTGCTCGCGACGCTCGTGCCGGCGGTGTCGGAGGGCTGAGCCTCAGTCCTCGTCGTCCGGCCGGGGCGCCGCGGGCGGGGGCTTCGGCATCCAGGGGAGGTCCGGGAGATCGGGGGCGCGGGGTTCGGGGGCAGGGGGTTCGGCGGCGCGGGGTTCGGGGGCGCGGGGTTCGGCGGGCGGGGTGGTTTCGAGACGGTCGTCTTCGGCGACCTCCTCAACCACCGGGGTGGGGTCGCCCGCGGGGGCCTCCTCGGCCGCGGGCGGCTCGAGGAGGGGCTGGGCCTCGGCGACCGCGACGGCCGGCCCGGGCACCCCGCCGGTCTCCGCCGCGCGCAGCTCCTCGAGCAGCGCGCGGGCGTCCGAGCGGCGCCGCTCCAGTCGCGCCTCGCTGTTCGCCTCGCGTTCGGCGCGCTGCTCGGCGAAGGCGCGCTCCGCCCGCTCCCGCTCCGCCTGACGCTCCGCCTTGCGCGCGGCGACCTTCGGCGCGCGGCGCTCCTTGCGGCCCTCGACGAGGTAGTAGAGCACCGGCAGCACGACGAGGGTCAGGATCGTCGAGGACACCAGGCCGCCGATGACGATGAGCGCGAGCGGCTGCGAGATGAAGCCGCCGTGGCCCGTGATGCCGATCGCGAGCGGGATGAGCGCGAAGATCGTCGCCGCCGCGGTCATCACGATGGGGCGGAACCTTCGCGCGGCGCCCTGCTCCACCGCCGTCCGCACGTCGAGCCCCCGCTCCCGGTACTGGTTGACGAGGTCGACGAGCACGATCGCGTTCGTCACGACGATGCCGACGAGCATGAGCACGCCGATGAGCGAGGAGACGCCGAGCGGGATGCCGGTGAGCACCTGCAGCACGATCGCGCCGGTCGCCGCGAACGGGATCGAGACGAGCAGCAGCAGCGGCTGGCGCAGCGAGCGGAACGTCGCGACCATGACGACGTACACGATGAGGATCGCCGCGAGCAGCGCGATCCCGAGGTTCGCGAAGGAGTCGAGCATCTGCGAGGCGACGCCGCCGAGCTCGACCGTGGTGCCGGCCGGCAGCTCGAGCTCCTCGAGCGCGGACTGCACCCCGAACGTCGTCGAGCCGACGTCCTCCGAGGCGGGGGTGATCGAGACGGTCGCCGTCCGGACGCCCTGCTCAGTGGTGACCGAGGCGGGGCCGAGCGCGCGGTCGACGGCGGCGAGCTCGGAGAGCGGCACCGTGCCGGCGAGCGTCGGGACCTCGAAGTCGCGGAGCTCCTCGAGCGTCCGCGGCGCGTCCGCCTCGACGAGGTAGATCGACAGGCTGCGGTCGTCGATCGTGACGGAGCCGATCGAGCTCGGGTTCATCGCGGCCATCATCATGCCGCCGACCTGCACCTCGTTGAGCCCGTGCTCGGCCGCGGCCCGGCGGTCGACGACGACCGCGATGTACGGGCTGGAGGCGGAGATGTTGTCCGTCACCTTGGCGACGGAGTCGAGGCCCTCGACCTGCGCCGTGACCAGCTCGACGCCGCGCTCGAGGTCCGACTGCGTCGCGGCCCGCACCGTCACGTCGACCGTCGAGCCGCCGAAGCCCTGCTGCGCGGAGACGGCGAGCGTCCCCGCGTCCTCGATGCCCGCGAGCGTCGACTCGACGGCCTCCCTGATCTCCGCCTGATCGCCGTCCTCGTCGGTGACGAGGGAGAACGTCGACGAGCCGCCGCCGAAGGCGGCCTGGATGCTGCTGCCGCTGCCCGATCCGACGGACGCGTGCACCGTCTCGACGCCCGGCGTGCCCATGAGCGCGGCCTCGACGACCTGCGCCGCGGCGTTCTGCTCGTCGAGGCTCGCCCCGCTCTCGAGCGTCTGCGTGACCGTGAGCGTGTTCTGCCCCGAGTCGCCGACGAAATTGAGCTTGAGCAGCGGCGCGAGGGCCAGCGAGCCGCCGAGGGTGAGGATCGCGAGCAGCAGCACGACGACCGGGTACTTCAGGGTCCAGCGGATGACCGGGAGGTAGCCGCGCTGGAGCAGGTCCCCGCGCTCGTGCGTCTGCACCGATCCGGTGACGGGGACGACCCCGCCCTCGGGCACGGGCTCGTGCGCGGCCTCCGCGCCGCGGCGGGTGTGCCGGCCCGGTCGCGCCTTCCGCCCCCGGCCGAGGAACCAGTACGAGAGCACCGGGACGATGGTGAGGGACACCAGGAGGCTCGCGAGCAGGGCGATCGCGACGGTGACGGCGAACGGCCGGAACAGCTCGCCGACCTCCTCGCCGACCATGCCGATCGGCAGGAAGACCGCGACCGTCGTGATCGTCGAGGCGGTGATCGCGCCGGCCACCTCCCGGACGGCGTCGATGATCGCCTGGCGTCGCTCCTGACCCGCCTCGATGTGCCGCTTGATGTTCTCGACGACGACGATCGAGTCGTCGACGACCCGGCCGATCGCGATGGTGAGCGCGCCGAGCGTGATGATGTTGAGCGTGTAGCCGGAGGCCCAGATCCCGATGAAGGTGAGCAGCACCGAGGTCGGGATCGAGACCGCCGTGACCAGGGTCGAGCGGATCGACAGCAGGAAGATCAGGATGACGATGACGGCGAACGCGAGGCCGAGCAGTCCCTCCTGGGTGAGCGACTCGATCGACTGCTCGATGAACGGCGCCTGGTCGAAGACCGGAGTGAACGTCGTCGAGCCGCCGATCGCGGCGGCGAGGCCGGGGATCGCGGCGGAGACCTCGTGCGAGACGGCGACCGTGTTGCCGGCCGAGGTCTTGGTGACGCCGAGCGTCAGCGCGTCGCGGCCGTCGACGCGCGAGTAGCCGGAGGGCGCCTGGTCGACGACGGCGACCTCGGCGACGTCCCCGATGGTGACGACCTCGGGCGTCGGAAGGGCGAAGTCCCCGGTCGCGGGGTCGAACGAGGGCTGGAAGGCCGAGGGCTGCGCGGGGAACGCGAGCCCGGCGATGTCGTCCTCGCTGCCGAGCCGCTCGCCGGCCTGGACGGTGAGCGTCTCGCCGTCCTGCGTGATCTGGCCGGCAGGCAGCAGCAGGCCGCTCGCCTGGAGCAGCTGGGTGATCGCCTGGGTCGTCAGGCCGTGCTCGGCGAGCGCCTCGTCGTCGGGCGTGATCTCGACCCGCTGGATCGCCGCGCCCTGCAGGGACACGCTCGCGACGCCGTCGAGCTTCGAGAGCTCGGGGATGACCATCCGCTCGATGCGGTCGGAGAGCTCGACCGCGTCGAGGTCGCTCGAGACGGCGAGCTGGACGATCGGGAAGTCGGACAGGCTGAACTGGATGACCTGCGGGTCGACGTCCTCGGGCAGCGTCGAGCGGATCCGGTTGATCGCCGAGGAGACCTTCTGCTCGGCGGTCGCCAGGTCGGTCGCGAAGGAGAACGCGGCGGTGATGTTCGAGAAGTTCGCGCTGGAGGTCGCCGTCGTCGACTCGAGGCCGGGGATCGCCTGGATCGCGTCCTCGATGGGCGTCGAGACGTCGTGCTCGACGACCTCCGGCGAGGCCCCCGGATAGCTCGTCACGACGAACAGCTGCGGCAGCGTGAGCGAGGGCACGAGCTCCTGCTTGAGCTGGGTGAGGGTGATGCCGCCGAACACCGCGACGACGATCGTCACCAGCGCGATGAGCGCGCGGTTCCGCAGGCTGAACACGGAGAGCAGATGCATCGGACCCCCAATGGGCTCCGATGGTAGTTGACGCGGGGCAACGGCTGGCTGGGAGATCGCCCTCGGCGCGGGGCGCCGCCGCTCAGACGACGGCCGCGAGCTCCTCCAGCGCGGACGGCGCCGGCGCCTCCGGGATGCCGGACCAGACGCGCTCGAGCACGTCGAGGCCGCGGTCGGTGACCTCGCGCGGGTGGGAGAACGGGATGCGGATGAAGCGCTCGAACGCCCCGTCCGACGCGAACCTCGGTCCGGGCGTGATGACGAGTCCGGCGGCGCGGGCGGCGATCGCGAGCTGGGAGCTCGCGGGACGCCCGAGGCCGACCCAGGCGGTGAGCCCGCCGCCGGGCACCGGCACCCGCCAGTCCGGCAGGCGGCGCGCGAGCTCGCCGACGAGGTGGTCGCGGCCGGCGCGCAGCCGCCCGACGCGCTCGGCGAGCACCCGGTCGAAGTCGGGGAGGAGGTCCGCGACGACGAGCTGCTCGAACGCGGGCGTGCCGAGGTCGCTCGCGAACCTGGCGCGGGTGAGGGTGCGGATGAACGCGGGGTCGGCGCGGATCCAGCCGACGCGGAGTCCGCCCCACAGCGTCTTGCCGACCGAGCCGATCAGGACGGCGGGCCCGTGGACGGCGGCCGGCGGCCGCGTCGGGCCGTCGATCGTGAGCTCGCCCATCGTCTCGTCGATGAGCACGACGGTGCCCTGCGCCGCCGCGAGCGCGAGCGTGCGCTCGAGCAGCGCGGTCGGCATCGTCGCGCCGGTCGGGTTGTGGTTGTCCGGCATCAGGTAGGCGAGCGCGGGGCTGCCGCGCCGGATCACCTGCTCGAGCGCGCTCTCGTCCCAGCCGGCCTCGGCGTCGACCGAGACGGCGACGAGCCGGCCGCCCGCGCCCGTCATCGCGTCCATCGCATGCGGGTAGGTGGGGCTCTCGACGAGCACCCGGTCGCCGCGGCGCAGCACGGTGCGGGCGATGAGCGCCATCGCGTGCTGCGCGCCGATGGTCACCATGACCTGCTCGGGCGTCGTCGGCAGGCCCCGCGCGGCGTAGCGCTCGGCGATCGCCCGACGCAGCTCGTCGCGGCCGAGCGGGTCGAAGCCGGAGTCGGCGAGCATCGCCGGAACGCCGTCGACGGCCGCGCGCATCGCGGCGGCGAGACCGGGATAGGCGGGCATCGTCGCCTTGCTGAAGTCGAGGGGACCGCCGCCGAGGTCCGGGATCGCGATCGGGCGGTGCGGGAGCCGGGCGACGCTGCCGGAGCCGCGCACGCTCTCGATTGAGCCGTCCTCCCGGAGGGCGGCGTAGGCCGCGGCGATCGTGGTCCGGCTGACGCCGAGCTCGGCGGCGAGCTCGCGCTCCGCCGGGAGCCGGGTGCCCGGCGCGACGACGCCGTCGAGGACGAGCAGCCGGATGCGGTCCGCGAGCGCTCGATAGGCTGGCGCCGACGCCCGCCACTCCTGCAGGCGGGAGGCCAGTGCCCGCGCACTCAGCGTGATCATCAGGCCAGAATACGTCTATTGGACTGTTGCAGGAATGCCAATCACGCAATTGGATTGAAGCCATGTCCCGCCTCGCCGTCCTCCGCACGACGCAGCTCCTGCTCGGGCTCGTGGCATACGGCGTCGCGATCGCGCTCATGGTCCAGGCCGCGGTCGGCGTGTCCCCCTGGGACGTGCTCGCGCAGGGCCTCGCCCGGGTCACCGGCATCGGCTTCGGCTGGATGACCGTCATCCTCGGCGCCGTCATCCTGCTGCTCTGGATCCCCCTCAAGCAGCGGCCCGGGATCGGCACCGTGCTCAACGTGCTCGTGCTCGGCACCGTCGCGCAGATCTTCCTCAGCACCGTCCCGGCGCCGGAGGAGCTCTGGCTGCGCATCGTCTCCTTCGCGGGCGGGCTCGCGCTGCTCGCCCTCGCGACCGGCGCCTACATCGGCTCCGAGTTCGGCCCCGGACCGCGCGACGGGCTCATGACCGGCCTGCGCGCCCGCACCGGCTGGCCGATCTGGGTCGTCCGCACCGGCATCGAGGTGGTCGTCGTCGCGATCGGCTGGGCGCTCGGCGGCGACGTCGGTATCGGGACCATCGCGTTCGCCGTCCTCATCGGGCCCATGGTGCATGTGACCATGCCGTGGTTCTCGCTCCGCGACCGGATCGACCGGGCGCGGCGCGCGGAGCCGGCCGAGGGGGCGCCCGCATGACCGCGCTCTGCGTCTCGCTCGGGGCGCTGGCGCTCTGGGCGAGCCTCGCCACCGCGACCGCCGTCGCGCGCGACGGCTACCGGCAGGTGCCGGTCGACTGGTCGCGGCCCGGGGTCGGCGAACAGCGCCCCGCGCCTCAGGACGAGAACGCGACCGGCAGATAGACGTCCTGCACGCGGTCGCCCGACGCCGTGTGGTCGTTGCGCGTGACGATCGCGCAGCGCTCGACCGCGCAGTCGTAGCCCTCGCCGGCCGGGTCGCCGACGACGAGGTACGCCGCGAAGCGGCCCTCGGCCGCCGAGTCCCAGGCCCGCGCCCCGAACAGCCGCCACGCCCAGTCGTCGTTGATCCAGTTGCTCGCCGCGAACTGCTGCGCGCCGGCGTTCGCCTCGGGGTCCTGCGTCTGCTGCGGCGCGCCGCCGATGCAGGGCGCCGGGCGCTCCTCGGGCGAATCGGGGACGACGCAGATCGCGACGTAGATGCCCTGCGCCGCGTCGAAGCCGGTGCCGGTGACGACGAGCCGCTCGCCCGGCACGAGGGCGGCGGGGTCGACGGGCCCGCCGTCGGCGTCCGCGACCGAGATCTCGCGCGTCCGGCCGTCGTCGCCCACCGCGACGGCGGTCGTCGCGTCTGGCTGCGGCGCCTGCTGCGAGCGCCCCCGATCCTGGTGGAGGGCGATCGGCAGCGCGACGACGAGCGTCAGCACGACGGCGGCGCCGAGCACCGCGACGAGCAGCCACAGCCACCACAGTCGACGAGCCCGGGACGCCCCCACGAAGGGCGAGTGTAGCGCCGGCCCCTATCGTGGTCGGGTGCGCAGCCCGACCACCCGCCTCACGCCTCGCGGGGAGGCGGCGCTGTCGTGGATCGCCGTCGCGGTCGGCGCGGTGATCGGCAGCGCCGGGCGCTACGGCCTCGACCTGCTGCTGCCGCACGGGCTGTCCGACGTGCCGTGGTCGATGATCATCGCGAACACGCTCGGCTCCTTCCTGCTCGGCGTGCTCGCCGCCGGCACCTGGGCGCTGGTCCCGCCCTGGGTCCGCGCCGGACTCGGCGCCGGCGTGCTCGGCTCGTTCACGACCTTCTCCTCGCTCATGATCATCGCGGTCGCGACGGCGCAGGGCGGCGAGCTCGCGCACGGCCCCGGCTCGCTCGAGGCCGGATCGCTCGGCCAGGCGGTCGCCGTCGTCGTCGGCTCCGTCTTCGCCGGCCTGCTCGCCGCGCTCATCGGCATCGCGGTCGGCCGGCAGGGGATCCGTCGCGGGCTGCGCGGCCTGCGCACGGTCGACGACGAGGAGGACGCATGAGCGGCGGCGTCCAGTTCGGGCTCATCCTCGCCGCCGGCGTCGTCGGGGCGCTGCTGCGGCACGGGGCGGTCGTCCTGTTCGGCCGGCGGGAGCGGTTCCCCGTCGTCATCCTCGTCGTCAACGCGGTCGGCAGCCTCGCGGTCGGGGTGCTCTTCGGCCTCGCCACCGTCCTGCCGGCGGCGTGGCTGCTCATCGCGACGACGGGCCTGTGCGCCGCGTTCACGACGTTCAGCACGTTCTCCGTCGACACCGTGCGGCTCGCGATCGAGGGCCGCGGCTGGGCCGCCGTCGGGAACCTCGCGGGGAGCCTCGCGCTCGGCCTCGGCTGCGCGGCGCTCGGCGCGGCCGTCGCGCTCGCGATCGTCTAGCCGACCGCCGCGGCCGAGGAGGCCGGGCGATGCCTGGGAGGAAGAATCTGCCCCGGACAGCCCGCGATATCTGGGGGCAAGGCGAGCTGTCCGGGGCAATTCTGAGGCAGTGCAGGCGTCTCCGCGCTCCGAGGGGCGTCCGACCTTGGGGGAGATCGGACCGGAGTCCGCAGGCGCTCTCGCACCGCGGCAGTTACGTTACCGGGAAGTTACGCGCGGTGGCTGGTCGGCACGCCCCCAGTCCGGGGTACATGAGTCCGATTCACGACTTGCGGCCCGCCCGGATGCGGCTGAGCGACGCCACGACCTGGCGCGCGACGAAGCGCCCGGCCCGGTTCGCGCCGATCGTCGAGGCCTGCGGTCCGTAGCCGGCGAAGAACATCCGGGGATCCCGCCAGCTCGCGCCCTGGGCGACGACGACGCCGCCCGCCTGCTCCCGGAGCCGGAGCGGCGCGAGGTGCCGGAGCTCGGGCCGGAAGCCGGTCGCCCAGAGGATCGCGTCCGCCTGGAAGAACTCGACGCCGTCCTCCCGCGCGCCCGGCGCCCAGCGCACGCCGTCCGGCTCGATGGCGGTGAACATCGGTCGGGCGACGAGCACACCCCGGTCGATGCCCTGCTGCACACGGCGGCTCAGCGGGATGCCGGTGCCGCTCACGATGCTCGGCAGCGCCCGGCCGGCGCGGGCCGCCTCGTCCTGCCTCGCGACCGCCTCGAGCCGACCCTCGAGGTTCCCGTCGTGCGTCTCCTGGATCCAGTCGATCGGTCGACGGCTGACCCAGACCAGCTCCGCCGCGAACGGCTCGAGCTCGAGCATGAATCCCATCGCGGAGGTGCCGCCGCCCACGACGACGACGCGCTGGCCCGCGAACTCCTCGGCGGCGACGAAGTCCTGGGTGTGCAGCTGGCGGCCGCGGAAGCCGTCCCGCCCCGGGTACCACGGCACGAACGGCGCACCCCAGGTCCCGGTCGCGTTGACGACGATCTCGGAGGCGACCGAGACCTCGTCGCCGTCCCCGTCGACGAAGGTCGTGAGGAGGTCCGCGCCGCTGTTGATCACCCGGACGACGTCCGCCGGCCGCACCACCTGGAGCCCGAAGTGCGTCTCGTAGCGCCCGTAGTAGTCGGCGACGACGTCCCTCGCCGGGGCGTCGCGAGCCGCCTGCTCGAAGCCGAGGCCCAGCTCGTCCATGCCGGGCAGGTCGACGATGCGGTGCGCGGTGCCGATCCGCAGCGAGGCCCAGCGGTGCTGCCACGCGCCCCCCGGCCCCGGGCCGCGATCGAGGATCACGAACTCGTTGCCCGGATCGAGGCCGAGCCGGCGCAGGAAGTAGGCCACCGAGAGCCCCGCCTGGCCCGCCCCGATGACGACCACCGGGGCGTGGGCGGTCGGCTCCTCCATGGGCACCAGCCTAGGAGCGCGGCGGGCCGCGGCCGGCGGGCGGGCGCCGCCGACGCGATGCCGTCTCGGCGCCGGTGCTAGACTGTCGGGCAGTCTTTCCCGTCACGCAAAGGGGTGGCCAGATGGGCCGCGGCCGTCAGAAGGCGAAGCACACGAAGGTCGCCCGAGAGCTGAAGTACTTCAGCCCCGACACCAACTACACGGCGCTCGAGCGCGAGCTCGCGGAGTCGAGCGCGCACTCCTCGGAGTACGACGACCTCGCGGCCAAGTACGCCGAGTTCGCCGACGAGGACGACGAGCTCGAGGACGACGACGAGGACGCGGACGCCAGATCCGCGTAGCCGCGCACCTCAGTCGGCGTAGCCGCCGACCAGCCGCACCGCGCCGCCATCGACGCCCTTCGCGCCGACCACCCAGCCCGAGGACTCGCCGAGCTCGGCGGGCTCCGCGCCCCGCGACACGCGGCCCGCCGCCCAGGCCGGGATGCCGTCCGCCGCGAGCGACGCGACGACCCCGTCGGCATCCCGCTCCGCCACCACCGCCAGGAAGCCGACGCCGAGGTTCCAGGTGCCCTCCGCCGCCTCGAGGCTCGAGCCGGCGATGTCGGAGAGCACGCGGAACACGGCCGGCGGCGACCAGCTCGACCGGTCCAGCTCGACGGCGGAGCCCCTCGGGAGCACGCGCGCGAGGTTCGCGGCGATCCCGCCGCCGGTGACGTGGCTGAGCGCGTGCACGCCGGGCCGCAGGTCGGCGTCGTCGAGCAGCCGCAGCAGCGGGCGCGCGTAGAGCCGGGTCGGCGTCAGCAGGGCCTCGCCGACGACGCCGCCGAACTCCGGCAGCTCGTCGTGGATCCCGATGTCCGCGCCCTGCAGGATGTGGCGGACGAGGGAGAAGCCGTTCGAGTGCAGGCCCGAGCTGGCGAGCGCGAGGACGACGTCGCCGTCCTCGACCCGCTCGGGTCCGAGGACCGCGTCCGCCTCGACCGCGCCGACCGCCGCCCCCGCGACGTCGTACTCGTCCGGCCCGAGCAGTCCCGGGTGCTCGGCCGTCTCGCCGCCGACGAGCGCCGTGCCCGTCGCCTCGCAGGCCTCCGCGATGCCGCGGACGATCGCCGCGATGCGCTCGGGCACGACCCGGCCGCAGGCGATGTAGTCGGTCATGAACAGCGGCGTCGCGCCGACCACGACGATGTCGTCGACGATCATCGCGACGAGGTCCTGCCCGATCGTGTCGTGGACGTCGAGCGCCTGCGCGATCGCCACCTTCGTCCCGACGCCGTCCGTGCCGGTCGCGAGCAGGGGGTGCCGGAAGCCCTGCAGCGCGCTCGCGTCCCAGAGCCCCGCGAAGCCGCCGACGCCGCCGAGGACCTGCGGCCCGTGCGTCCGCGCGACGGACTGCTTCATGAGCTCGACCGCGAGGTCCCCCGCCGCGGTGTCGACGCCGGCCGCGCGATAGCTCGCTGAGGAGTCGGTCACGCGGTCCAGGGTAGCGGGCGGGGCGATATGCGAGGATGAGTTGTAACTTCCGCTGAACCACAGGGAGCCATTCCGCGCATGTGCGGCATCGTCGGCATCGTCTCGTCCGGCCCCGTGGCCCAGCAGATCTACGACTCGCTGGGGCTGCTCCAGCATCGCGGCCAGGACTCGACCGGCATCGCGACCGCCGAGGGCTCGACGATCCACATGCACAAGGCGCGCGGCCAGGTGCGCGAGGCGTACCGCACCCGCGACATGCGCGGGCTGCTCGGCACGATGGGCCTCGGGCACGTCCGCTACACGACCCGCGGCGACGCGAAGAAGGAGCAGGAGTCGCAGCCGTTCTACGTGAACGCGCCGTACGGCATCGTGCTCGTCCACAACGGGAACCTGACGAACGTCCGCGAGCTCACCGGCGAGCTGTTCACGCGCGACCGGCGCCACCTGAACACGAGCTCCGACACCGAGCTGCTCGTCAACGTCCTCGCGAACGAGCTGCAGTCGCAGGTGCGCGGCGCGTCGCTCGACCCGGACCAGGTGTTCGACGCGATCGAGGCGCTGCACGAGCGCGTCGAGGGGTCCTACGCCTGCATCGCGCTGATCGGGGGGGAGGGGCTCCTCGCCTTCCGCGACCCGTACGGCATCCGCCCGCTCATCCTCGGCAAGCGCTCGGAGGGACTCGTCGGCACCGAGTGGATCGTCGCGTCCGAGTCGCTCGTGCTGGAGAACGGCGACTACGAGGTGGTGCGCGACGTGGCGCCGGGCGAGGCCGTCTTCATCACCCGCAGCGGCGAGATGTACTCGCGGCAGTGCGCGAAGGACCCGCGGCTCATCCCCTGCTCCTTCGAGTACGTCTACCTCGCGCGGCCCGACTCGGTGATGAACGGCATCTCCGTCTACGAGGCGCGGCTGCGGCTCGGCGACCGGCTCGCCGAGACCATCGCGAGGTACACGCCCTCGGGCGCCATCGACGTCGTCATGCCGATCCCCGACTCGTCCCGACCCGCCGCGATGCAGGTCGCCCAGCGCCTCGGCATCGAGTACCGCGAGGGCTTCTACAAGAACCGCTACGTCGGGCGGACGTTCATCATGCCGGGCCAGGAGCAGCGGCGGAAGTCGGTCAAGCAGAAGCTGAACGCGATGTCGACCGAGTTCAGGGGGAAGAACGTCCTCGTCGTCGACGACTCGATCGTCCGCGGCACGACCTCGAGCGAGATCATCGAGATGACGCGCGCCGCGGGCGCGAACTCCGTGACCTTCACCTCGGCGGCGCCGCCCGTCCGCTACCCGCACGTCTACGGCATCAACATGCCGAGCCGGAAGGAGCTCGTCGCCGCCGGCCGGACGATCCCCGAGATCGCCACCGAGCTCGGCGCCGACTACCTGGTCTACCAGGAGGTCGCCGACATGGAGGCCGCGATCATCGAGGGCTCGGACGTCGCCGCGCTCGAGATGTCCTGCTTCACCGGCGACTACGTGACCGGCTCCGTCACCGAGGAGTACCTCGCCTGGGTCGAGGCGAACCAGCTCAGCTAGCGTCCTCGGCGTCCGGGGGCGTGTCCGCCGGCGCGACCGCGCCGCGCTCCACCTCGACGATCCGCGCCCGGCGTCGGCTGACCCGATCGGCGATGAGCGCGGCGAGGCCGCCGAGCACGACGCCGGCGGTCACGCCGTAGAGGCTCATGTACGCGACGGTCGCCCACATGCCGACGTCGGGATCGGCGGGGAAGGCGGTCGTGACGGCGACCGTCACGACGATCCCGACGATCGCGCCGACGCCGATGAACGCCCCGTACCTCGGCGCCCGTCGCACGCGGGCGGTCCTCGTCTGGTGCTGCTCGGTCACCGCTCCATTCTCCCGCCCTCCGGGTGCACGTTCGCACCGAGCTCAGACGACCGGCAGATGCGCCGTGAGGTCGGCCCGCGCGCCCGAGGCGTGGACACGGCCCGACTCGACGGCATCGGAGAACGCGAGCCCGCCGCTCGCGAGGGCGAGCCAGCTCGCCGCGTCCGTCTCGACGACGTTCGGCGGCGTGCCGCGCGTGTGCCGCGGGCCCTCGATCGCCTGGACCGCGCCGAAGGGCGGGACGCGGACCTCGACGGTGCGGCCCGGGGACCGCTCCGCGAGCCGCTGCAGCGTCCAGCGCACGGCGAGGGCGATCTCGGCCCGGTCACCCTCCACCGGTCCCTGCGCGGCGGGAGGGATCCGGAGGGCGCCCAGCGCCGCGCGTCCCGCCTCGTCGTCGATGCGCCTCACCAGTAGCGCCGCCCGTTCCACTCGAGCCAGCCGTCGACGTGGTCGCCGTGGTTGTCGCGGTGCGTCCAGTGCACCGTGCCGCCCTCCTCGCCCCAGACGTACTCGCCGTGGAAGGCGACGCGCTCGCCGAGCGCGAGGCCGGCGAGCCGCGGGAAGTCGTCGATGTTGTGCGCGACGAGGAGCGTCATGCCGTTCGACAGCCGGAGGATGAAGCGCTGGTGCCGGTCGCCGTCGACGTCGTCCGCCAGGATCCGCGACACGACGCCCTCGCCCTGGACCTGGACATCGCTCGACCGCGCGGCGTAGAGCTCGGCGATCCGCGCGGCCGTCGTCCGGCGACGTCCGGGCGGGGACCGACGGGGCGGCCTGCCGCACCGTCGCCGGGGCGTCGCCGACGATCGCCTCGGCGACCGTGGACGGCGACGGCTCGTCGGGCGCCGCAGGATCGATGCGCGTGTCCCACACGGCGATCCACACTACGGCGACGAGGACCGCGGCGACGAGGACGCCGCCGATGACGGGTCCCGGCTTGAGCGACACCCTCCCACGCTAACTAGGCTTGGTGATCGTGCGAATCCTCGTCCTCGGCTCCGGCGCCCGGGAGCACGCGATCGTCAAGGCGCTCCTGCGCGAGGGCGGGCACGAGATCGTCGCGGCCCCGGGGAACGCCGGCATCGCGGCCGAGGCCGAGACCGTCGCGCTCAACCCGGCCGACCCGGTCGTCGTCGCCGACTACGCGGTGGACAACGCGATCGACCTCGTCGTGATCGGTCCGGAGGCGCCGCTCGTCGCCGGCGTCGCCGACGCGCTTCGTCCCCGCGGCATCCCGGTCTTCGGCCCGGGCCGCGCGGCCGCGGCGATCGAGGGCAGCAAGGCCTTCGCGAAGCGGATCATGGAGTCGGCGGGCGTGCCGACGGGCGCGGCGGTCCGCGTCGGCACGATCGCCGACGCCGAGGCCGCGCTGGACTCCATCGGCGCGCCCTATGTCGTGAAGGCGGATGGTCTCGCGGCCGGGAAGGGCGTGCTCGTCACCGAGGACCGTGCCGAGGCGCTCGCGCACGCGGCGTTCTGGCTGCAGCACGGGGACGTGCTCGTCGAGGAGTTCCTCACAGGCCAGGAAGTCTCGCTGTTCTTCCTCAGCGACGGCACCCACGTGGTCCCGCTCTCGCCCGCGCAGGACTTCAAGCGCATCCACGACGGCGACGCCGGCCCGAACACGGGCGGCATGGGCGCCTACTCGCCGCTGCCTTGGCTGCCGCCCGGTTTCGTCGACGAGGTCGCCGAGCGCGTCGCGCTGCCGACCGTGCGCCGGCTCGCCGAGGAGCAGACGCCCTTCATCGGCCTCCTCTACTGCGGCCTCGTGCTGACGCCCGACGGCATCCGGGTCATCGAGTTCAACGCGCGCTTCGGCGACCCCGAGACGCAGGTCGTGCTCGAGCGCCTCCGCACCCCGCTCTCGGAGCTGCTGCTCGCCGCGGCGACCGGCGGCCTGGCGAGTATTCCGCTTCCGGCATTCACTGAGGACGTCGCGATCACCGTCGTGCTCGCGAGCGAGGGCTACCCGGAGGCGCCGGTCACCGGTCGTGAGATCACCGGCCTTGACGAGGTGCGCGACGTCTCGATCGCGCACGCGGCGACCGCCCGGACGCCCGAGGGCGCGATCGTCGCCACCGGGGGTCGGGTGCTCTCGGTCGTCGCCACCGCGCCCGACTTCGCGGCCGCCCGGGCCAAGGCATACGCGGCGCTCGAGACGATCCGGCTCGAGGGCGGCCACTACCGCCGCGACATCGCGGCGCAGGTCTGACCGTGCCGGCCTCCGAGCTCGGCGACTGGACGCGGACCTACTCCGGCAAGGTCCGCGACCTCTACGAGCGGCCCGATCTGCCGGGATTGGTGCTCATGGTCGCGAGCGATCGGGTGAGCGCCTTCGACCACGTGCTCGAGCCGCCGATCCCCGGCAAGGGCGCGCTCCTGACGCGGCTCTCGCGCTGGTGGTTCGCGCGATTCCCGGACGTGGAGAACCATCTCGCCGAGGACGAGCGCGCGATCCCCGCGGAGGTCGCCGACCGCGCGATGCTCGTGCGCGCCCTGCATATGCATCCCGTGGAATGCGTCGTCCGCGGCTACCTGTCCGGCAGCGGCTGGAAGGAGTACCAGGCGACCGGGACGGTCTGCGGCGTGCCGCTGCCGGCCGGCCTCGCCGACGGCGACCGGCTGCCCGAGCCGATCTTCACGCCCGCGTGGAAGGCGCCGCTCGGCGAGCACGACGAGAACATCTCGTTCGACCGCGTCGTCGAGCTCGTCGGACCCGAGATCGCCGAGGAGCTCCGCGCGACGAGCCTCGCGCTCTTCCGTCGGGCGGCGGAGATCGCGGAGGCGCGCGGCGTCATCCTCGCCGACACCAAGTTCGAGTTCGGCGCCGACGGCGAGCACGCGGTCGTCCTCGCCGACGAGGTGCTGACGAGCGACTCGAGCCGCTACTGGGACAAGGCGGCCTACGAGGCCGGGCGACGGGGGGTGAGCTGGGACAAGCAAGGGGTGCGAGACTGGCTCGCCGCCCGCTGGGACGGCACCGGCGAGCCGCCGCGCCTCGACGACGAGATCGTCGCCGCGACCGCTGCCCGCTATCGCGAGCTCCTCGCCCGCCTGACCTCCTGAGGCCTCCCGGCTAGACTGGGGACGTGCCCGTGATCGTGGTCGAAGTCATGCCGAAGCCGGAGCTCCTCGACCCCGCGGGCAAGGCGACGCTCGGCGCGCTGGGCCGGCTCGGGCACACCGCGTTCTCCGCCGTCCGCATCGGCAAGCGCTTCGAGCTGAGCGTGGACGGCCCGGTGACGGACGGCGTCCTCGCCGAGGCGCGCTCGCTCGCGGAGGACCTGCTCGCGAACACCGTCATCGAGGACGTCGTCTCGGTCCACCTCCTCACCAGCGAGGACCTGCTCGACGAGATCGACGAGACGGCGGCGGGGGAGACCCGCTGATGGCGCGGATCGGCGTCGTCACCTTCCCCGGCTCGCTCGACGACCGGGACGCGCGCCGCGCCGTGCGCATCGCCGGCGCCGAGCCGGTCGCGCTGTGGCACGCCGACCATGACCTGCTGGGCGTCGACGCCGTCGTGCTGCCCGGCGGGTTCTCCTACGGCGACTACCTGCGCTGCGGCGCGATCGCGGCGCAGGCGCCGATCATGCACGAGATCGTCGACGCCGCCGGCCACGGCCTGCCCGTCCTCGGCATCTGCAACGGCTTCCAGGTGCTCGTCGAGTCGCACCTGCTCCCCGGCGGGCTGATCCGGAACGACCACGGCTCCTTCGTCTGCCGCGACCAGCGGCTGCGGGTGGAGAACGCGAGCACCGCCTGGACGAGCGACTTCGCGGCCGGTGACGAGATCGTCGTGCCGCTCAAGAACGGCGAGGGCGGCTACATCGCATCCGAGGAGACCCTGCGCGAGCTCGAGGGCGAGGGCCGCGTCGTCTTCCGCTACGTCGGCGTCAACCCGAACGGGTCGATGCACGACATCGCGGGCATCACGAACGCCGGCGGCAACGTCGTCGGCCTGATGCCGCACCCCGAGCACGCGGTCGAGCCGGGGTTCGGGCCGGACACGCCCGAGGCCATGCGCTCGGGCGTCGACGGGCTGCGGCTGTTCCAGAGCGCGCTCGACTCCCTGCTCGCGCGCGCCTAGCTCCCCTCGGTCCCTGAGCGAGCGCAGCGAGTCGAAGGGCGAGATTCGATGGCCGGGGGTGGTGGTTTCGAGACGGCCGCCACGCGCCCTCCGCAACCACCGGTGCGAGGGAACCCCGGCGAGGTGTTCCTCGCCTTCCTCAAGCTCGGGGTGACCTCCTTCGGGGGGCCGGTGGCGCATCTCGGCTACTTCCGGACGGAGTTCGTCGAGCGCCGACGCTGGCTCTCCGACGCCGCCTACGCGGAGCTCGTCGCGCTCTGCCAGTTCCTGCCCGGCCCGGCCTCGAGCCAGGTCGGCATGGCGATCGGCCTGCAGCGCGCCGGCTGGCTCGGGCTGCTCGCCGCGTGGTTCGCGTTCACCATGCCGTCGGCGATCCTGCTCGTCGCATTCGCCGCCGGTGCCGGGACCCTCGCCGACGTCGCGGGCACCGGCTGGATCGGCGGGCTCAAGGCGGCGGCCGTGGCGGTGGTCGCGATCGCGGTCATGCAGATGGCGAGGAGCCTGGCGCCGGATGCCCGGCGGGCGACGATCGCGGTGCTCGCGCTCGCCGCGGTGCTGCTCCTCCCGAGCCCATTCGTCCAGCTCGCCGCGATCGCCGCCGCGGCGCTCCTCGGCCTCGCCTGGCTCCGGGAGCCCGAGCTCGGGGACGACACGGCGTTCTCCATCCGCGTCGGCCGCGGTGCGGCGATCGCGTGCCTCGCCGGCTTCGTCCTCCTGCTCGTCGGCCTGCCGATCCTCGTCGCGCTCACGCAGGATCCGACGCTGCGGCTCGTCGACGTCTTCACCCGCGCCGGCTCGCTCGTCTTCGGCGGCGGGCACGTCGTGCTGCCGCTGCTCGAGGCGGAGCTGGTGCCGACGGGGCTCGTCGGGCACGACGCCTTCCTCGCCGGCTACGGCGCGGCGCAGGCGGTGCCGGGGCCGCTCTTCACCTTCGCCGCGTACCTCGGCGCGGTCATGCAGAGCGGGCCGTCCGGGCCGCTCGGCGCCGCCATCGCCCTCCTCGCGATCTTCCTGCCCTCGGCACTCCTGGTCGTCGGCGCGCTGCCGTTCTGGACCCGGCTGCGCGGCAGCCGCCTCGCGCGCCGCGCGCTCCTCGGCGTGAACGCCGCCGTCGTCGGGATCCTCGCCGCGGCGCTCTACCATCCGGTCTTCACCGCCGGCATCACGAGCGTCCGCGCCCTCGTGCTCGCCGCCGGGGCGTTCGTCGCGCTGCTGGCGTGGCGGGCACCGCCGTGGGCGGTCGTCATCGGGGCCGCGCTCGTCGGGTGGCTCGTGCTCTAGCCGCGCGCCTGCGACCACGCGTTCGCGATCAGCCGCCCGAGCACCGCCGCGTCGATCCGATCCAGCCGCTTGACGTAGAGGCAGCCCTTGCCGAGCGAATGCGGGCCGAGCTCGTGCAGGAGCGGCTCGTGCGGCCCCGAGTCGCCGTGGATCCCGTACAGCGAGAGCGCGGCCTTCCGCGGCGAGAAGCCGACGACCGGCCACTCCGCCTCGCCGCTCGAGCTCGCGTGCGCCATCGATCCGAAGCCGACGATGGACGGCCCCCACATCGCCGCGGGCGCGCCGGTCACCCGGCCGAACAGGTCGAGGAGCGCGAAGCCCTCCTCCCGGCGCCGCTGGTCCTCGACCGCGCCGAGGAACGCGAGGACGCTCGCGCCGGTGGGTCGCGTCTTGGGCTCTGCCACGCACACACCGTACGTCCGGAGCCGGGTTCGCGGAACGGTCGATCGGCCTAGAGCAGGAAGATCGGGATCGCGCCGCCGTTGCGGGCGTGCACGATCACGAGGAACACGATCAGGTCGAAGAGCAGGTGCACCGTGAGCACATAGGCGAGCGACCGGGTCCGGCCGAAGAGCCAGCCCTGGAGCAGCGCGAACGGGATCGTGAGCACGGGACCCCACGCCTGGTAGCCGAGCTCCCAGAGGAAGGCGACGAAGACGATCGCCTGCAGCACGTTCGCCTGCCAGCCGGGGAAGTGGCGCCGCAGCAGCGCGTAGACGGTGCAGATGAAGAACAGCTCGTCCCAGGTGCCGACCGCGTTGACGCCGACGAACAGCCGGGCGATCTCGTGCCACTCGTGGACGGCGGGCCAGTTCAGATAGACGCCCGAGGTGATGAAGTAGAACGGCAGGATGAGCCAGCCCGCGACGAGGACGAGTCCCAGGTAGGCCCACTGCAGCGGCGACCACGGCCAGGCGCCGCGCCAGGGGAAGCGCACGGCGCGGTCGCCGAAGACGAAGCGGGAGAGCAGGTAGGGCGCGGCCGCGGAGGCCGCGAAGACCGCGCCGAGGAGCACGAAGTTGCCCCAGCCGATGTCGGCGGCGACCGAGACGCTGCCGACGATGGCGAGGCCGACCCCGATGGAGGTGAGATCCGGGCCGAGGCGCGAGGTGCGTCCGATCGAGTCGGTCCACCAGGCGAGGCCGACGGCGGCGGCGAGCACGAGGTAGCCGGGGACGAGGAGCCGGTACGGCAGCAGCAGGACGGCGGCGGCGGCGAGGAGCAGCGCGGGGACGAGGCCGAGCGACCACGCCGGCCGAGGCGCGGCGAAGTCGAGCGCCGGCGCCTGCATCCTGCGATGGTAGTCCGCGGCATCGCCCGGGAAATCACCCGCCGTTTCGCGTCACGATCGCGGGCTCGCGGGTTCTCCTCATGCGGAAGGGAGTGCCAGGTTGCCTCGACACGTCGTCGCCGGTCGCTCGGCGCTCCCGCACGTCCGGACGCCCGGCATTCCGGCGTCCGCCCACGATCCGCCTCCGCGTCGCGGGCGGCAGGCACCCTCGACCACGCGCATCGGGACGTCCCCCACGTCGACGAGATGCGCGCGGTACCCGAAACCGGGGGTGGCGCCGGGGTTGCGGGACCTCGACGCGACCTGTCGCCGCGGCGCGGAGGCCTGGGACCCGCCGGCTGACCGGCGGCCGGCGCACCGGTGCCGGGGGCGCGAGATCTACAACCCGAGTCTCGCGCCCCCGGCGAGACCCCGCCCTTTTCAGGTGCCACGGGGCGTATTCAGGCCCCCGAGCGGCCGCGCGCGCCGGCTCGCCTGAGCACGCCCCGCGGCACCTGAGAAAGGCGGAGGGTCAGGCGAACGCGGCGGGGAGGGTCGCGCGGGAGGCGGCGGCGAGCTCGTCGAGGCCGAGCGTGAAGCGGTCCTGGATCTCGAGCTCGCCGGTGTCGCTCGTGACGCCGATCCGGAGCACCGGGATGTCCCGGCCGCGGCAGAGGCCCAGGAACTTCACGTCGTCCTCGCGCGGCACCGTCACCAGCATCCGGCCCGTCGACTCGGAGAAGAGCGCGGTCGCGGCGTCGACGCCGTCGCGCTCCATGATCTCCTCGAGCCAGACCCGCGCGCCGATGCCGAAGCGGAGGACGCCGTCGACGAGCGCCTGCGCGAGGCCGCCGTCCGCGAGGTCGTGGGCGGAGGCGGCGAGCGACTCCTGCGCGGCGGCCGCGATCGTGTCGGCGAGCCGGCGCTCGAAGGCGAGGTCGACCGCCGGCGGCTCGCCGCCGAGGTGCCCGTGGACGACGTCCGCCCAGGCGGAGCCGTCGAGCTCGAGGCGGGTGGTGCCGAGCAGGTAGATGTTGTGGCCGTCGTCCTGCCAGCCGGAGGGGATGCGCCGACCCACGTCGTCGATGAGGCCGAGCACGGCGATCATCGGGGTCGGGTGGATCGGCGTCGATCCCGTCTGGTTGTAGAACGAGACGTTCCCGCCGGTGACCGGCACCCCGAGCTCGACGCAGCCGTCCGCGAGCCCCGTCACCGCCTGCGAGAACTGCCACATCACCTCGGGATCCTCCGGGCTGCCGAAGTTGAGGCAGTCGGAGACGGCGGCCGGCGTCGCGCCGGTGGCGGCGACGTTGCGGTACGCCTCCGCGAGCGCGAGCTGGGCGCCGCGGTACGGGTCGAGCTGGCAGTACCGGCCGTTCGCGTCGGTCGCGACCGCGAAGCCGAGCCCCGACTCCTCGTCGATGCGCACCATGCCGGCGTCGTCGGGGGCGCCGAGCGCGGTGTTCCCGAGCACGTAGTGGTCGTACTGCGCGGTGATCCAGGAGGGATCGGCGAGGTTCGGATGCGCGGCGAGCTGGAGCAGCTGCGCGCGCAGGTCGGCCGCGTCCTCGGGGCGAGGCAGCGCCGCCGCCGAGTCCGCGCGCAGCGCGTCGATCCAGGACGGATAGGCGATCGGCCGCTCGTAGACGGGGCCGTCGACCGCGACCGTGCGCGGGTCGACGTCGACGATCGTCTCGCCGTGCCAGTCGATGACGAGCCGGCCGGTGTCGGTGACCTCGCCGAGCACCGAGGTCTCGACCTCCCACTTCGAGGTCACGGCGAGGAAGCCCTCGAGCTTCGACGGCTCGACGATCGCCATCATCCGCTCCTGCGACTCCGACATGAGGATCTCCTCGGGCGTCAGCGTCGGATCGCGCAGCAGCACGGCGTCGAGGTCGATGTGCATGCCGCCGTCGCCGTTGGACGCGAGCTCGCTCGTCGCGCAGGAGATGCCGGCCGCGCCGAGGTCCTGGATGCCCTCGACGAGGTCGTTCGCGAAGAGCTCGAGGCAGCACTCGATGAGCACCTTCTCGGCGAAGGGATCGCCGACCTGGACCGACGGCCGCTTCCTGCCCGATCCCTCCTCGAAGCTCTCGCTCGCGAGGATCGAGGCGCCGCCGATGCCGTCGCCGCCGGTCCGGGCGCCGAACAGCACGACCTTGTTCCCCGTACCCCTGGCGTTCGCGAGATGCAGGTCCTCGTGCCGGAGCACGCCGACCGCGAGCGCGTTGACGAGCGGGTTCGCCTGATAGGTCGCGTCGAAGCGGGTCTCGCCGCCGATGTTCGGCAGACCGAGGCAGTTGCCGTAGAACGAGATGCCGCCGACGACGCCGTGGACGACGCGCGCCGTGTCCGGCTCGCCGACGCGGCCGAAGCGCAACGCGTCCATCACGGCGACGGGCCGGGCGCCCATCGAGATGATGTCGCGGACGATGCCGCCGACGCCCGTCGCGGCGCCCTGGAACGGCTCGACGAACGACGGGTGGTTGTGCGACTCGATCTTGAAGGTGACGGCCCAGCCCTCGCCCGCGTCGATGACGCCGGCGTTCTCCCCCATCCCGACCATGAGCCGAGCGCGCATCTCGTCCGTCACCTTCTGGCCGAACTGCCGGAGGTGCACCTTCGAGGACTTGTACGAGCAGTGCTCCGACCACATGACGGAGTACATCGCGAGCTCGCCGCTCGTGGGGCGCCGGCCGAGGATCTCGCGGATGCGCGCGTACTCGTCGGGCTTGAGTCCCAGCGCGGCGAACGGCTGCACGCGATCGGGCGTCGCGAGGGCGTGCCGCACCGAGTCGACCTCGGGGATCCGAGCGGTGCCCGCGCCGCCCGCGGCAGGCGACGGGGGACGGGAGGTCACGACTCCAAGCCTACGGCCTGGTCACCGAGAGGCTCGCGACGGGACGGGCGCCGAGGGCGTCGGCGGCGATGATCACCGGCACGGCGAGCCGCACGACCGCGCCGGGCGGGATGCCGGCCGCCGTGCACGCGACCGGCACCGCGAGCACCCCGCAGTCCCAGGCCTCGATGCCCTCGGGGGCCCGCGACCCGTCGAGCGCGACGCCGGGCGGCAGCGAGAGGCGGAGCGCCGCGTCGGCCGGCCAGGGGTTCGAGTTCGTCACGGTCGCGATGACCCGGCCCGCCCACTCCCCGCCCGGCAGCTGCTCGTCCTCCGTGAACTGCAGATCGAGCGCGGCGACGGGCGGCGGCTCCACCGAGGGCGCCGGCTCCGCGGCGGGCTCGGCCGGGGCGGGCGGCGGCGCCTCCGGATCGGGTGCCGGGGCGTCCGGAGCCGGCGGCGCGGCGACGGGCGGCGGCACGGGCACGGGCGGCGTCGGCGACGGCGTCGGCCGACCGGCGGGCGCCGGGACGTCGGCGGCGAGCGGGGCGGCGATCGGCGCGGCCGGCACCGCGTTCACCGCGGCGGACACGACGGTCGTGACGCCGAGCACGGCGAGGACGCTGATCGCCGCGACGGCGACCTTCGTGCCCGGCTCCTGGAGCAGCGACCGGGAGGCGCCGTGCCCGCCGGGACCGCCGCTCCCGCCCGCGAGCCCGGTCGCCATCGCCGCGTCGCCCCCGCCGCCGATCGCCGAGAGCACGCCGCCGAGCACCCCGCCGCCGAGCAGGAGCGGGGCGAAGACCGACTTGAGGCCGTAGCCGACGTCCTTCAGCTCCTCGAGGACGAGCGGGCACTCGTCGCACTCGAGGAGGTGCGCCTCGATCTTCGCGGCCTCCCGCGCCGAGGTCGCGGACCGCAGGTAGGCGCCCATTCGCCGGCGGGTCGGGGCGCAGTGCTCGTGGACGGGGTGGTCCGAGACGTGGGCCTGGATGTAGGCGCTGCGCAGGGCGTCGCGGGCGCGGACCGCGAGCGCGCTCGTCGCGTTCGGCGTCAGGTCGAAGAGCGGGGCGGCCTGCAGCGGCGTCAGGCCCTCGACCTCGAGATACCAGAGCACCGCCTGCTGGCGCTCGGGCAGCGTGCCGAAGGCCTTCGCGACGAGCTGCGCCTCGAGGCTGCGCGCCTCGCCGTGCTGGACCGCCATCGCCGCCTCGTGCGGGGTCCAGTCGGCGGTGTCCTCCTCGCGCGAGCGCAGGATGCCGGCCTCGACGGCGAGCCGCCGGATGACGGTGTAGAGGTAGGCCCGGAACGAGTCGACGGGTCCGGCGCCGCGCGAGATGGCGCCCTGGATCCGCTCGAAGGCGGAGCTGACCAGGTCGTCGGCGAGGTGGGCGTCGCGACTCGTCGCGCGGGCGACCCGCAGCGCCGCCTCGTGATGGCGCGCATAGAGCTCGCCCATCGCGCTCGCGTCGCCGCTGCGGACGCGGACGATGAGCTCCGCGTCGCTGACCTGCTCGGGTTCCATCGGTCCAGTCCTCGGGTACTCCGGGCACGACGGCAGGGGGAACGGCGGCCGTTCGGGCTCGGCCGACCCAGTGTAGGCAGACGGAGGAAGGTGAGAATATCCCACGTTCGGGGGCGTTCGGCGTCACGATCCGCTCCGGCGGCCGTCTCCTCGAACGTGAAGAACGCCGATCGCAACCTCGAGCTCGCCGTGGCGCGGCTCGCCGCCGCCATCGAGGCGGGCGACCCCCTGACGGCCGCCGTCGCCCTCGGGCGCGAGCGCGGCGATCGCGGCATCGCGATCGCCCTCGCGCTGGAGGATCTCGAGGCGGTGCATCGGATCGTGACGGGCGAGGACCCCGACGCCCCGCTCGTCCGCGCCTTCGCGGAGGCCTGGGCGGAGGCGGCGATCGCCGTGCTGCTCGCGCGCGGCGCGCTCGACCGGCGGACGGGGCTCGCGACGCCGGACTATCTCGCGACCCGGCTGCGGGATCTCGCCCGCACCGGCCTCGCGCCGGGCCTCGGCCTCGTCGTCGCCGACGCCGGTCCCGGCCCCTCGCGGTTCGCCGCGCTCATCCGCTCCGCGCGGGTCGCGCGTGCCCTCGTCGAGTCCTTCCCCGGGGCGGAGACGCCCGCGAGCGTTCGCGAGTCGGCCGTCTCGGTGCTCGTGCCGCGCGACGAGGCGCTCGAGGCCGGCGTCGCGCGCGCCCGGCTGTCCATCCTCCGGATCGACGGGGTCACGGCGGCCGAGGTCGGCTGGATCGCCCTGCCGGAGGACGAGACCGAGGTGCCTCGGTTCCTGCTCGGGCTCTGACCGCGCGGCGCTCAGGACGCGGCGCCGCCCAGCCGCTCCCGCGCGGCGCGGCGCGCCTCGCGCTCCCGCTTCCGCGCGTCCCGGAGCGCCTTCTCGACCTCGCGCCGGGCCTTGCGCGCCTCGCGCACCTTGGGGTCGCGCTCGACGGCCTCGTCGACCGCGGCGCTCGCGGCGGGCTCGCTCCGCTCGACCGGACCCGCCGGTCGCGCCGCGACGTAGGCCTCCACGCCGTCGAGCACCCGCTCGAGGCCGAACGCGAAGGGGTTCTCGACGCCGGGCCCGAACACGCCGGCGAGCAGCGCCGGGTGCACCTCGGGGTAGGCCTCCGGCGTGATGAGCCGCGCGAGGAGCTCGTCGGCGCGCGCGTCGAGATCGTCGACCGTCCCGCCCGCCGCCTCGGCCGCGGCGCGGTAGCCGCGGGTGATGATCCCCTCGAACCTCGCCTGCGCCATGACCGCGAGGGTCACGGACACCTTCTCCTCGTAGTCGAGCGGCGTCGCCCGCAGGGTCGCGAGCGCGGCGTCGAGCCAGGCGAGCGAGTTCGGCGTCACCGGCGTGCCCTCGATGGGGACGTCGAGCACCCACGGGTGGGCGGCGAACATCTCGAGGTTCGCCGCCGCGAACGCCGCGAGCCCGGCGCGCCAGCCCTCCGCCTCCGCGATCGTCTCCGGCGGGACGCCGTTCGCCTGCTCGACCATGAGCAGCACGAGGTCGTCCTTCGCGCTGACGTAGCGGTAGAGCGACATCGGGGTGAACCCGAGCCGCCCGGCGACGCTCGCCATCGAGACGGCGCTCAGGCCCCCCTCGTCGGCGATCTCGATGGCCGTCTCGACGATCCGCTCGACGCTCATCTCGCGCTTCGGCCCGCGCTGCGGGTTCGCCGCAATGCCCCAGGCGAGGGCGAGGCCGTGTGGCAGCTCCGGCTCGTCGCTCATGCGTCGATCCTAGCGAACTGATTACGTCATCCACTGTGTATGTGCTACACACTATGGTATACACAGTTTATGCGACACACAGATCGGAGCACACCCATGGAGATGATCCGGATGCGGGGCATCCGCAAGGCGTTCCGCGGCACGGCGGTGCTCGCCGGGCTCGACCTCGCGGTCGAGACCGGCGAGATCTTCGCCCTGCTCGGGCCGAACGGGGCAGGGAAGACGACGACCGTCGGCATCCTCGCGACCCTGATGCGGCCGGACGCCGGCCAGGCGAGCATCGCAGGCCACGACGTCGTGCGCGCCCCGCGGGAGGTCCGGCGGCGCATCGCGTTCACCGGCCAGGCCGCCGCCGTCGACGAGCTGCTGACCGGCGAGGAGAACCTCCGGATGCTCGGCCGGCTGAGCGGCCTCCGCCCGGCCGCGGCGCGTCGCCGCGCCGGCGAGCTCGCCGAGCGCTTCGGCCTCGGCGACGCCGCCGGGCGCCGCACCGGGACGTACTCGGGCGGCATGCGCCGCCGCCTCGACCTCGCGCTCAGCCTGGTCTTCCCCGCGCCCGTCCTGTTCCTCGACGAGCCGACGACCGGCCTCGACCCGCGCAGTCGCCGCGAGCTGTGGACCAGCATCCGAGCGCTCGCCGACGACGGCACGACGGTGCTGCTCACCACCCAGTACCTCGAGGAGGCGGACGTCCTCGCCGACCGGCTCGCCGTGCTCGACCGCGGCGCGATCGTCGCCGAGGGCACCCCCGCGGAGCTCAAGTCCCGGCACGGCGCCGACGCGACGCTCGACGACGTCTTCCTCGCGCTGACCGCCGAGTCCGACAGTCCGTCCGCCGCCCGGATCGGAGCCGGCGCATGACCGCGCTCGCCGCCCGCCCGCGACTCGCCCCCCTCACCGAGGAGTCCGTCTTCATCGGCCGCAGCCTCCGGCACTCGCTGCGCAACGTCGAGGGCCTCGTCATGGCCGTCGTGCTCCCGGTCACGCTCATGCTGCTGTTCACCTACGTGTTCGGCGGGGCGCTCGACCCGTCCGGCGGCTACGTCGACTTCGTCGTGCCGGGCATCATCCTGCTCTGCGCGGGCTTCGGGGCCTCGAGCACCGCGGTGAGCGTCAACCAGGACATGACCCGCGGCATCATCGACCGCTTCCGGACCATGCCGATCCGGGCCGGCGCGGTGCTCACCGGCCACGTCGTCGCGAGCCTCGCGCGGAACCTGCTCGCGACCGCCGTCGTCGTCGGGGTGGGCGTCGCGGTCGGCTTCCGGCCCAGCGCCGGACCGCTCGCCTGGCTCGCCGTGGTCGGGCTCGTCGCGCTCTGGATCCTCGCGATCACCGCGCTGTTCGCGGCGATCGGCCTCGCGGCCGGATCCCCCGACACCGCGTCCGGCTACGGCTTCATCCTGCTCTTCCTGCCGTACCTCTCGAGCGCGTTCGTGCCCATCGCGACGATGCCGGGCTGGCTGCAGCCGATCGCCGAGCACCTCCCGGTGACGCCGCTCATCGACGCGATCCGCGCCCTCCTGCTCGGCGGCTCGCCGGACGGCTGGGACATCGTCTGGTCGCTCGTCTGGTGCGTGGGCATCATCGCCGTCGCCGCGGTCTGGGGCGCCTGGCTGTTCCGCCGGCGGGCCGCGCGCCGCTGAGCGCTACGCCTCGCCGTTCGCGATCCGGATGTGGTGATGGATGACCTCGGCGACGATGAAGTTGAAGTACTTCTCGGCGAACTCCGGGTCCAGCCGCGCGTCCTCCGCGAGCGCCCGGAGCCGGGCGACCTGCCGGCGCTCGCGCTCCGGGTCCGAGGGCGGCAGCCCGCGCTCGGCCTTCAGCCGTCCGACCTTCTGCGTCGCGGCGAAGCGCTCGGCGAGGAGGTGGATGAGCGCGGCATCGATGTTGTCGATGGTCTGGCGCAGCTCCGCGAGCTCGGCGGGCATGGGATCGTCGCCCCCCTGAGGCGCTCGAAGGCTCATGGCCTTCACGTTACCCTGCCCGCCCTCTTCCCCGAGCCGTCACTCATCCGCGCTGCTCGACCGCGAACCGGGGGATGAGTGACGGCTCGGGGAACGCACGGGGGTCAGTGGCGGACCGCCTTCTCGGCGCCGACGCCGGTGAGCGAGCGGACGTCCATCTCGGCCGCCTTCTGCGGGTCCTCCGGCCGACGGCTGAAATACGTGCCGACCCAGCCGAGCAGGAACGCGAGCGGGATCGAGACGATGCCCGGGTTCGCCAGCGCGAACCAGTGGAAGTCGACGCCCTGGATCATCGAGGTCGCCCCGCCGGAGACCGCGGGCGAGAACACGATCAGGATGACCGAGGAGGCGAGCCCGCCGATCATGCTCCACATCGCGCCGGAGGTGTTGAACCGCTTCCAGAACAGCGAGTAGATGATCGTCGGCAGGTTCGCCGAGGCCGCGACCGCGAAGGCGAGCGCGACGAGGAACGCGACGTTCTGCCCGTTCGCGACGATGCCGCCGAGGATCGCGACGATGCCGATGACGACGACCGTCCACCTGGCGACCTTGACCTCCTGGCCCGGCCTCGGCTCGCCCCGCTTCACGACGCTCGCATAGATGTCGTGCGAGAACGAGGCCGCCGCCGTGATGGTCAGGCCCGCGACGACCGCGAGGATCGTCGCGAAGGCGACCGCCGAGATGATCCCGAGCAGCGCCGAGCCGCCGAGCGCGAACGCGAGCAGCGGGGCCGCCGAGTTCGCCGCGCCAGGGGCGGAGGCGATCGCCTCGGGCCCGACGATCGCCGCGGCGCCGTAGCCGAGGACGAGGGTGAACACGTAGAAGATCCCGATCAGCCAGATCGCCCAGACCACGCTGCGGCGCGCCTCCTTCGCGGTCGGCACCGTGTAGAAGCGCATGAGCACATGCGGCAGCGCCGCCGTGCCGAGGATGAGCGCGAGGCCGAGCGAGAGGAAGTCGATCGGGTTGCTCCCGTACTGGAGGCCCGGCGCGAGGATGGCGGGATCGCCCGAGGTCGCCACGGCGCCGTCGAGCAGGCCCGAGAAGTTGAAGCCGAACATCGCGAGCACCCAGATCGTCATGACGCCCGCGCCGATGATGAGCAGCGTCGCCTTGATGATCTGGACCCAGGTGGTGCCCTTCATGCCGCCGACGAGGACGTAGAGGATCATCAGCGCGCCGACGACCGCGATGACGATCGCCTGCCCGCCCTTGTCGGTGATGCCGAGCAGCAGCGCGACGAGCCCGCCGGCCCCCGCCATCTGCGCGAGCAGGTAGAAGAAGCACACGACGAGCGTCGTGATCGCGGCCGCGATCCGCACCGGCCGCTGCCGCAGCCGGAAGGACAGCACGTCGGCCATGGTGAAGCGCCCGGTGTTCCGCAGCAGCTCCGCCACGAGCAGCAGCGCGACGAGCCAGGCGACGAGGAACCCGATCGAGTAGAGGAACCCGTCGTAGCCGTTCAGCGCGATCGCCCCGCAGATGCCGAGGAAGCTCGCGGCCGAGAGGTAGTCGCCCGCGATCGCGGAGCCGTTCTGGGGCCCGGTGAAGGACCGGCCCGCGGCGTAGTAGTCGGTCGCGGTCCGGTTGTTCCGGCTCGCCCGGAACACGATGACCATCGTGATCAGGACGAAGACGCCGAAGATCGCGATGTTCAGCCACGGCTCGCCGACGGTGGTGGCGGGCATCAGCGCACCCCCTCCGCCTCGAGCTCGCCGCGGATCTCCTCCGCGACGGGGTCGAGCTTCCGGTTCGCGTAGCCGACGTAGATCATCGTGATCGCGAACGTGGTGACGACCTGCGCGAGGCCGAGGATGATGCCGACGTTGACGCTGCCCCAGACGGGCGTCGCCATGAAGTCGTGCGCCCAGCCGGCGAGCACGACGTAGGCGAGGTACCAGACGAGGGCCGCGGCGGTGACCGGGAGCACGAATCCCCGATGCCGGCGCTTGAGGGTCTTGAACTGCTCGGTCTGCTCGACGGCGGCGAAGTCGACCGCTGGGCGCGTCGCCGTCGTCGTCTCCAGGGCTTCGTCGCCCATGGGGTCTCCCTTCGACACGGGTGGGAGCGAGTGTGGTGTCCCCGCAGAACCCCCGCACGGGGGTTGACGCGGGCGCGGCGGACCCGCTATGGCACGACCCTTCGACTCCCTCGGTCGCTCAGGGACCGGGGGACGGGCGGCCGGGGAGCTAGCCGATGAGGTCGTGCCGGACGACGATCGCGTCGCGGTCCGCGCCGACGCCGATCGCCGAGATCCGGGTGCCGCTCATCGCCTCGAGCGCCTCGACGTAGCTCCTCGCGTTCGCCGGCAGCTCCTCGAAGGTCCGCGCTCCGGAGATGTCCTCGGTCCAGCCGGGGAACTCCTCGTAGACCGGCCTCGCGTGGTGGAAGTCGGTCTGGTTGACCGGGATCTCGTCGACGCGCTCCCCGTCCACCTCGTACGCGACGCAGACCGGGATGCGATCGAGGCCGGTCAGCACGTCGAGCTTGGTGAGGACGAGGTCGGTGATGCCGTTGATCCGCGAGGCGTAGCGGGTGACGAGCGCGTCGTACCAGCCGGTGCGCCGCGGGCGGCCGGTCGTGGTGCCGAACTCGAAGCCGATGCGGCGCAGCCGGGCGCCGGGGCCCTCCGGCTCGGCGCCGTCCGCATCATGGAGCTCGGTCGGGAAGGGTCCCGCGCCGACGCGCGTGACGTACGCCTTCGCGATGCCGATCACCCGCTCGATCCGGTTCGGCGCGATGCCGGAGCCCGTCGCCGCGCCGCCCGAGGTCGCGTTCGAGGAGGTCACGTAGGGGTAGGTGCCGTGATCGACGTCGAGCATCGTCGCCTGCCCGCCCTCGAAGAGCACGGTCCTCCCGGCGTCGAGCGCCCGGTGCAGCACGAGCCCGGTGTCGGCGACCATCGGCGCGAGGCGCTCGGTGTAGGCGAGCAGGTCGTCGACGACCTCGCTCGCCCCGATCGCGCGCCGGTTGTAGATCTTGACGAGCATGTGGTTCTTGACCTCGAGCGCCGCCTCGACCTTCTGCCGGAGGATGCTCTCGTCGAACAGGTCCTGGATCCGGATGCCGACGCGGTTGATCTTGTCCGCGTACGTCGGGCCGATGCCCCGACCGGTCGTGCCGATCTGGCGCTTGCCGAGGAAGCGCTCGGTGACCTTGTCCATCGTCACGTGGTACTTCGTGATGATGTGCGCGTTCGCGCTGACCAGGAGCCGGCTCACGTCGACGCCGCGCGCCTGCAGCGCCGTGAGCTCGTTGAACAGCACCTCGAGGTCGACGACGACGCCGTTCGCGATGACCGGCGTGACGCCGGGCGTCAGGATGCCCGAGGGCAGCAGGTGCAGCGCGTACTTCTCGTCGCCGACGACGACGGTGTGGCCCGCGTTGTTCCCGCCGTTGAACTTGACGACGTAGTCGATGCGGCTCGAGATGAGGTCGGTCGCCTTGCCCTTGCCCTCATCGCCCCACTGGGCGCCGACGATCACGACTGCGGGCATGACGGGTCCTCCGATCAGGAAAGGGCCTTGCACCTCATCCTATCGGGCGCGCGGGTGCGCGCTCCCAGTCGTCACCCGCGCGCGCGACGTCGGCGCCGCTCCGCCCACAGCAGCAGGCCGCCCAGCGCGAGCAGCACCGCGGCGACGGCCGCCGCGGCCGCCGCACCGGAGGACCCGGTGCCGGCGAGCAGCTCGATCTGCTGGACGCCGAGCGCGCCCCAGGCGTTGACGACCCCGGCGACGGCGCCCGCCTCCGGCAGCGCGAAGGACTGTGAGGCGCCGAGCGCGAACGCGCCGCCGGCGATCGCCATGCCGACGCGGTCGGCGCCGCCCGTCTCCCGCTCCGTCAGGACGCACTCCGCACCGGGCGGCAGGTCCTCGTAGCCGGCCTCCCAGCCGGTCGCCGCGGACAGCGTCCGCAGCGGCTGGTCGGGGTCGGCGCCGTCGGGGATCGGGAACGCGGTCGCGACGCCGTTGACGTCGCGCGTGCAGACGAGCTCGAAGGTGAAGGAGCCCCCGGCGTGCCCGTCGACCTCGCCGAGCAGGCCCTTCGTGACCCGCAGCTCGGCGAGCTGGAAGTCGTTCGTCACGTCGACCGCGATCGGCGCGGCGGCGACGACCGCCTCGGCGCCGGTCTCGGCGTCCCCGCTCGATCCACCGCCGCCGACGACCTCGATCGTGGTGCTCGTCGCCCCGCCGGTGCCCGGCTCGGTGATGACGCACTCGGCGCCGATCGGCAGGCCCGCGTAGCTGACGCTGTCGCCGTCGACGACGGTCCGCTCGGGTCCGGGCGCGGGCACCGTGATCGGGCTGCCGTCGAACTCGCAGCTCGCGCTGATGAGGAACGGCCCGGCCCCGTACAGCGCCGCGCCGGGCCCGGTGACGGTCTTGCTCACGTCGATCTGGCCGACGTCGAAGGTGTTCGTCACCGTGACCGAGGCCGAGCCGCCGTCCGCGATGGCGACGGGCAGCGCGCTGTACGCGACCGTCGTCGCGCCGCCGGTCGCAGTCTCGACGACGTCGCAGTCGGCGCCGGAGGAGATGCCGCTGATCGTCTTCGACAGCGGCTCGCCGCCGCCGAGGACGACGTCCTCCGCCCAGACGGTGCGCAGGTCCGCGCCCGAGCCGAGCGTGCACTCCACGTGCATCGTGAACGGCCCGACGCCGAACGCCGCGCCGGCGCCCGTGACGACCTTGGCGATCTCGAGCTCGCCCGCGCCGAAGGCGTTGAGCGCGTGCAGGAAGTTCGTCACCGCGTCGGCGGCGCCGTCCTCGGCGAGGTCGAGCTGGGTCGCGGTGCCCGCCGTGATGACCGGCGCGAGCACGCCGACGGTCGCGGTGAGCGTCGTGGCCGCCGCCTCGTAGGTGCCGGTCTCCTCGACCTCGCACGTCGAGCGGGCCGGCAGGCCGGTGAGCCGCAGCGTGTCGCCGGCGCCGTCGCCGAGGCCCGCGGCGCCGAGCGAGACCGTCATCCAGCCGTCGGCGTCGAGCGCGAGCGGCACGCCGCCGACCGCGCCGGCGTACCAGGTGCCGAGGAAGTCGCAGCGCACGCGGAAGTCGAACGGTCCGTAGACGATCGGCGTCCCGCTCCGGTCCGCCGCGGGCGAGGACACCTCCTTCTCGAGCTCGAGCGAGGCCCGGCCGTAGCGGTTCGTCGCCGTGATCACCTGGATCGGGTCGACCAGGTGGTCGCCGACGGTCACCGTCGTCGCGCTGAACTCGGTCGGCAGCGCGGCGTCGTCCGGCTCGGAGGTGCACTCGGCGCCGTACGGGATGCCCTCGATCGCGGGGGAGAGCGGCGCGACGTCCGGCGTGATCGTGACGTCGCCGAGCGGGCCGAGCGGGATCGGGATGCCCGGCGAGGGGATCGGCAGGCCGAGCTCGTCGACGAGCGAGGAGCAGACGACGGTGAGGTCGTACGGCACGCCCGACGGCATGAAGCCGTACGGGTCGGTGACGATCTTCTCCACCTGGATCTCGCCGCTGACGAGCGCGACGCCCACCTTGCCGCCCTCGGAGGCCTGCGTCGGCACGCCGAGCGCCGGGTAGGCGCCCCCGCGCGGCCAGCCGATCGCGGCGACCGAGTTGTAGGCGACCTGGTCGACGTCGATCGCGGCGCCGTACGGCGGCGTGCGCGTCGTCATGTCGATCGCGAACTCCTCGGCGCCGAGCAGCGAGTTCGCGTCGGCGAAGCTCACCGTGTAGCGCAGCGCGCGCACGGTCGCGAGCACCGCGTCGCTCTCGTCGCCGGTCATGAGCGTCCAGAACGGCTCCGGGCAGGCGGTGACGAGGTTGTTCGAGGTCGTGCAGCTCCCGCCGTCGACCGTGGCATCGGTGATGTAGTGCACCGTCAGCGTCGCGCCGCTCGTCGTCGCCGAGCCGACGAGCGTCGGCATGCCGGCGAGCACGGGCCGCCACTGCGACTGCCGGGGCAGCAGCGTCGTCGCCGTCACGTCGCCCGGCGCGGGCAGCCGGTCGTAGCCGCGCACCTGGATGAGGTCCGCGTTCCCGGTGTTCGTGAACACCATCCGCCAGGTCTCCGACTGGCCCGGCTCGGTGCGCGGGACGCAGGGCTGCGGCCAGAAGTCCTCGGCCGCGTGGCCCGCGGGCATCGGGGCGGCGCAGTCGACGCTGTCGACCGTGGAGAAGACGCCGTGGTCCGCGCCGACGGCCCGGACGTACTTGCGCGAGGCGAGGTTGGCGGCGCTGTTCACCGTCAGCGGCACGTCGTCCGTGCAGAGCTCGAGCGAGTCCGCCGGCGCCACCGCGGCGCCGTTGCACTGGTCGAGCGGACGCTCGCCGGCGGCGCCGAAGGCGTTCAGGTAGGTGCCCGCGGCGAGGCCGGGACGCATCGCGAGGACGACCGAGATGGTGAAGGTCTCACCCGGCGCGAGGCTCGATCCGGGGAAGTCCCAGGCGATCCGCTCGAGCCCGCCCGAGGCGTGATCGGTGACGACGACCTCGATGGCGGGGTCGTCCGCGTCGGTCGGCATGCCGCCGCCCCCGGACAGCGCGTAGGCGTAGGGGCCCGGGCCGCCCGGGTCGGCGTTCGGGTCGAAGACGAGCACGCCGCCCGCGCCGTCGACCGGGAGGTCGTCGACGACGCGCAGGTCGTCGACGGGCACGTTGCCCGAGTTGTTGACGACGAGCTGGTAGGTCAGCGTGCTGCCGGGGCCGAGGACGGCGCCGGAGGGGTTGCCGTTGACGCGCTTCTCCACGCTGAGCGCGTTGACCGCGTGGCGGTACAGCGCGACCGCGTCGTCGTCGTCGACCGCCTCGATCGGCTCGCCGCCGACGACGTCGTCGCCGCGGACGAGCCCGTCGAGCAGGTTCGTCGCCGTGCCCGCGTCGTCCTCGCCGGGGGCCGGGGCGTTGCCGAGCATGTCGGAGAGCACGGGGCCGCCGGTGTGCAGGCTCGCGCGCCGCACCACCTCGAAGCGCACGGTCTGGATGGGCGAGTCGGGGTTCTCCCACACCGAGCCGTCCGCCTTGGTGAAGACGAAGCGCAGGCCCTGCACGTCCTCCGGGTCGACGTCCGTCGGGAGCGAGAGCCCGGGCCCGGTCGTCTCGTCGCCGATCTGCCAGGTGCCGCCGTCGGTCACCGGGCCGCAGCCGCCGGCGGGCGTCGGCGAGCAGGTGTCCGGCAGCGTCCAGGTGCCCCCGGTGAGCGCGTCGACCCGCACCCGCTCGATCGGCGCCGAGAACGCGATGTCGTCGAGCGCGGCGAGGTCGTACTGGTTCCAGAACCGGGGGTCGTCGTCGACGAGCTCCATGTAGACGGCGCGCGAGGTGCCGCCCGGCTGCCCGGTCAGCGTGACCGTGAGCGGGCCGGTCGAGGGCTCGACGACGGCGTGGGCCGGCAGCGGGGGCGGCGGCGCGGTGTTCGCCGCGATCGACTTGGTCACCTCGAGGTCGATGTCGACCGCCTCGAGCTCCATGCTGTCGGCGGCGAACTCGGTCGGCGGCGCGAGCGGGTTGTTCAGGCCCGCGTCCTCGAGCACGGCGCGGACCACGTTGCAGGCCTCGTAGCCGGACAGCACCGGCGTCCCGGCGCCCCGGAGGTGGGTGCGCAGCTTCGTGTCGTACACGATCGAGGTCGAGGCCCCGGGGTTGATCCGGCCGTTGAACTCGAACGTCATCCCGACCACGTCCGCGAGCTCGGCGGCGGTGAGGTCGAGCACGTCGCTCACCGCGGTCGCGCCCGAGTACACCAGGTCGGGGAGCGCGCCGGACCGGTCCAGCGTGATCACCGTCTGCGCGGCGACCGCGCCGGCGGGGGTCGAGATGGAGATGACGTCGAGCAGGTCGAAGGCGTCGAAGGGATCGAGCGCGTCCGCCGGCGCGCAGCTCGCGTCCACCGCCGCGTTGCCGGTGGCGACGAGGATCGGGTCGGCGACGGTCAGGGTGTCGACGTACGCCGCGCCGGAGTCGTTGCTCGCGGTGAGCGAGACGCGGCCGGTCGGCCAGGACGAGTAGGGCACCTCGGGCGGCAGCGGCGGGACGGCCATCGGGCCGCCCGCCCACGTCTTCGTGGTCTGCACGTTGTAGGTCGCGTCGAGGATCGTGATGACGTCGTCGTCCTGGGAGTCGGCGACGGGCGCGCCGCCGACGGGCAGGGCGTAGCCGTAGAGCCCGGCGTCGTTGAGGACCTCGCCGGCCGTGCCGGTGTTGTACACCGTGCCGTTCGCGACACCGAGCACCGGCTCGGTCGGGATGCTGCGCCGCAGGTCGCGCAGCTGGAAGCGCAGCTGCAGCTCGCGGTCGTTCGCCATCGAGCTCGCGACGCCGGTGCCGGGCTGCGGGGCGAGCGGGTCGCCGAGCGCGGTGGTCGCGCGCGTCGGCGACTCGACGACCGTGATCCGCACGCCGAGGGTCGAGGCGCGCTCGGCCGGGGTGAGGGTGACGCCGGGGAAGCTCGTCCCCGAGCCGCCGTCCCACGGGCCGGCGAAGTTCGCGGCCGGCGTCCAGGCGGTGCCGTTCCAGAGGTCGACGCGCTCGATCTGGTCGTAGCGCAGCAGCGGGTCCATGCCGCCGCTGCCGGTCGTGATCGGCCGGATCGAGTGCAGGTCGAACGCGTCGTAGACCGTCGCGCCGACGTCGAGCGGGTCGATCCCGTCGGGATCCGCCACGTCGACGATCTCGACGCGGCCGAGGTTCTGCAAGCCGCCGGTGCTCCACCCGATGCCGACATCCGCGGTGCCGCGGGTGCGCTCGGTGACCGCCGCGGTGAGCCAGTCCTTCTCGATGTCCGGACCGACGCCGTCCGGGTCGTCGATCGGCTGGGCGCCGATGCCGTCGTCGCCGCCGTCGGTCGCGACGAGCGGCCCGTTGTAGGCGTCCGCCGTGAAGTCGTTCACGAACGGCACGGGGTCGTAGTCGGGGCCCGTCCCGAAGACGTTCGCGCGGAACGCCGCGGAGTAGTTCGGCTGCACCGACGCGCCCGGCGCGAAGGTGGTCCCCGGATCGGCGGTGTAGGTGAAGCGGAGGCCGCCGATCACCGACTGGATCGCCGGCGCGATCGCGTGATTGACCACCGGATCGGTGCTGCCGTCGAAGGGTCCGGCGAGCGTCCGCCACTTGTCGACGCCGGGCTGGCTGGTGTCCCAGTACTCGATGAGCAGCGTGCCGTTGGAGGGCACCTCGGTCTGCGTGATCGCGGAGGCGGTGAGGTTGTCCCACCAGGTGGGGCCGCCGGGGGTCGGACTGCCGGCGAGCGGCGTGACCGGGTCCTGGATCACGATCTCCTCGGCGCCGACCGTCGAGAAGGACTCGACCGGCGGGGCGAGGTCGGCGGGGCTGTCCGGGTACGGCGCGACCGTGGTCTCGAGCTGGACGATGACGTTGTTGCCCTGGGCGCCGAGGACCAGGTCCGGGTTGATCCGCTTCTCGGTGAGCAGGTTGAGGATGTCCTCGTAGGTGGTCAGCGTGGCGGTGGCCACCTCGAGGCCGGACGCGATCGGCGTGCCGGTGACGATGTCGTCGGCGTACACCTCGGTGATGACATCGAGCTGGTTCGGCCACTGGACGCCGTTCATCCCGGCGTCGGGGTCAGGGTGCGCGGTGTCCGGCGTGGTGATCGCGATCGGGATGCTCGCCGAGGCCCCGACCGCGATGTCGGTCCCGGTGAAGCCCACGCCGAAGCCGACGACGACGTCGGCGGCGTCGTTCGGCGCGAACGGGTTGGCGGGGTTCGTGGTGCGGTCGGCGATCGGCGGCAGGGTGCCCGCGCCGGTCCAGCCCGAGACGGTCTTCGTGTACGTCGGGTAGACGCCGGCCACGGCGTCCACGCCGCTGACGTCGAGGTACTCGAAGGTGACGTCGGCCTCCGTCGCGCCGCTCGGCCAGACGATCGGCCCGTCCCAGTCGTCGATGGTGACGCCGTCGTGCCACATGCTGTGCGGCGGATCGCCGCTCGGCACGGCGGTGCCGTCCGAGTTGTCGATGAGGATGAGCCGGTTCACGGGGTCGTCGGCGTCGTTGCGCCCGTACAGCGTCATCCGGGTCTCGCCGCCGAGCGTCACGGCCGAGGGGGTGAAGCTCTTGCCCGCGGTGACGTCGAGCGCGCCGGAGCCGATCGTGTAGGTGCCCGGGTCGGTGTCGGTCGGGGAGTCGTCGCCGCCCAGGGTGACGTAGGCGCCGGCGACGTTCGTCACCACCGTGTCGGGGATGCCGACGACGTTCGCGTTCTGCTGCACGTTGAGCTGGAAGTCCGCGGTGGCGCCGATGCCGAGCTGCCCGCCCGCGCTGTGGTCGAAGACGATGCGGACCGCGTCGACATCGAGATAGCTCGCCGGCGAGGGGTCGGGCACCGGCAGCGTGCCGCCGCTCGCGGGCAGGGACGTCTCCTGGCCGAGGATCCAGCCGGTGCCCTCGATGTAGAGGTCGTAGCGCGCGCGGTCGGCGCCGGCCGGCATCGACGTCACGCTCGCGGCGCCGCTCGGCGAGAGGTAGTGGAAGGGGTTGCCGGTGTTCGCCCCGGTCCACAGCGCCGGGTCGGACGGGTCGAGCACGGTGAGGGAGTCGACCGGTGCGTTCGACTCGTTCGAGGCGCTCAGGTTGACGAGGGTGCCCTGGCCCTCGACCGCGAAGGCCTGCTCGGGGGTGAACGCCTTGTCGACGTCCGCCGCGAGCTCGAGCGGGACGATCGGCGTGAGCGTCTGGCTCGAGGCGTTCTCCCAGCCGTCCGGATAGGCGCCGACGGGGTAGTTGACGCTGTTCGAGCGGATCGTCGCCGTGTTCTCGACCGGGACGCCGCTGGCGGAGTAGGGCAGGTCCGGGTCGACGGTGACCGGGATGGTGAGGGTGTGCGTGCTGCCCGCGGGCAGCGCGGTGGAGAACGCGAGCGTGACGGTCTGCCCGCTGCCGCCGATGATCGCCGAGCCGGCGAGCGCACCGGTGAGGATGAGGTTCGCGTCGCCGACGCCGCGGTCGACGATGAACTCGGGCGGCACCACGTCCTCGACGAGCACGTTCGTGCACTGCGCGGGGAAGTCGACCTCGGTGCACTGGAACTCGATGTAGTAGTCGAGCACGTCGCCGGGGGCGACCTCGGGCGCGACCTCGCCGGGCGTGTGGCCGGACCACCACTTGCGGATCGAGGAGTTGCCGCCGATCGTCTCGCTGTCGGCCGCGAACGCCGAGACGGGCACGACGAGCGAGCTCACGAGCACGGCGATGAGCGCGAGCGGCGCCGTGAGCAGGCGGAAGGCGCGCCGATGACGGCCGTTTCGGGTTTGGGACATGGGGCTCTCGGCTCCGCGGGTCGGTGGCAGCGCCCGGACGGGCGGCAGGCATCCGTGGATGCGAATGGCGTCAAGCTCAGCAGTCCGGCCGCGCCCGGAGTGGCCCCAGCCGGCCTGACGGCCCGCATTTCGTCACCTTTATCGCCCTGCGCATCACCCGGTCGGGGCGATCCGGGCCGATCGCCTCAGCCGCCGAGGTCGAGGATGCCGCGCCGGGTCGCCTCGGCGACGGCCTCCCGTCGGCCGTGGACGCCGAGCCGGCGGTAGATCGACGAGACCTGCGACTTGACGGTGTTGATCGTGACGAACCGCGACTTGGCGATCGCCGGCAGCGAGTGCGGGCCGGCGAGCAGGCGCAGGATTTCGAGCTCGTTCGGGGTGAGCCGGACGTTCAGACCGGGCTCGGGGACGACGAGCCGGCGGGGGAACGCGGGCGCCGCGTCCAGTCCGGGGATCGACGCGGCGACGGCGTCCGGGACGAGCTGCAGCGTGCGCCACAGCCCTTCGCGGGCGATGAGCGCGCCGAGCGGGGCCGCGGTCGCCGGATCGGGCGAGCCGAGCAGCAGGGTCTGCGCCCACGCGGCGATGAGCATCGTCTCCGCCCGGGCGGCCGGCCCGATGCCCGACTGCACGACGAGCCGCCGGGCCGCCGCGATCGCGGCCTCCGGCCCGTCGGCGTGCAGCGCGAGTCGCACCCGGACCACCGCGGCGTCGCGGAGCCCGCAGTCCCCGCCCCGCTCGAGCACCTGCGCCGCGGCGCCGAACTCGCCCATCATGGCGAGGGCCTGCGCCCGGCCGGCGGCGGCGATCGCGGCCGGCAGCGATCCGGACGGCAGCGGCCGGAAGGCGGCGGCCTGCTCGATCTGGTCGATCGCGCCGTGCGGGTCGCCGGTCGCGATCGCCCACCGGGTCGAGGCGAGCAGCGCGAGCGACCACAGCTCGTCGTCGACGTTCCGCTCGAGCGCCTCGGCGATGAGCTCGGGCGCCCGCGGGTCGAGCCGGTCGACGGCGACGAGCGCCTCCACCGAGCTGGTCGTCGCGGCGAGGAAGCCCTGGAAGGACTCGCCCGGCTCCGGGAGCGTCGCGGCGAGGCCGGCGAGCCGCTCGGCCTCGACGATCCGCCCGAGCGCCGCGTGGACGAGCGCGGTCTTCAGCAGCGCGTCGCGCTCGGAGAGGTCGTGCTGCTCCTCGGCACGCAGGATCCTGGCGTCGGAGAGGTCGCGCAGCGCCTGCTCGAGGTCGCCGTGCAGCGTCTCGGTGATCCCGATGTGCAGCGCGACGAACGCGACCAGGTCGTGGACCGGGCGACGCCCGTGCACGTCGCCCCGGGAGATCCGCGGCCGGAGCCGATCCGCGACGGCCTTGGCCGCGTCGTAGTCCGCCCGGAAGCGGTGCGCGAGCATCTCCTGCAGCAGCACGGCGTCGAGCACGCGATCCGGCACCTCGGGCAGCGCGGACCCGTCGCCGGAGAACGCCGGCACGACCTTGTGGTTGATCGCGCCGTCGCGCAGCCGCACGGCGCCGCCGAAGTCGCGGACGATCGCGAGGACGGGGTTCGCCACGACCTGCTCCTCGGGCAGTCGTTCGATCGCGGTGATGAGGAGGCGCCAGTCCTCCTGGAGCAGCGTGAAGATGCCGCCGCTCACGATCGCGGCGATGCGATCGAGGTCGTCCGCCTCGACGGCGGCCGCGAGCGCGGCGACATGCGAGGACCTGGTGTCAGTCAAGGGGCACTCCTGCTTCGGGCTGGCTCGGCCCGCAAAGCCGAGACTCCCTCAAGTCTTTCCCCGTCACCCCGCCGTCACCCGAGCGGAGGCGGATTCTTCACCCCCCTTTTCACTCGAAACGTTTCGAATGGGGGCGGTTCGACGGTCAGGACGCGTGCCGGCGGGCCCACTCGTGCATCACGATCGCGGCGGCCGCGGCGGCGTTGATCGACCGCGTCGAGCCGAACTGCCGGATCTCGACGCGCAGCGTCGCGGCGGCGAGCGCCTCGGGCGTCAGGCCCGGCCCCTCCTGGCCGAAGAGCAGCACGCACGCCCGCGGGATGGGGGCGGCGTCGACCGGCACGGCGCCCGGCAGATTGTCGACCGCGACGATCGGCAGCGCGCGCTCGACCGCCCAGGCGGCGAGCCCGGGGATCGTGTCGTGGTGCTCGACGGGCAGATAGCGATCCGTCACCATGGCGCCGCGGCGGTTCCAGCGGCGCCGCCCGACCACGTGCACCGCGGCGGCGTTGAACGCGTTCGCGGTCCGCACGATCGAGCCGATGTTCAGGTCGTGCTGCCAGTTCTCGATCGCGACGTGGAAGGGGTGGCTGCGGGCGCGCAGATCCGCGGCGATCGCCTCGACCGTCCAATAGCGGTAGCGATCGATCACGTTGCGCCGGTCGCCGCGCGCGAGCAGCTCGGGATCGTATTCGGCGCCCTCCGGCCAGGGGCCCTCCCAGGGCCCCACCCCGACCTCCTCCCCGCCGCCCTGCTCGTCTGCTCCGTGCACTTGCGCCTCCTCGGCCTGTTCTACCGCGCTGTCCGGTCGCAAGTGCACCGTTGCACCGGGATGCGCGGGCCCGCGGGCCGGCTACTGGGGGTCGAGGCCGAGGTCGGCGAGGCCGATCGCGGAGCGGTACTCGTAGCCGGCCTCGCGGATGATGTCGGCGACGCCGGTCGAGCGGTCGACGACGGTGGCCACCGCGACGACCGTCGCGCCCGCCCGCTCGAGCGCCGCCGCGGCCTGGAGCGGGCTGCCGCCCGTCGTGGAGGTGTCCTCGAGCACGACGACGCGCCGGCCGGCGACGTCGGGACCCTCGACCTGCCTGCCGCGGCCGTGGTCCTTCGGCTCCTTCCGGACGACGAAGGCGTCGTAGGCGAGCCCCTGCGCCGCCCCCTGGTGGAGCACGGCCGAGGCGATCGGGTCGGCGCCCATCGTCAGCCCGCCGACCGCGTCGACATCCGGGATGTCCCGGATCAGCTCGAGCATGACGCGGCCGATGAGCGGCGCGACGCGGTGGTCGAGGGAGACGCGGCGCAGGTCGACGTAATAGGTCGCCCGCTTCCCGCTCGTCAGCGTGAAGTCGCCGTGGAACACGGCCTCGCGCCGGATGAACTCGATGAGGTCGTCGCGGTCGGACATGACGTTCAGCGTACGGGCGTGTGCGCCCTTCGACTCGCCTCGCTCGCTCGGGGACCGATACTTGGGAGCGTGCGCATCGCGACCTGGAACGTCAACTCCGTCCGCTCCCGCGTCGGCCGGATCGTCGACTGGCTCGTCCGGGCCGACGTCGACGCGCTCGCCATGCAGGAGATCAAGTGCCGCGACGACCAGTTCCCGGTCCAGGCGTTCGAGGACGCCGGCTACGAGGTCGTCGCGCACGGCCTGAACCAGTGGAACGGCGTCGCCATCGCCAGCCGCGTCGGGATCGCGG
>Ga0182737_1000579_pt1 | contig 49332 bp, 52 predicted proteins | sample eDN5th30CBELigOP_FD_128878 | JGI IMG/M metagenome (GOLD analysis project Ga0182737, IMG submission 128878) | Enriched Organic Plus compost microbial communities from Emeryville, California, USA - eDNA 5th pass 30_C BE-Lig OP (version 2) (version 2) ...
GAAACAATTGTTTGATTCGTTGTTCCCGCAAGGGCAGCGGAGGACGGTCCGGAATCGCTGTGGCTGCTGGCGCAGCCCGAGATAAAAAGCGACGCTACGGCAACTTGCAAAATACGGGTTGGTCTGAACATAATCGCCCTTATGGAGACACTCTATATTACCCATCCAGCCTGCCGCCTGCATGAGATGGGGACCTGGCACCCCGAATCCCCACAGCGCCTGGATGCGGTGGCCGACCAGCTGGCTGCAAATGGTCTGATGGACTTCTTGTCTCAGCGCACGGGGCGCAATGCCCGACCCGAAGACGTGCTGCGGGTGCACACGCCGGAATACCTGTCGTTCCTGCGCCAGCATGCGCCGGCGCATGGCTATTTCCCCGTCGATCCGGACACGATCATGAATCCGGAAACCCTGCAGGCCGCCTGGGCGGCAGCGGGCGCGGGCCTGACGGCACTGGACGAGATCATGGCCGGTCATGCACAGACCGCCTTTTGCGCCATCCGCCCGCCGGGGCATCATGCCTGTCCCGGAAAGGCCATGGGTTTCTGCTTCTTCAACAACATCGCCATCGCTGCGCGCTATGCACTGGACCACTACGGCCTGTCGCGCATCGCCATCGTGGATTTCGACGTCCATCACGGCAACGGGACGGAAGAAGTATTCATGACCGAATCCCGGATCATGATGTGCAGTTTCTATCAATACCCCCTGTTCCCGGACACGCGTCACGAAGACCTGGGTCCGAACATGATCAACCTGCCGGTCGATGCGTATTCCGGCGGCGATGTGATCCGCCGCCTCGTGACGGAATACTGGCTCCCGGCGCTGCGTGATTTCCGGCCCGAGCTGATCCTGGTGTCGGCGGGGTTCGACGCCCATCGCGAGGACGACATGGGCAGCCTGAAACTGGTCGAGGCGGACTACGCCTGGATCACCGAACGTCTGGTCGAGATCGCGGCCGACTCCGCCCAGGGGCGGATCGTCAGCTTTCTCGAAGGCGGTTACGACCTGTCCGCCCTGGGGCGCAGCGCGGTGGCGCATGTGCGGGCGCTGGGCGGTTACTGATGGGGCCGCGCGCGATGCGATTCGTCGCCGGGCGCGGCCATCCTGTTTTCTTTCCATTCTGGAGTATGCTCGATGAAGGTCCTGGTACCGGTCAAGCGCGTCGTTGACTACAACGTCAAGGTGCGCGTGAAATCCGATCACACTGGCGTGGACATCGCCAACGTCAAGATGTCCATGAACCCGTTCGACGAAATTGCCGTCGAAGAAGCCACCCGCCTGAAGGAAAAGGGCGCCGCCGCCGAGATCGTGGCCGTGTCCTGCGGGGTGGCGCAATGCCAGGAAACCCTGCGGACCGCCATGGCGATCGGTGCCGATCGCGGCATCCTCGTGCAGACCGACGCCGAGCTGCAGCCGCTGGCGGTGGCCAAGCTGCTCAAGGCCCTGGTGGACAAAGAACAGCCGGGCCTGGTGATCCTGGGCAAGCAGGCAATCGACGACGATGCCAATCAGACCGGCCAGATGCTGGCCGCGCTGCTGGACTGGCCGCAGGCCACCAACGCCAGCAAGGTCGAGGTCCAGGGTGACCGCGTCCAGGTCACCCGCGAAGTCGACGGCGGCCTGGAAACCCTCAGCCTGGCGCTGCCGGCCGTCGTCACGACCGACCTGCGCCTGAACGAGCCGCGCTACGTGACGCTGCCCAACATCATGAAGGCGAAGAAAAAACCGCTGGAAACCGTTGCCCCCGATGCGCTGGGCGTGGATGTGGCGCCCCGCCTGAAGACGCTGAAGGTCTCCGAGCCGCCCAGCCGTTCGGCCGGCGTCATCGTGCCCGATGTGGCAACCCTGGTGGACAAACTCAAGAACGAAGCGAAGGTGGTGTAAATGAGCATTCTGGTTATTGCCGAACATGACAACGCCCAGCTGGGCGCTGCGACCCGCAACGCCGTTGCCGCCGCGGTGGCGATCGGCAGCGACGTGCACGTCCTGGTGGCGGGCTCCGGCGCACGCGCCGTGGCCGACCAGGCGGCTCAGGCCGCCTCGGTGAGCAAGGTCCTGCTGGCCGATGGGCCGGCGCTGGCCGAAGGCCTGGCCGAGAACCTGGCCGCGCAGGTGCTGGCGGTGGCCGGCGGCTACAGCCACATCCTGTTTGCCTCCACGGCTTCGGGCAAGAACGTCGCCCCGCGCGTGGCGGCCAAACTCGACGTGGCGCAGATTTCCGATATCGTCGCCGTGGAATCGGCCGATACCTTCGTGCGGCCAATCTACGCCGGCAACGCCCTGGCGACCGTGCAATCGGCCGATGCGACCAAGGTCATCACGGTGCGCGCCACGGCCTTCGACCCCGTTGCCGCCACGGGCGGTTCGGCGGCGGTCGAGACCATCGACGCCGTGTCCGATTCCGGCAAGTCCCAGTTCGTGGGGCGCGAGCTGGCCAAGAGCGACCGGCCCGATCTGACCGCCGCCACGGTGGTGGTGTCGGGCGGGCGCGGCCTGGGCAGCGCCGAAAACTTCAAGATCCTGGATCCGTTGGCCGACAAGCTGGGCGCGGCGCTGGGCGCCTCGCGCGCGGCGGTGGACGCGGGCTATGCCCCCAATGACTGGCAAGTGGGCCAGACCGGCAAGATCGTGGCGCCGCAGCTGTACGTGGCGGTGGGGATCTCCGGCGCGATCCAGCATCTGGCCGGGATGAAGGACTCAAAGGTGATCGTGGCGATCAACAAGGACGCCGAGGCGCCGATTTTCGGGGTGGCCGACTACGGCCTGGTGGCCGACCTGTTCCAGGCCGTGCCCGAACTGGTCCAGGCCCTCTGAGTCTGGCCGTGGACGCGGGCTCCCCGGCCGGTCCGGGGACCCGCGCCGCTCCATGCGGGGGATTGCTCTCCGCGCATCACAGGAATTGCGATGACATACCAGGTTCCTATCCAGGATATCCGTTTCATTCTGCGTGAGCTGGCCGATCTTCGGGGGGTGCTGGCGCTTCCGGGCTTCGAAGAGGTCTCCGAAGATCTCGTCGATGCCGTACTGGAAGAAAACGCACGCTTCGTCGAACAGGAAATCGCGCCGCTGAACCGCGCGGGAGACACCGAGCCGGCCCGCTGGAGCGCGGATGGCGTGCGCACCACGCCCGGCTTCAAGGCGGCGTTCCAGGCATTCGCGCAGGGCGGCTGGCAAGGCTTGCCGCACGAGGCCGAACTCGGCGGCCAGGGTTTGCCCAAGCTCGTCGCCGCGCCCGTCACGGAAAGCATCAACGCCGGCAACCTGGCCTTTTCCCTGTGTCCCCTGCTGACCGACGGCGTGATCGAGGCCTTGTCGATGGTGGGCTCGGACGAACAGAAGGCGCGGTTCATTCCGCCCCTGCTGGAAGGCCGCTGGACCGGTACCATGAATCTCACCGAGCCGCAGGCCGGCTCCGACCTGGCCCTGCTCAAGAGCCGGGCCGTGCGCCAGGACGATGGCAGCTACCGCATCACCGGCCAGAAGATCTTCATCACGTATGGGGATCACGACATGGCGGAAAACATCATCCATCTGGTGCTGGCGCGCACGCCGGACGCGCCCAAGGGCGTCAAGGGCATTTCCCTGTTCATCGTGCCCAAGTTCCTGGTCAATGACGACGGCAGCCTGGGCGCCCGCAACGATGTGGTGTGCGCGTCCCTGGAACACAAGCTCGGCATCCACGGCAGCCCGACGGCGGTGCTGCTGTATGGCTCGGGCCAGGGCGCGGCGGGCGAGGGCGGCGCCGTCGGCTACCTGATCGGCGAGGAAAACCGCGGCCTGGAATACATGTTCATCATGATGAATGCGGCCCGCTATGCGGTCGGCCTGCAGGGCGTGGCCGTGTCCGAGCGCGCGCTGCAGCACGCGGCGGCCTACGCGGCCGAGCGCATCCAGGGCAACGCCCTGGAAGGCTCCGCCGGCCCGGTACCCATCATCCGCCATCCCGACGTGGCGCGCATGCTGGGCATCATGCGCGGCCTGACCGAGGGTGCGCGCGCCGTGGCCTATGTGGCGGCCGGCTACCGGGACAAGGCGGCCCGTCTTGCGGACGAGGCCGAACGTGCCCGCTTCAAGGCCATCTACGAATACTTCGTGCCCATCGTCAAGGCGTTTTCCACCGAATCGTCCGTCGAGGTTGCCTCCTTGGGCGTGCAGGTGCACGGCGGCATGGGCTTCATCGAGGAAACCGGCGCCGCCCAGTATTACCGTGATGCCCGGATCCTGCCCATCTACGAAGGCACCACGGCAATCCAGGCCAATGATTTCATCGGCCGCAAGCTGGTGCGCGACGGCGGTGCGGTGGCGCGCGATCAGATCGCCGGAATGCGCGAGACGGCGGCGGCCCTGCGGGCGGCCGTGGGCGTGCATGCCGAGGCGCTGGCCATGATCGGCGAGCGCCTGGAGACAGCGGCCGGCGCCTACGAGTCGGCGCTGTCGTTCGTGCTGGAGCACGTGCGCGAGGACATCCGCGGTGTGTTCACCGGCAGCGTGCCGTGCCTGATGCTGGCCGGGACGGCCCATGCGGGCTGGCAGCTGGGGCGCTCGGCGCTGGCTTCGGCCGTGGCCATCGCCGAAGGCTCCACCGATGCCTTCCATGCGAACAAGATCGCCACGGCCGTGCAGTACGCCGCCCACTTGCTGCCGCGCACGCTGGCGCTGCAGTCTGCCATCCGGGACGGCGGCCTGGCCGACCGCTACGTGCGCCAGGCCCAGGTATGAGCGGATGCGGATGGGGCAGGATATAGAAATAAAGAAAGGCTATTTCAATAGCGCCCTATATTCTGCAAGAATCTTAAGTGTCTAAACCAATTCGCCGCCCGGATCGTCCGGGCGGCAGACACTTGAAACAGGAGCTATCGATGGCCACTCTGCGTCTGGGCGACACCGCCCCCGATTTCGAACAGGAATCTTCCCTGGGGAAAATCAAGTTCTACGAGTTTCTGGGCGACAGCTGGGGTGTCCTGTTCTCCCATCCTGCCGATTTCACGCCGGTCTGCACCACCGAGCTGGGCTATACCGCCATCCTGTCGGGCGAATTCGCCAAGCGCGGCGCCAAGGTGATCGCCGTGTCGGTCGACGGCAAGCAATCGCACCTGGACTGGATCAAGGACATCAACGACACCCAGAAGACCGACGTTCAATACCCGATCCTGGCCGACGAGGACCGCAAGGTCGCGACCCTCTATGACATGATCCACCCGAACGCCAGCGCCACCGCCACGGTGCGCTCGGTGTTCATCATCGATCCGAACAAGAAGATCCGCCTGATCCTGACCTACCCGGCCAGCACGGGCCGCAATTTCGACGAGATCCTGCGCGCCCTGGATTCCATCCAGCTGACCGACAACTACAGCGTCGCCACGCCGGTGAACTGGAAGCAGGGCGAGGACGTCATCATCGCCCCCTCGATCAAGGATCCGGCCGTCCTGAAGGAAAAATTCCCCAAGGGCTACACCGAAATCCGCCCCTACCTGCGCATCACGCCGCAGCCGGATCTCTGATCCTCGCGGATCGGATCCAGGGCATGCCGGTACCGCCGTGGCGGACCGGCCGGACCCCGATGGCCGGGCTTTCGCCGGCATCGGGGTTTTCTTCATTTCGTCGGGGCGGATTACCATGTCATCCATGAAGAGCATGAATGCGCGTGAATGGCTGCAGCGGCTGGTGGCCTTCGATACGACCAGCCGGAATTCCAACCTTGCGATGATCGAGGCGATCCGCGACGCATTGGCCTCGCAGGGGATCCAGTCCGAACTGACCTATGCCCCGGAAGGCGGAAAGGCCAATCTGTTCGCCACGCTGCCCGCGTGCGACGGCGCCACGCAGGGCGGGATCGTCCTGTCCGGTCATACCGATGTCGTGCCGGTGGATGGGCAGGACTGGAGTTCCGATCCTTTTTCTCTCACCGAACGGGACGGCCGGCTGTATGGCCGGGGCACGGCGGACATGAAAGGCTACATCGCGGTCGCGCTGGCGCTCGTGCCCGAGTTCCTGGCCCTGAAGCGCACCAAGCCCCTGCATCTGGCCTTTTCGTATGATGAAGAGGTAGGCTGCCTGGGAGCGCCCGTGATGCTGGAGGCGCTTGCGCGGCGCGGCGTGCGCGCCGAGGGTTGCGTCGTGGGCGAGCCGACCGGGATGCGGGTGGTGGTGGCGCACAAGGGCATGAACCTGTACCGCTGCCGGGTGCACGGCAAGGCGGCGCATTCCTCGCTGACTCCGCGCGGCTGCAATGCCATCGAATATGCAGCCCGCCTGATCTGCCGCGTGCGGGACCTGGCGGATGAATACAGGTCCCGGGGCCCCTACGACGATTGCTTCGACGTCCCGTTCACCACGATGGGCACCAATCTGATTTCCGGTGGCATCGCGGTCAATACCATCCCGGAGCTCTGCGAGTTCATCTACGAATTCCGCAACTTGCCCGGCATGTCGCCGGACGGCATTCAGGGCAGGATCGAGGCATACATCCAGTCCGAACTGCTGCCCCGGATGCGCCGCGAGCACGACGCCGCACGCATCGAGATCGAAGCCATGCCGGCAATGGTTCCCGCGCTGGAGGCGTCCGAACGCGATGCCATCACCCGGCTGGTGCGCGCCCTGACCGGCGATGACGGGACATCCAAGGTGAGCTACGGTACCGAAGGCGGTTTGTTCCAGAACGCCGGCATTCCGGCGGTGATCTGCGGTCCGGGGCACATCGAGCAGGCGCACCGGGCCGACGAGTTCGTCGAAATCGCCCAGCTGGACGCCTGCGAGGATTTCCTTCGCCGGCTGGCGGGTTCGCTGACGGACTGATTGCGGGCCCTACAGCACCCGGATTCCGTGCGGTGTGTCGATGTGCGCCACCAGCCGTGCCGGACCGCCAGGTCCGGCCGGATGCACGAAAACGGGGGCTTCCAGTTCCAGCGATGACAGCAGGCGGGAAGCCCGTTCCGGATCCGGATGAAAGATCTCGAGCCGGACCAGGGCGCATCCCTTGTCTTCCATGCGTGAGGCCGGATGCTCCGCGGCCTGCCATTCGATGAGGGCGGGCGCGGCACCCTGAAGCGGTATGGAGCCGTCGGCGGGGATGGTGATGAGCCAGTCGAGCGCGCCGCGGCTCATGGATTCGATGGGGCCCAGGGGTTCCGAGGACGCCGCTGCCGAGGCCCGGATGTCGGTGCTGCGCACGACCCAGGTGGCGAGCGAAGGGGGCGATTGCGGGCCGAGCCCGTCGAGGCCGAACCAGCGGGGGCGGCCGGGGGCCGGGGCTGCCGGGTTCGGGGCGATCACCTCCAGGTACAGGGTATCGCCGAGACGCAGCAACCGGTTGTGGGTCGCCATGCGCGGATGTTCGCCGCCGGGCTGCGGTGCGACACCGAGCGTGTCCGAAACGAATGCGGCGCCTGCTTCCAGCGAGAAAGCAGTGACTGCGATGTGGTCGAGAAAGGCACGCGGCATGGTGTGTTCTCCAGCGAAAAACATACTGTACGCCGTTTGCTGTGCCGCCCGCGGGCCGGCCGGCCGGTTTCGTCCGGATCGATCCCCACTTGCGCCGATCACTGTTTCTTTGTACAGTATCCATGACTACTGTATAAAACAACAGATCCGGCGGTTCTCGCGCCGGGCGCACCTGGGAGATTCGACATGGCTGGATCGATGGCTTGGAATGGAACTTGGGCATGGGCTGGCGCGGGTGTTTCCGGGCGTGGCGCGGCGCGGCGGGGCTCCGTGCGCGCGAATGCCCGGGGCGTGCTGCAGGGGCCCTGGGTCGCGGGCGGGTCGTGGGGCGGCCGGCCCGCCGTGCGCGCCGGCCGGTGGGGCGGTTCCGCCCCGGTTCGCCAGGCAGCCCGGGTGCATCGGCCGCGTGCGGGCCTGCGGATCGGCTGGCGCCGCATGGCGGCCCTGGCGGGCGACGTCCTCATGGTACTGACCTGGGCGGCCATGATCCCGGGCATGATGTGGCTGGGTGCGGCAGCCGGGTTCTGATATAATCCCGTGTTTGCATCCTCTGGCCCGGTATTCCCATACTTCAACGCCCGGTATCCATGATGCCCTGGAGCCTATCTTGAACCTGATCGAAACCCTCGAAAAAGAAGAAATCGCGCGCCTCACCGAAGGCCGCACCATCCCCGAATTCGCCCCTGGCGATACGGTCATCGTGAATGTCAACGTGGTCGAAGGCTCGCGCAAGCGCGCCCAGGCCTACGAAGGCGTGGTCATCGCCCGCCGCAACCGTGGCCTGAATTCCGCTTTCACCGTGCGCAAGATCTCGTCGGGCGAAGCCGTCGAGCGTACTTTCCAGCTGTATTCGCCGCAGATCGCCTCGATCGAAGTCAAGCGCCGTGGCGACGTCCGCCGTGCTAAACTGTATTATCTGCGCAACCTGACGGGCAAAGCCGCTCGCATCAAGGAAAAGCTGGTTCGCAAGGCCGTCTGATCGCGGCATCGCGGATCAATCCAAGGCACCCGTTCCGGGTGCCTTGTTTTTTTGCCGTCGGACTGCCCCCCAAGGTAAAAAGCGGCCCCGGACGACCGGTCAGCACATGGGATCGTAACCATGAACCATGCCGTGACCGGGCCAGGCAGCATGCAGGCTTGCGTTTGCGCGCAAGCCAAAGGCGCGGCGCGGGGGCTGGTTTTCCGGCACAATTGAACCGTGCCGGAATTTCATCATCGGGGTTTCATGTCGTATCGGTTGCCGGGCTCGGATGGGGATCGCGCCACCAGCTTCGACCCTCAGGTCCAGCCCGTCCTGCCCAGCGCTCCGCTGCCGGTGTTGCCTTCGGAGTGCCTGCAGCTGGACTACATTCGCCGGGCGTTCCAGCGTCCGGTCGACTGGCGGGTCGAACCTCTGTTCGCGCAGGCTTTCGATCCTGGCGGGGCTCTGCATGTCCAGGCTCGCCAGGCGGCGGTCCTGATGCCGCTGGTCCAGCGCGAAGCCGGCCTGCACGTGTTGTTCACGCGGCGTGCCGCGCACCTGCATCATCATGCGGGCCAGGTCAGTTTTCCGGGTGGCCGCATCGAATCCTCCGACCGCGACCCGATCGCAGCGGCCCTGCGCGAGACCCGGGAAGAAATCGGTGTCGACCGGCGCTTCGTCCACGTGATCGGCACGCAGCCGACATTGCTGACCACGACGCAGTTCCTGATGACGCCCGTGATCGGCGAACTGTTGCCTGGTTTTCATGTCCGGCCCGATGAATCCGAGGTGGCCGAGGTGTTCGAGGTGCCCCTGGAGATCCTGATGGATCCGGGCCGGCATGTGCTGCACCGGCTGGAAACGGCCCTGGGGCATGGCAGGTGCTATTTCTCGATCCGCTGGGAATCCCATTTCATCTGGGGCGCTACGGCAGTCCTGATTCGCAATTTCTATCGCTTCCTGTCGGCCTCGCAGGGCATCCTGATTGCTGACGCCGGCAAACCAGCCGAAGGCGGTTTGCCCCCGGGGCCTGGTTCCGGCATCGGGTCCGGCCGCCCGCCCGCCGGATCCGGGCGGCGCTGAAGGCCGCGACGGGCACCACGGCCCGGCGGCCCCACCCGGAGTTTGCGCAGGCCCTGCCTAGTGGGCCGGCAGGACGGCGGGCTTGCCTTCGTCCTTGATCAGCACCGCAAGGAACCGTGCCGGTTCCGTGGCGCTGGCATTGCGGCCGACGGTGTGGACGTCTTCCGGACCTTCGTGAAAGGCCTGTCCGGGGCCCAGGGTCGTCTCCCGGCCGCCTTGCACGCCCATGACCACTTTTCCTTCCAGGACGTAGATCAGGCCGTGGGCATCGTGCCTGTGGACCGGATCGACGCCGCCGGGCGGATATTCCACGAGCAGCATCAGCGCTTCCTTGCCCGGCATGTCGGGCAGGTCCTGGCGCAGGACCTCGGTGACGATGGGGGCGGGGGCGGACGGCGGTGCAGCCACGGCAGTGGTGCAGGCCAGGCAAAGCAGCGCCGCGAGCATTCTTGGATGGGACATGGCAGTGTTCCTTGATGAGGGGGTGGGGCGGTGTGCGGCCTCAGGTGATGACCAGGCCGCCGTCGACGCGCAGGACCTGGCCGGTGATCCAGGCCGCGCCGGGTGCGGCCAGCGAAACGATCCAGGGTGCAACGTCTTCTGGATTGCCACGCCGGCCCATGGGGATGCGGGCGCGTTCGTCGGCCTTCACGGCCTCGACCTGCTCGGGAGACAAACGCATGCGCTCTTCCAGGAATCGGGTTTCGGTCGGCCCGGCGGCCACCGCGTTGACGCGGATGCCGTCCGCCGCGAATTCCAGTGCCCAGCAGCGGGTCATGTGCTCCAGGGCCGCCTTGCTGGCGGCATAGTGCGAGAGTCCGGGGGCCGCCTTGTGACCGAAGGTGCTCGACACATTGATGATGGAACCGCCCGATGCCTTCAGATGGGGCAGGGCGGCGCGCGCCAGCAGCGAAGGGCCGATGACATTGGTGGCGAAGATCGAGGCGATGCGGTCGGCCTCGGCCTGGGCAAGCGGCAGGATGGCACCGTCGCCCGCGTTATTGACCAGAACATCCAGCCTTCCCCAGCGCTGGATGGTGGTGGCGACGGCGCGTTGCGCATCCGTTTCGCTGGATGCGTCCGCGACGATATAGTCGATGCCGGGTGTCTGCCGGGCAGCCGCTGCCAGGCGAGCCTCGTTCCTGCCGGTGATCACGGCGCGGGTGCCTGAAGCGGCGAAGGCCTTGGCGGCGGCCAGGCCGATGCCTGCTCCACCGCCCGTGATGAGTGCGATCCGGGGTGCGGATACCTGCATGGTGGGCTCCATCAGCGGCCTGTGCCGGCCTGGGCAGCCAGCCAGGCTTCCAGGGAAAGGGTGCCGAGCCGGGCCTGGGCGCCGGGCATCAGGGATGCGTCATCGATCCGGTCGCCGAAATACCGGGCCTCGTCGTCCCGGACGATCTGCGTCGCGGCCTGTGCCGGCAGCACCTTCTTCAAGAGATCGCCCAGGGGGAACGGTGCGGGGCCGGCGACTTCGCGCATGCCGTTCAGGGGCGGTTCGGACGCGACCCGGGCAAGTGCCGCGGCAACGTCATCCGCAGCCATGGGTTGCAGCAGTGCGCTGGGAGCGTGGATGATCCCGTCCTGCGTGAAGGATTGGGCAATGGCGCCCAGGAACTCGAAGAACTGCGTCGCCCGGACGATCGTGCAGGGGATTCCGCTGTGCGTGATCAGGGCTTCCTGGGCGATCTTCGCGCGGAAGTAGCCGCTGCCGGGCAGGCGCTCCAGGCCCACGACCGACAGTGCAATGTAATGACGGACGCCGGCCTCGCTGGCGGCGCGCAGCAGGTTGGCGGTGGAGGCGCGGAAGAACGACATCACGGCAGCATCCTCGAACGAAGGCGCGTTGGTGACGTCGATCAGCACCTCGGCGCCTTCCAGCGCGCGGTCCAGGCCTTCGCCCGTCACCGAGTTCACGCCGGTCGAGGGAGAGGCGGCCAGCACGGCATGACCCGCCTGCTCGAGCCGCGCCGAGAGTTTGCGGCCGATGAGGCCGGTGCCGCCGATAATGACGATCTTCATCAGGAAATCCTTGAATGGGTCCGGGAAACGCCTGTTCCCCGGAAAATGAAAGGGGAGGGTGCGATCAGGCGATCGGTTCCGCGGAGATGGGCGCGCGCATGCCGATGGCCATCCGGTTCCAGGAGTTGATCGCGGCGATCGTCCAGCAGAGTTCGATGATTTCCTGCTCGCTGAATTCGGCCTGGAGCGCGGCGAAATCGGCATCCCTGTCGCTATGCCGGTCGGCCAGGCGGGTCATGGTTTCGGCCCAGTTCAGCGCTGCCTGTTCGCGGGCGCTGTACAGGTCGGTCTCGCGCCAGGTCGAGAGGCTGTTGATGCGCTGCCAGCTCTCGCCGTGCTTGCGCAGGTCGCGGGCGTGCATGTCCAGGCAGAAGGCGCAGCCATTGATCTGCGAGACACGGGTCTGGACCAGGTCCGACAGGATCGGGCCCAGCGTGGATTCGGCAAGCGTGGCGTTGACACCGATCATGGCCCTGTAGGTCTTGGGCGCGATGCTGGTCCAGTTCAGGCGGGGATGCGACATGAGATCACCTCGAGTGAAAGTTTTTGAAGGGTTCACACTCAAGACGAACGGCCGGGCCGCCTTGTGACGGCCCGGCGAAAAAAACTGCAAAAAAGTTGGCTCAGGCCAGCGCGCTCAGTTCGCAGCCCAGCGTTTGCGCCAGTTGCGCCAGCTTGTCGGGGTTGCGCTGTGCGTGGATGCGGGTGATGCGCGTGCCATCGGTCTCCAGGTATTGCGCCGATTCCAGCTTGCCGTCGATGAAGCGCAGCAACCGCCATTGGCCCGCGGCCAGGGCGATCTCGCAGCGCACGCGGCCGCGAAAACGCAGGCAGGTGGCCAGGTAGAGCTGCGCGATGCGCTGGCCGCCCCGCAGCGGCACGCCAAAGCTGGGAACCTTGCCGCCTCCGTCGCCGACCAGCTGTGCCTCGGCCGCCAGAACCGACTTGAGCGCCGTGAAATCCCCGCTCGAAGCGGCCTGGGCGAAAGCCTGCAGCAGGTCCCGCTGCGTTTCCGGCGCCACGGCCATCGGCTTGCGTTCGTCCCTGAGCCTGGTGCGGGCGCGGTGCACCAGTTGCCGGCACGAGGCTTCGGAGCGATCCAGCACCCGGGCGATCTCGCCGTAGTCCTCGTCGAACACGTCCCGCAGCAGAAAGGCCGCGCGAGCCTCGGGCGAGAGCCGTTCCAGCACGGCCAGCAGAGCATAGGAGACGTCGTGCGAGCGTTCCAGCGCCTGCTCGGGCGAGGGCGCCGGATCGGTCAGGTCGGCCAGATCGGGTTCCGGCAGCCAGGCGCCGATGTAGTGTTCGCGCCGGACCTTGGCGGCCCGCAGCCGGTCGATGGACAGGCGGGTGGTGATGGAGACCAGCCAGGCCTCGATGTTCGCCAGGGCACCCTGGTCTGCCGCATGCCATTTCAGCCAGGCGTCCTGGACGACGTCTTCGGCCTCGGCCCAGGAGCCGAGCATGCGGTAGGCGATGCCCTGAAGGCGGGGCCGGTGGAGATTGAATGTGAGGGTCGCGTCGTTCATGTCGGCATCCAGACGGTCGAGACCCCCATTTTGTGACAATACCGGCCCCGGGGCCAGGATCGTGGGCGCTCAGTACCGCCGCGCCGCCTCGTTTTCGGCCAGGATGCGCATGTAGAGCGCATGGCGCTCGGCGCGCACCTCGCCGCGTTCGATCGCCGCCAGCACGCCGCAGCCCGGTTCGTGGCGGTGGGTGCAGTTGTAGAAGCGGCATGCGGCGATCGGCTGCGCGAATTCCGGGAAGCCCTGCTCGATGTCGTGGATGCTGAGGTGCTGCAGGCCGAAGGCCTGGAAGCCGGGCGAGTCGATCAGGCCGCCGCCTTCGGGCAGGGGGTAGAGCTGCGTGCGGGTGGTGGTGTGGCGCCCGGTGCCCAGGGCCTCTGAATGTGCCTGGGTTGCCGCCAGGGCCTCGGGCACCAGCGCGTTGAGCAGGGTGGATTTCCCCATGCCGCTCTGGCCCAGCAGCAGGGTGACGCGGCCCTGCAGCCGGGGTGCCAGCAGCGAATGCACCTGGGCCGTGTCCAGCGCGCTGAGCATGATGACCGGCGTGCCCAGGGACTCGATGGTCGCCAGCCGTGCGCGGGCCGCGGCGGCGCCGGGCAGGTCCGCCTTGTTCAGCACGATGATCGCCGGCACCCCGGCGCTGGCGGCCGCCACCAGCGCGCGGCCGGCCAGGTCGTCGGAGAACTCGGGCTCGGATGCCAGCACCAGCAGCAGCTGGTCGATGTTGGCGGCGAACTGCTTGCTGCGTTGCGCATCGGAGCGGTAGAACAGATTGCGGCGCGGCAGGATGTCGAGGATGACGCCTTCCTGGCGGCCTTCGGGCCGTACGTTGACCCGGTCGCCCACGGCCGGGCCGGCTTTCTTGCCCCGCGTGTAGCACTGGCGCCGGTCGCCGCCGTCGATTTCGACGTCGTAGTGGCGTCCGTGGGCGGCGACGATGCGGCCCTGCAGCGGGGCGGGTTCAGCCATCGCGCAGGTGTGCGATGCGCACGGGGGCCGGCGGGTGGCTGTCGTACCAGGCGGAATGGATCGGGTCCGGCGTCAGCGTGGCGGCATTGTCGTCATAGAGCTTCACCAGCGCGCTGGACAGGGGGGCCGCGCCGCATTGCCGCACCGCGTAGCGGTCGGCCTGGAATTCGTCGCGCCGGGACAGCAGGCTGGCGACCGGGGTGGTCCAGAACGTGAGCACCGGCAGGGCCAGCATGAACAGGACCAGGGCCAGGCCGTCGTTGGGCCGACCCAGCTGCGGGATGACGCCCAGGCCGGTGTAGAACCAGAGCTGTGTGGACAGCCAGGCCAGCAGGTGCAGCAGAACGCCGGCCGCGGTGAAGCCGATGACGATGCGCCGCAGGATGTGGTGGTGGGCGAAGTGGCCCAGCTCGTGGGCCAGGACAGCCTCGACCTCGTCGGTGTTCAGGCGCGACAGCAGGGTGTCGAAGAACACGATGCGGCGGTGGCGGCCGAAGCCGGTGAAATAGGCGTTGCCATGGGCGGAGCGCCGCGATCCGTCCATGACGAACAGGCCCGACAGGCCGAAGCGGCAGCGCTTGGCCAGGGCGTGGATGCGCTCCGTGAGTTCGGGGTCGTCCAGTGGCGTGAAACGGTTGAACAGCGGGGCGATGAAGCTGGGGTAGAGCCACAGGACCAGCAGGTTGAAGCCCACCCATACGCCCCAGGCCCACCACGCCCAGTCGGTGCCGGCCGATTCCATGATCCACAGGATGGCGGCCAGCAGCGGCGTGCCCAGCACCAGCGTGACGGCCAGCATCTTCAGGGCATCGGTGATGAAGAGTCGGGGCGTCATGCGGTTGAAGCCGAAGCGGGCTTCCAGGCGGAAAGTGCGCCAGGCGGAAAAGACCAGCCCGACGGCGCCCAGCAGGGCCAGCACGGAGCCCACCAGCGCCATCTGGCGCCAGAGTTCGGATTCGATCAGGCGGCCCAGGGCCAGGTCCAGAGCCTGCAGGCCGCCCAGCAGGGTCAGGCCCAGCAGCACGGCGGCTTCGACGATGCGTTCGATCATGGACAGCTGGCAGCGGGCCACGGTGTAGTCGGCCGCGCGCTGGTGGCTGTGCAGGCCGATGCGGTCCGCAAAGGCGGCGGGAACGGCATCGCGGTGCGCGAGCACATGGCGGATCTGACGGCGCGCCAGCCAGTAGCGCAGGAGCAGGTCGCCCACCAGGCAGGCGAGAAACAAGAGGGTCAGCATGTCCGTCCGGCCAATGTGCGAAAATCGGGTCTTTGCCAGCAAAGGATTATAGGATATGGCCGCGAACGATCAGCGCCTGATCTGGCTCGACATGGAAATGTCGGGCCTGGACCCGGAAAAAGAGCGCATCCTGGAAATCGCCATGGTCGTCACCGAGCCCGACCTGACCCCGGTGGCGCAGGCGCCCGTCCTGGTGATCCACCAGGACGATGCCGTGCTGGACGGCATGGACAAATGGAACCAGTCCACCCATGGCAAGAGCGGCCTGATCGACAAGGTCAAGGCCTCGACCCTGACCGAGTCGCAAGCCGAGGACATCCTGCTGGAATTCCTGGCGCCGCTGGTGCCGGCCGGCAAGTCGCCGATGTGCGGCAACACCATCGGCCAGGACCGCCGCTTCATGGTCAAGTACATGCCCCGGCTGGAGGCCTACTTCCACTATCGCAACCTGGACGTCAGCACGCTCAAGGAACTTTCCCTGCGCTGGAAACCCGAGGTCTATCGCAGCTTCGTCAAGGCCAGCAAGCACGAGGCGCTGGCCGATATCCAGGAATCGATCGACGAGCTCAAGCACTACCGGGAGCATTTCATCCGGCTGTAACCTGCGCCCGGCCGGACTGACGGCCCGGCGCTCCGCCCTTGTCGCTATTTCGGAGTCCTTCGTGTCCACTGGATCCATCGCCGGCATCGGCACCGACCTGCTGCGGGTCGAGCGCATCGAGCGTATCTATGCGCGCCACGGCGACCGTTTCGTCCGCCGCATCCTGGGTGCGGACGAACAGCTCGTACACCGCCGCCGCCAGGCGCGCGACCCGAGCCGGGGCATCCGTTACCTGGCGACCCGCTTCGCGGCCAAGGAAGCCTTTTCCAAGGCGATCGGGCTGGGCATCCACATGCCCATGACCTGGTCCCGGGTGCAGGTCCTCAACCGTCCCGGCGGCGCGCCCGAGATCCGCCTGTCCGGCCCCCTGGCCGACTGGTATGCCACCCGCTTCGGACGGGCGCACGTATCGATGACCGACGAGGCCGACATGGTGGCGGCCTTCGTCGTGATCGAGCCCTTGCCCGCCGTCGCCGATTCCAAGGAAAGCATCGCATGACCTCGCAACAGAATGCGCATTCGGGCGGCCGCGCCGCCATGGCCCCGGGGCCCGTCATGGTCGACGTGGCCGGGCTCGAACTCACCGGCGAAGAGCGCGCCCGCCTGCGGCACCCGCAGGTCGGCGGGGTGATCCTGTTCGCGCGCAATTTTGCCGATCGGGCGCAGCTTGCCGCCCTGTGCGCCGCCATCCACGGCGCGCGCGACGAACCCCTGCTGATCGCCGTCGACCATGAAGGCGGCCGGGTCCAGCGCTTCCGTACGGACGGCTTTACGCCGTTGCCGGCGATGCGGGTGTTCGGCCAGTGGTACGACCGGGATCCCCAGGCGGCCCTGCGCGCGGCCACCGAGACCGGCTTCGTGCTGGCCAGCGAGCTGCGGGCCTGCGGCGTGGATTTCAGCTTCACGCCGGTGCTGGACCTGGACTACGGCGTCAGCCAGGTGATCGGCAACCGTGCGCTGCACGAAGACCCGGCCGCCGTGGCCCTGCTGGCCCGCGCGCTAATCCAGGGGCTGTCCCAGGCCGGCATGGCCGCCTGCGGCAAGCATTTTCCGGGCCATGGCGCCGTGGCGGCCGATTCCCACCTGGCGGTTCCCGTGGACGACCGATCGCTGGACGAGATCCTGGAAGCGGATGCGGCGCCGTACCAGTGGCTGGGCGACCTGGCGCTGCCGGCCGTGATGCCGGCGCATGTCATCTATCCGCAGGTGGCGCCCGAGCCGGCCGGGTTCTCGCGCCGCTGGGTGACCGACATCCTGCGCGGCCGGATGGAATACGATGGCGTCGTGTTTTCGGACGATCTCACCATGGAAGGCGCGAGCGTGGCCGGCGACATCGGCGCCCGCGCCCGGGCCGCGCTCGAAGCCGGCTGCGACATGGTCCTGGTGTGCAATCGTCCCGATCTGGCCGACGAACTGCTGGCCACTCTGGCGGACCGCTCGCTGGATCCCCAGGCCGTGCGCCGCATCCGGCGGCTGATGCCGTCCCGGCCAGCACCCGATTGGACGGGGCTGTTGTCCGATCCGAGGTATCTCCGTGCCCGAAGCCTTCGATCTGAAAACCTTTCTATCTGACCTGCCGCACCTGCCCGGGGTCTACCGCCACATCGACGCCCAGGGCGAGGTCCTGTATGTCGGCAAGGCACGCGACCTGAAACGCCGCGTCAGTTCGTATTTCCAGAAGTCCGGCCACGGCCCGCGCATCGAGCACATGCTGGCGCGCGTGGCGCGCACCGAAATCACGGTCACGCGCACCGAGGCCGAGGCCCTGATCCTGGAAAACAACCTGATCAAGCGCCTCAAGCCCCGCTACAACATCCTGTTCCGGGACGACAAGTCCTATCCCTACCTGCACATCACCGCGCACGAGGCCCCGCGCATCGTGTACTACCGGGGCAGCACCCATGGTCCGGGACGCTTCTTCGGCCCTTATCCCAATTCCTGGGCGGTGCGTGAAACCATCCAGATCCTGCAGAAGGTCTTCCGCCTGCGCACCTGCGAAGACAGCGTCTATGCCCACCGTACGCGCCCCTGCCTGCTGTACCAGATCGGCCGCTGCTCCGCGCCCTGCGTCGACCTGATCTCGCCCGAGGACTACAAGGCCGACGTCGAGCGCGCGATCCGTTTCCTGGAAGGCCGTGCAGGCGAGGTCATGGAAGACATCGAGCAACGCATGGCTGCCGCCGCCGAGTGCCAGGATTTCGAGCAGGCCGCCGCGCTGCGCGACCAGATGCGCGCGCTGGCAAAAGTGCTGCAGCAGCAGACCATGGAGCAGGTGGGCGACGACAGCGTCGACATCATCGCGGTGGAAATGGCGGGCGGGCGCGTGTGCGTCAACCTGGCGATGGTGCGGGCCGGGCGTCACCTGGGCGACAAGCCGCTGTTCCCCACCCAGGCCCAGGACGAGTCGGCCGAAGAAGTGCTGAGCGCCTTCGTGGCGCAGCACTATGCCGACAATCCGGCGCCGCCCGTGCTGGTGTGCTCGCATGCCTTGTCCGACCCCGACCTGATGGCCCTGCTGGGCGAGCAGCACGGTCATCGCATCCGTGTGCTGACCCGTCCCCAGGGGGCGCGCCGTGCCTGGCTGGAACAGGCGCAGCGAAACGCCAGGATGGCCTTGGCCCAGCGTCTGTCCGAATCCAGCGCGCGCGAGGCACGCACCCGGGCGCTGGCCGTGGAGCTGGACCTGGACACGGACGACGATGCGCTCGATGCCCTGCACATCGAGTGCTTCGATATCAGCCATACGGCGGGCGAGGCCACCCAGGCGTCCTGCGTGGTGTACCGCCATCACGCCATGCAGCCGTCACTGTACCGGCGCTTCAATATCGCCGGCATCCGGCCGGGCGATGATTACGCCGCCATGCGCCAGGCGCTGACGCGACGCTATACGCGGGTGGCCGACGGCGATGCCGAGATGCCCGATGTGGTGCTGATCGACGGCGGCGAGGGCCAGGTCGGGGTTGCGCATCAGGTCTTCGTCGATCTGGGCCTGGACGTCAGCCGCATCGTCGGGGTGAAAAAGGGCGACCATCGCAAGGTCGGCCTGGAAACACTGGTCTTCGTCGACGGCAGGCCTCCGGTGGCGCTGGGCGTGGAATCCGCCGCCCTGATGCTGGTGGCGCAGATCCGCGACGAAGCCCACCGCTTTGCCATCACCGGCATGCGTGCCCGGCGGGCCAAGGCCCGCAACGTGTCGCGCCTGGAAGATATCGAGGGCGTGGGCAAGCAGCGGCGCCAGAACCTGCTGGCGCGCTTCGGCGGCTTCAGCGGGGTGGTGGATGCCAGCATCGACGAACTGCGCAGCGTCGAGGGCATTTCCCAGGCCCTGGCCGAACGCATCTACCATGCCCTGAGATAGGAGCACCGCCGCGGCGGCCGAAGATTCCTTAGGGTAGTATTACGCTTATCATGCCGTTCAATATCCCCATCGCCCTGACCTGGCTGCGCATCGCCATGATCCCCCTGATCGTGGGGCTTTATTATCTGCCCGACGCCTGGACAGGGTCCGGCTGGCGCGACACGGCCGCCGCCCTGGCCTTCATCGTCGCCGCCGTCACGGATTGGCTCGATGGCTGGCTGGCGCGGCGCTGGAGCCAGACTTCCGCCTTCGGCGCCTTTCTCGATCCGGTGGCCGACAAGCTGATGGTATGCGCGGCGCTGCTGATCCTGCTCGACCTGGGCCGCGTCGATTCCCTGATCGCCCTGGTGATCATCGGCCGCGAAATCACCATCTCGGCCCTGCGCGAATGGATGGCGAAGATCGGCGCCAGCAGCAGCGTGGCCGTCCACTGGCTGGGCAAGTTCAAGACCGCCGCGCAGATGGTCGCCATTCCCTGCCTGCTGTACTGGCAGCCCCTGGATGGCGTGTCCACGCGCATTGTCGGCGAAATCCTGATCGTCATCGCCGCCATCCTCACGGTCTGGTCGATGTGCTATTACCTGAAGAAGGCCTGGCCCGAGATCCGCGACCGGGCCTAGGGGCGCCGCGTCCTTCCTACTGCCGCAGCGTTCGCGTCTGGCCGATGTCGGTGGGCTGGTAGCTGGCCCGCCATGGATTGATGTCCAGCCCGCCTCGCCGGGTGTAGCGCGCGTAGACCAGCAATTCCTCGGGCGCGCAGCGCTGCATGATTTCCCCGTAGATCTTCTCCACGCAGAGCTCGTGGAATTCCTGGTGGCGGCGCAGCGACACGATATAGCGCAGCAGGCCGGCATGGTCGATGCGCGGGCCGGCATAGCGGATCTGCAGGCTGGCCCAGTCCGGCTGCCCGGTCACGGGGCAATTGGACTTCAGCAGTTCGGATACCAGGATCTCGCGCACGAAAGGCGCCGGTTCCGACAGGACCAGACTGTCGGGCTGCGGGGTCTGGACAGCCTCGAATTCCAGGTCCTGGTCGTCGATGCAGGTGCCGCGCAGCGGCGCGCAGCTGAGCTCGAAGGCCGGACGCACCGACAGGATTTCCACATGCACCGGCTTGCCGCACGCCCGCGAGAGATCCGTGTGCAGGCGCTGGCGGACGATGTCGGCGTATTCGAAGCGTTCTTCGTTGTAGCTGTTCAGGTAGAGCTTGAGCGACTTGGACTCGATCAGGCAGGGGCTGTCCATGGGCACGGTGAAGCGGCCGATCGCCACCACCGGCTTGCCCTTGGCGCTCAGCCAGGACATCTCGTAGGCGTTCCAGATGTCGGCGCCATGGGCCGCCTGGGGAAGATCCAGCCCGACGCGCGTATCGGCGCGGGCGATCGGGAACAGCAGGGTAGGATCGTAGCGCGCAGAGCCCGGGGTGGAGCGGCCCAGGGGGCTGGCGGAAAGGGTATCGGGATTCATGGCGTCGCGAAGAAGACTGTCTGGTGTCCCGTGCGGGGACGGCGCCATCATTCTACTGCCCTGCTGCCGCACCAGCGCCGCGGTCGTTTTTCATATCATGGATTTTGCGTTTCAGCATGTGAAACCCCCATGCTGCGCTGCGCATCGTTATTTTTCATCGTCAGAAATATAGTTTCATAACATGGAATTAATTTGATAATTAATTGATTATATTGAATAAAATTTTCTATCTTATATAAGATAGAAGTCATGTGTGCAGCGCATCATCAGCGTAGACTTTTCTCCAACGATGATTCATTTTTCTTTTCAGGAGCAGCATCATGACCTCACGTGAGAACGAAGTGCGCAATCTGCAACGCAGCTGGGCCGAGGATCCCCGCTGGCAGGGCATCAAGCGGGGCTACGGCGCCGATGAAGTCGTGCGTCTGCGCGGATCGGTGGTGGTGGAGCACACGCTGGCGCGCCGCGGCGCCGAGCGGCTCTGGGAATTGCTGCACACCGAGGACTTCGTCAACGCGCTGGGCGCCCTGACCGGCAACCAGGCCATGCAGCAGGTCAAGGCCGGCCTGAAGGCCATTTATCTGTCCGGCTGGCAGGTGGCGGGCGATGCCAACATCGCCGGCGAGATGTACCCCGACCAGTCGCTGTATCCGGCCAATTCCGTGCCCAGCGTGGTCAAGCGCATCAACAACACCCTGACGCGCTGCGACCAGATCCAGTGGATGGAAGGCAAGAACCCGGGGGACGCGGACTACATCGATTATTTCGCGCCGATCGTGGCCGATGCCGAGGCCGGTTTCGGCGGCGTGCTCAACGCCTTCGAGCTGATGAAGTCCATGATCGAGGCGGGTGCCGCCGGCGTGCACTTCGAAGATCAGCTGGCTTCCGTCAAGAAATGCGGCCACATGGGCGGCAAGGTGCTGGTGCCCACGCGCGAGGCCGTGGCCAAGCTGGTGTCGGCCCGCCTGGCGGCCGACGTGCTGAATGTGCCCACGTTGCTGGTGGCGCGCACCGATGCCGAGGCCGCCGATCTGCTGACCAGCAACATCGATGAGAACGATGCGCCCTTCGTGACCGGCGAGCGCACCGTGGAAGGCTTCTACCGCACCCGCGCCGGCCTGGAGCAGGCGATTTCCCGTGGACTGGCCTATGCGCCCTACGCCGATCTGATCTGGTGCGAGACTTCCACGCCCAACCTGGACTATGCGCGCAAGTTCGCCGAGGCGATCCACCGCCAGTTCCCGGGCAAGATGCTGGCCTACAACTGCTCGCCGTCGTTCAACTGGAAGAAGAACCTGGACGACGCGACAGTGGCCAAGTTCCAGCGCGAGCTGGGCGCCATGGGCTACAAGTTCCAGTTCATCACGCTGGCCGGCTTCCATGCCCTGAACTACAGCATGTTCGAACTGGCCCACGGCTATGCCCGCACGCAGATGAGCGCCTTCGTCGAACTTCAGCAGAAGGAATTCGCCGCCGCCGACAAGGGCTTCACCGCCGTCAAGCACCAGCGCGAGGTCGGGGTGGGTTATTTCGACGCCGTGACGCAGACCATCGAGGGCGGCCAGTCGTCCACCACGGCGCTGACCGGCTCGACCGAGGAAGCCCAGTTCGACCAGGCCCACGAGACACAGGCGGCCTGATCGCGATCAGTTGAGAGAGGGCAGGGAAGAAGAAGGGGCTTCCCTGCAGTGTGCTTTCGGGAAGGCTTCCGCCTTCCCGTTTTTTTTTTGTGGCGCCTGCAGCCCCGGCGGCGGAGATATCCCCAGACGGGTTGGGGTTTTGATCTGCATCAAGGTTTGCATTCTGGCGCGTGGCTATAGTGCTCGCATGCGCGCTCCTTCCCTCTTCACTCCACCGCCGAACATGACCGATGCCATGCGCAGCGCGCGGCGCCACATGCTGGCCCGTACCGGGCTGGCCTGGCTGGTGATGATGCAGGTCATGATGCTGGCCTTCCCTGGCTACCTGCGCCATGGTGCGCGCGCTCCCGATGCCCAGCAGTCCCTCGAGCAGGCCATCGTGCTGATGAACTGGCTCAGCCTGATCCTGTGCGTTCCCCTGGTGCTGTACTGCGCCTGGCCCGTATGGCGTGGCGCATGGCGTGCCTTGTCGCGCTGGCGCGTGGGCATGGACGTGCCGGTGGCGCTCGGCATCCTGGCTGCCTTCGTACCCAGCGTCGTCGCCACCTGGCGCGATGCGGGAGAAGTCTATTTCGATTCGGTCTCCATGTTCGTGGCTTTCCTGCTGACGGCCCGCTTCCTGGAAACCTGCGCCCGCCAGGCCGTCAGCGGCCAGGCCCGCGGCGGCAGCGATGCCGAACTGCTGCATGCCGCAGATCGCCTGGCCTTCCGTTTCGTCTGTGCCCAGATCCTGCTGGCCGTCCTGGTCGGCCTGTACTGGTGGAACGTCCAGCCCGATCAGGCGGTCGCCGTCACTGTCGCCTTGCTGGTCATGAGCTGTCCCTGCGCCCTGTCCATGTCGGTGCCGGCCGCCCTGGCAGCCCGTCACGCGGCAAGCTTGCGGGCCGGCGACGCGGGCGTCCCCGATGCCGCCGCGCTGGACCGCGCCATGCGGCGCGTCGCGCGCCAGAATCTCCATGGCTCCCTGGCCTGGCATCTGCTGATGGCGCCCCTGGCGGCCTGCGGCTGGGTGCAGCCCTGGGTGGCCGCCATCACCATGCTGCTGTCCTCCCTGGCCGTCGCGGCCAACGCCTGGCGCCTGTCGCGCCTGCCTCCCGGCGCCGCGGCCGAGCGCCGGCCAACCGTCCGGCGCGCCAACGCCATGCCGGGTTGATGGCCATGGATGCCTTATTCCTGCTTCTGCCGATTTCCCTGCTGTTCGTTCTGGGAATCGGGGTGGCGTTCTGGTGGGCGATCTTCGCCGGCCAGTTCGACGACACCCGGGACGCCGCCACCGCCATCCTGGACGATGACGACCGGCCGCATCCCGGGGAGGCTTGACCTGGATCAAAGATGTTTCAGGTCGGCTAGGGGATTATTCAGCTTTTCAAAAATTCATGTCTTAACCTTGTTCTGAGGGGAACGCTTATGGGCACGACCGGTACAGCCGGAACACCGGCCGAAACCTTCAATTACGGCGTAGTCAGACAGTTCACCATCGCCACGATCTTCTGGGGCGTGGTGGGGATGGCTGTCGGCGTACTGATCGCATCGCAGCTGATCTGGCCTGAATTGAACTTCAACACGCCGTGGCTCAGCTACGGGCGGCTGCGGCCGCTGCACACCAACGGGGTGATCTTCGCCTTCGGCGGCAGCGCCTTGTTCGCCACGTCCTACTACGTCGTGCAGCGTACCTGTCAGGTGCGCCTGTTCTCCGACAAACTCGCCGCCTTCACCTTCTGGGGCTGGCAGGCCGTGCTCGTGGGCGCAGTGATCACGCTGCCCCTGGGCTACACCTCGACCAAGGAATACGCCGAGCTCGAATGGCCGATCGACATCCTGATCACCCTGGTCTGGGTCGCCTACGCCATCGTGTTCTTCGGCACCATCGCCAAGCGCCGCGTCAAGCACATCTACGTGGCGAACTGGTTCTTCGGGTCCTACATCCTGACGATCGCGATCCTGCACATCTTCAACAACCTGGAACTGCCGGTGTCGCTGTGGAAGTCCTATTCCGCCTACGCCGGGGTGCAGGACGCCATGGTGCAGTGGTGGTACGGCCACAACGCCGTGGGCTTCTTCCTGACCACCAGCTTCCTGGGCATGATGTACTACTTCGTGCCCAAGCAGGCTGGCCGTCCGATCTATTCCTACCGCCTGTCGATCGTGCACTTCTGGGCGCTGGCCTTCACCTACATGTGGGCCGGTCCGCACCACCTGCTGTATACCTCGCTGCCCGACTGGACCCAGTCGCTGGGCATGGCGTTCTCGCTGATCCTGCTGGCGCCGTCCTGGGGCGGCATGATCAACGGCATCATGACGGTCTCTGGCGCCTGGCACAAACTGCGCACCGACCCGATCCTGAAGTTCCTGGTGGTGGCGCTGTCCTTCTACGGCATGGCCACCTTCGAAGGCTCGATGATGTCGATCCGCACGGTCAACGCGCTGTCGCACTACACCGACTGGACGGTCGGCCACGTGCACGCCGGCGCCCTGGGCTGGGTGGCGATGATCACCTTCGGGTCGATGTACTACCTGATCCCGCGCCTGTACGGCCGCGAAAGCATGGCCCGCCCCGACTTCATCAACCTGCACTTCTGGCTGGCGACGCTGGGCGTGGTGCTGTACATCGCCTCGATGTGGATCGCGGGCGTGATGCAGGGCCTGATGTGGCGCGCCACCGGCGAGGACGGCATGCTCACCTACAGCTTCGTCGAGGTCGTGAAGTCCACCTATCCGTTCTACACCATCCGGATGATCGGCGGCCTGTTCTTCCTGTCGGGCATGGGCCTGATGGCCTGGAACACCTGGCTGACGGTGCGCGGCCAGCCCCGGGTCAATCCCGCGGTGCCCCTGGAAAGCCCGGATGCCCATGCCGCCCCTCAATCCGCCGTGCCGGCGTCGGCCTAAGGAGTTGTCCATGTCTGGTACCAAGAAACGCTTTTCCCATGAAATGCTGGAGCGCAACGTCGGCCTGCTGATCTTCTTCAGCATCCTGGTCGTGTCATTCTCCGGGCTGGTGCAGATCATCCCGCTGTTCTTCCAGCATTCCACCACCACGGCGGCCGACGGCGTCCGGCCCTACGAGGCCCTGCGGCTGGTGGGCCGCGACATCTACATCCGCGAGGGCTGCGTGGGCTGCCATTCCCAGCAGATCCGCAAGCTCCAGTCGGAAGTCCAGCGCTACGGTCCCTATTCGATCGCGGCGGAATCGGTCTACGACCACCCGTTCCTGTGGGGTTCCAAGCGGACGGGTCCGGACCTGGCCCGGGTCGGCCAGCGTTATTCCGACGAGTGGCACCGCATCCACCTGCGCAATCCGCGCGACGTGGTCAAGGAATCCAACATGCCGGCCTATCCCTGGCTGCAGAAGAACACGGTCGAAGGCACCGATGTCCAGGAACGCATGAAAGTCCTGCGCACCCTGGGCGTGCCCTACACGGACGAGGAAATCGCCGCCGCGCCCGAGCAGCTCAAGGGCAAGACCGAAGAAGACGCGGTCGTGGCCTTCCTGCAGGGTCTGGGCGTGGGCGGCCGTGCCGCCGCCCAGGAATCCATGGTCCAGGGGGGACGTTGACATGCTCGGCGTCATCAACGGGGTCATGACGGTGCTGGCGTTGACGACATTCGTCGGCATCGTGTGGTGGGCCTGGTCGGCGCATCGTGCCGAAGCCAACCGGCAGGCGGCGATGCTGCCCTTCGCCCTGCCCGAGGAATATCAGAACGACAAGAACACCGGGGAATCAAATGAGTGATTTCGTCAGCAGTTTCTGGAGCTATTACATCGCGGCCATCGCCCTGGGCGGGATCGCCTGGTGCGTTTACCTGCTGTTTTCCCAGCGCGCCTGGCTCAAGCGCGATGTCAAGCAGGTCGAGAACACCGGCCACGTCTGGGACGGCGACCTGACCGAGCTGAACAATCCCGTGCCGCGCTGGTGGACGGTGATGTACCTGGGGCTGTGCATCTTCGCACTGGGCTACCTGGTGCTGTATCCGGGTCTGGGCAGCTGGAAGGGCACGCTCGGCTTCACGGCGGGCAAGCAGGTCCTGCAGGAGCAGGAAGCGTTCAACGCGCGCATCCAGCCCGTGTACGAGCGTTTCCGCGACATGCCGATCGAGGACATCGCCGGCGACGAGCAGGCCCGGAACATCGGCCAGCGCCTGTTCCTGAACAACTGTGCCCAATGCCACGGGTCCGATGCCAAGGGCGGGCGCGGTTTCCCCAACCTGACCGATGGCGACTGGCTGTATGGTGGTGCGCCGGAACAGATCCTGCATACCATCACGGAAGGCCGCCACGGCGTGATGCCGGCCTGGAAGGCGATGGTCAAGCCCGAAGAAGCTTCGGCCATCGCCCAGTATGTCCGTTCCCTGTCGGGCCTGGCCCACGATCCGCTGCGGATCAATGCCGGCAAGCGCGGGTTCGAGACCTACTGCGTGGCCTGCCACGGCATCGACGGCAAGGGCAACCAGGCGCTGGGCGCTCCCAACCTGACCGATGATGTCTGGCTGTACGGCAGCTCCGAGGCGACCATTGTCGAGACCATCCTGAATGGCCGCGACAACCAGATGCCGGCCCAGAAGCAGAACCTGACCCCCGAGCAGATCCGCCTGCTGGCGGCCTGGGTCTGGGGTTTGTCCAACCGCTAACCACAGCCGGCGGGGCCCCGGAAGGGGACCGCCGGCGCATCCATTCATAGGGCCTGTCACACAGACCAGAAGACATTCACGGACAGAGGACACCATGCAGAAGGAAACCCCCCCACAGGCCGCATCGCAGCCGCCGCGCGACGATCCGGCCTGGCAACCCGTGCGCAGGATACGCAAGGGGTCCGGGGGCGGGACTTCACCCCAGGTCGAGAAGGCGCTCGCCGAAGTCCGCTCCAAGATCTATCCCCGGTCCGTCCAGGGGAATTTCGCACGCATCCGCGTGCTGATGGTGTTTCTGACGCAGCTGATCTTCTACGGTCTGCCCTGGCTCGAATGGGGCGGCCGGCAGGCCGTGCTCTTCGATCTGGGCGCGCGCAAGTTCTACCTGTTCGGCATGGTGCTCTGGCCCCAGGACGTGATCTACCTGACGGTGCTCCTGGTGCTGTCGGCCTTTGCGCTGTTCCTCTTCACCGCCATGGCGGGGCGCCTGTTCTGCGGCTATGCCTGTCCGCAGACGGTCTACACCGAGCTGTTCATGTGGATCGAGGCCAGGGTCGAGGGCGACCGTCTGGCCCGCATCCGCCTGGACGAGCAGCCCTGGAACGCCCGCAAGCTGCGCATCAAGGCGACCAAGCATTTCCTGTGGGTGGTCCTGGCCCTGTGGACAGGCTATACCTTCATCGGCTATTTCGCGCCGATCCGCGAACTGGGCGCGCACCTGATGGCCTTCGACCTCGGCCCCTGGCAGTGGTTCTGGATGCTGTTCTACGCTTTCGCCACCTGGGGCAATGCCGGGTTCATGCGCGAGGCCGTCTGCAAGTACATGTGCCCCTACGCCCGCTTCCAGAGCGTGATGGTGGACGACGACACCTTCGTCGTGACCTACGACCATGTGCGCGGCGAGCCGCGCGGCGGGCGTTCGCGCAAGATCGACCACAAGGAAGCCGGGATGGGCGACTGCGTGGACTGCAGCCTGTGCGTGCAGGTCTGCCCGACCGGCATCGACATCCGCGACGGCCTGCAGTACATGTGCATCGGTTGCGGTGCCTGCGTCGATGCCTGTGACACCGTCATGGACAAGATGGGCTACGAGCGCGGCCTGATCCGCTACACCTCGGGCAATGCCATCACGGAACGGCTGACCCAGTCGCAGGTGCGCCGCCGCATGCTGCGCCCCCGCGTGCTGGCCTACTCGGCCCTGCTCGGGGCGATTGCCATCGCGTTCGTCTTCTCGCTGGCAACGCGCACGACGCTGCGGGTCGACGTGATCCGCGATCGGGGCGCGCTCGGGCGCGAAGTCGCCGGCGGCCTGGTCGAAAATGTCTACCGGTTGCAGATCATCAACTCGGACGAAAGCCCGATCGAGCTGGACCTGAAAGCCGTCGGCGTGCCGGGGCTGGTGTTGCAGACCGCAGACCAGGGAGTCGACCGGGTGCGCGTCGAAGGCTCGGCCAACCGGCTGGTGCCGGTGGTGCTGCGGGCCCCCATCGACGGGCTCAAGCCCGGCCTGTACGATATCCGCTTCGAGACGACCGGCCAGCGCGATTCGGGCGAGACCGCTTCGGTGATCGAGCAGTCCAGCTTCTATGTGCCGAACTGAGCCCCAACAGGAAAACACCATGACATCGAAGACAAGGGAAACAGAAGGCTTGTCCGAAGGCCGGCCCTGGTGGCAGCATCGCTGGCCCTGGCTGCTGATCCTGGGCCCGGCCATGGCGGTGGTCGGTTGCATGATCACCATCGTGCTGGCATTCCAGTCCTACGGAGATCAGGCTATCATCGATGGCGGAACCCGGCAGGGCCTGGTCATCACCGCCCCCGCGGCCCCGGCGCAGCAGCGCTGAATTCATCATTGACGTATGGGAGACGGGTTTTGCGCACACGCAATCTGATGTGGATCCTGTGGCCGTCCTTTCTCATGGCAGGTGCCGCCAGCGCGGTCGTGTTCGCGCTGGTCGACCCCCTGGACGTCGTATTCCTGGGGTATCTGCAGGCCGGCCGCCTCACCGTGTACACCGTGGGCTTCTTCATTTTCTGGATCATGGCGGCCCTGTCCAGCGCGCTCACGCTGCGCATCGCCCCGCGCGGGGTGGAACTGGACGAATTCGGCGACCCGGTCGAATAGGAAAAAGCCGAATCCGGCATCCGGTGCCCGGGCTTTGCTGCGCCGGGCCAGGCAGGCCGCCCGCCAGGCGGCCTAGCTGCAGTCCGTGCCCGACAGCGCCTGCAGGGCGGCCATGTCCAGGATATGGACTTCGCGCTGCTGGACCCGGATCAGGCCTTCGCGCGCAAAGCGCGAAAACAGGCGGCTGACGGTTTCCAGGGTCAGTCCCAGGAAATTGCCGATTTCCTCGCGGCTCATGCGCAGGATGAATTCATAGGGCGAATAGCCCAGTACCTGAAGCCGTTGGGACAGGTTCAGCAGGAAGGCCGCCAGCCGCTGTTCCGAGCGCAGGCTGCCCAGGGCCAGCAGCAGCTGGTGCGAACGGCCGATTTCCTTGCTCATCAGGCGGCGCAGCTGGCGCTGCAGCGAAGGCAGCTGGGGCGCCAGCTGGTCCATTTCGTCCAGCCGGATGATGCAGACTTCGGAGTCTTCCAGGGCAATGGCGTGGGAGACCTGCTGTTCGCTCATCAGGCCGTCCAGGCCCAGGACTTCGCCGGGCAGCAGGAAGCCCGTGATCTGGACCTGGCCGTTCGCATCCTCGATCTGGGTCTTGAGCGATCCGGACCGCAGGCCATAGACGGCATCGGCCGCATCGCCCTGGCGATACAGCGTGCCCCCCTTGGGAAGGCGGAAGCGTTCCTTGATCAGCTCGTCCATCTTGACCACGTCCTGGCGCGTCATGCCCAGCGGCAGGCAGATGGCGTTCAGCATGCAGGTGGAGCATCGCGTCGACTCGGGCGCCACAGCAATGCGCCTGGGCGCGTTGATCCTGCGGATCGGCCCGGAGGAAGGAGGATCAGCCAGCAAAATAGGACCTGCCAAAAAAAGGAGCTTCAGGGAAAGGCCCCTGATCTCGTGAGGGATTATAAGTTCTTTGTCAGGACATTTGGTGCCTGCACTATCCTTTTACTGGCATTTGGCCGTGAAAATTGAGATTTGTCGGTTTTTTGCGCCGATTCCCCTCTGCGCGCGAAATTGTATCCAGATCGCAAGTTGACATTGAAAGTCGCAACCTACATTATCGAAGCAGGGATAATTTCGTCGTCAAACAAACAGGGGAAGTCATGAGTTTTTTCGGACGATTGCTGGGCGGCCTCCTGCTGTGCGCGGCCGGCCTGGGGCTGGCCGGAGCGGCCTGGGCAGAGCATGACGGCGCCGCCGGCAGCGGCCAGTCGGTCACCTACAAGCCGGATGTCATCTTCACGCTGCGCACGTCGATTTCGGGCGGCAAGCTGGTGTTCATCGGCGAGCGGGGCGCGATCGCCGATGCGGTCAATCCCGACCTGAAGGTGCCCGAAGGGGCGGTGGTGCAGATCAACCTCATCAACGACGATGGGGCCACCCACGACATCGCGGTGCCCGAGTTCCATGCGCATTCGGACCAGATCTCGGGCAAGAACGCGGCCACGGCCATCGTCTTCCGTGCTTCCAAGAACGGCACTTTCGAGTACCTGTGCACTCTGCCGGGCCACAAGGCCGCGGGGATGGTGGGCAAGCTGATCGTGGGTGAGCCGTCCAAGGAGGCCCAGGTCCAGGCGCCCCAGATCGCGCACGATCCGTCCATCGTCGGGACGCCGGTGGGCAAGCGCGGGCCGCAGAAAATCACGGTGGACCTGCTGACCACGGAAGTCGAGGGCCGGCTGGGCGACAACAGCACCTACCGCTTCTGGACCTTCAACAACAAGGTGCCCGGTCCGTTCATCCGGGTGCGGGTGGGCGATACGGTCACGGTCAATGTGTCCAATGCCAAGGACAGCACGCACATCCACTCCGTGGACTTCCATGCGGTCACCGGGCCGGGCGGCGGGGCTGCCGTGACGCAGGTGCCGCCGGGGCAGACCAAATCCTTTTCCTTCAAGGCGCTGCATCCCGGCCTGTTCGTCTACCACTGCGCCACGCCGATGGTGGCCCAGCACATCACCAACGGCATGTACGGCATGATCCTGGTCGAACCCGAAGGCGGCCTGCCCGCGGTGGATCGCGAGTTCTACGTCATGCAGGGCGAGCTCTACACCGCGCAGGCGCACGGCAGCAGCGGCCTGCAGGAGTTCTCGCTGGAAAAACTGCTGGCCGAGAACCCGGAGCACATGATGTTCAACGGCTCCATGGATGCATTGACCAAGGTCTACAACATGGAAGCCCAGGTCGGGGATACGGTGCGGATCTTCTTCGGCGTGGGCGGGCCCAACCTGACATCCAGCCTGCACCTCATCGGCGAGGTCTTCGACCGCGTCTACGACCAGGCCTCGCTCACCAGCAAGCCGCTGACCGATGTGCAGACCACGCTGGTGCCGCCGGGCGGGGCCACGATGGTGGAGTTCAAGGCCGACTACCCGGGACGCTACATGCTGGTGGACCATGCCTTGTCGCGGATGGAAAAGGGCCTGGCCGGCTTCCTGACCGTGAAGGGCAAGGAGGACGCCTCGATCTTCCACAGCGACGAGCCGATCGACCCGCATTCGGGGCACTGACCGGCCTGCTTCCGGCGCCCGGCCTCGTGGCGCAAGACCGCTCCTGGTTCGGCCAGGCGCGGTTTTTTTATTCTTGACCCAGATGATTCATGGTCTTATCATTTCAATAGAAATTAATTTTTGAGGATTTTCCAAGACCATGAACACCCAGACGGATGCGCAGCAGGCCTACGACCTGCGGATCCTGCGGGCCTTGCGCCGCATCACCCGGGCCGTGGCCCTGCATTCCCGGCAGCTATCGGCCTGCAGCCACATCACGGGCCCCCAGCTGGTCTGCCTGCGAACCGTGATCGAAAAGGGGCCGATGACGGCCACGGCCATCAGCCGTGAAGTCCACGTCAGCGCCAGCACGGTCGTCGGCATTCTGGACCGCCTGGAGGACAAGGGGCTGATCGTGCGCGAGCGCGGCCGAGCGGACCGCCGCATCGTATTCGTCAGCGCGACCGACGCAGGGCGCGATCTGGCACGGGATACGCCTTCGCCGCTGCAGCAGAAGCTGGCCGAGGCACTGCAGGCGCTGCCCGAACTGGAACAGGCCACGATCACGCTGTCGCTGGAACGCGTGGTTGGGCTGATCGAGTCCGGTACGGGGCTTGCTCCGGCAGCCGACCCCCAGTCCCCCATGCTGGACGTCCCCGTGGGTAGCGTTGCGCCCGAATCCGGGCTGGTGGTTTGACGGCGGGCCCGGCTCCGGAAGGCAGCGTTCGCATGCGCTTGCCGGCCCGCGCCGACGGGCCGGCCCTGCGGGATCTGGTGGCGCGCTGTCCGCCGCTGGATCTGAATTCCGTTTATCTCTATCTGCTCCTGACGGAGCATTTCCCCGACACCTGCATTCTGGCCGAGGATGAACAAGGCCTGTTGGGCATGGTGTCGGGTTACCGCCCCCCCGGACGCGACGATACGCTGTTCGTCTGGCAAGTGGCGGTGGACCCCCGGGCACGCGGCCGGGGGCTGGGCCTGGACATGCTGCTGGGCCTGCTGTCGCGCCGGACTCCGTGCCCGATCCGCTGGATCGAGACCACCGTGGGGCCCGGCAACAGGGCCTCGCGCAGGCTGTTTTCCAGGTTGGCGGCCCATCTGGGCGCCGCTCTGGAGGAAACGGATCTGTTCGGCGCCGCACTGTTCGGCCCGGACGCACACGAGGCCGAGCCGTTGCTGCGCATCGGCCCGTTCACCCTGCCGGTCCATGCATCGGGCCGGACCCCATGAACGAAGAAAAGGAGGAACCCATGGACTTGAAAATCTTTGACCGGATGGAGTCTGAAGTCAGAGGCTACGTCCGGTCGTTTCCCGTCATTTTCAACAAGGCGCGCGGCTCGGAACTCTACGACGAAGACGGCCGCTGCTACATCGATTTCTTCAGCGGCGCGGGCACCCTGAACTACGGGCACAACAACCCGGTCCTGCGCGAGCGCATGATGGCCTACCTGGAATCCGACGGTGTGACGCACGCCCTGGACATGGCCACCAGTGCCAAGAAATACTTCATGCAGACGCTGGGGCGGCTGGTGCTCGAACCGCGCGGCATGGATTATGTGCTGCAGTTCACGGGGCCCACGGGGACGAACGCGGTCGAGGCGGCGCTCAAGATCGCGCGCCAGGTCAAGGGCCGGCAGAATGTGATTTCCTTTACCCACGGCTTCCACGGCGTGTCGGGCGGTTCGCTGGCGGCCACGGCCAACCGGAAATTCCGCAAGGCGGCCGGCGTGGCGCTGGGCAACATCAGCTTCATGCCCTACGACGGCTATTTCGGTCCGGATGTGAACACCATGGCCTACCTGGAGCGCATGCTGGACGATCCCAGCAGCGGCCTGGACCAGCCGGCGGCGGTGATCGTCGAGACTGTCCAGGGCGAAGGCGGGGTGAACGTGGCTTCGCAGCGCTGGCTGCGCGAGCTGGAGCGCCTGTGCCGGCGTCACGACATGCTGCTGATCGTGGACGATATCCAGGTCGGCTGCGGGCGCACCGGCGGTTTCTTCAGTTTCGAGGCGGCGGGGATTTCGCCCGATATCGTCACGCTGTCGAAATCCCTGTCGGGTTTCGGGCTGCCCATGTCGCTGGTGCTGCTGCGCCGCGAACTGGACGTCTGGGAACCGGGCGCGCACAGCGGCACCTTCCGCGGCAACAACCTGGCGTTCGTCACGGCGGCCCAGGCGCTGGAGACCTATTGGACCGATGCCGCGCTCAGCGAGGAAGTCGAGGCCAAGGAACGCCTGGTGCGCGACTGGCTGGAAAACCTGGCGCACAGCTGCAGGGACGCGGGCCTGGGAGTGCGCGGCCGCGGGCTGATCCAGGGGCTGGTGACGCCTGTGGGCGACGGCCTGGCCGGCCGGATCGCGCGGCGGGCCTTTGAGCTGGGCGTGGTGATCGAGACTTCCGGCGCGCAAGACGAGGTGCTCAAGGTCCTGCCGGCCCTGACGATTCCGCGCGAGCAACTGCAGCAGGGACTGGAAATCGTCGAGCGCAGCGTGGGCGAAGTCCTGGCTGGCGAGGGGCGCCGCTCCAGGCCCCTGAAGGTTGCGGGAGGCGGACGATGATCGTGCGCAACGTCAAGGATGTCATCGGGACGGACCAGGAAATCGTCACGGACAACTGGACCAGTCGCCGGGTGCTGCTGGCGTCCGATGGCATGGGGTTCTCGTTTCACGAGACCGTGATCCTTCCCGGGACCGAAACGCACATCCACTATCGCAACCACCTGGAAGCCGTCTGGTGCATCGAGGGCGACGGCGAGATCGAGACCATCGCCGATGGGCGGAAATACGCCCTGGGCCCCGGGGTGGTCTATGCGCTGGACCAGCACGACGAGCACTGGCTGCGCGGCGGCGAGCGGCCGTTGAGGGTGATCTGCGTGTTCAATCCGCCGCTGACGGGGCGCGAGGTGCATGATGCGTCGGGCGTCTATCCGCTGGTGGCGGACGCCGCCGGCGCCTGATCGCGCCAGCGCGCCTGCGGGATTGCCCGCATGCTTTCGCCGGCCCGATGGCCGGTGGAGCGGCCCCGGCCGAAGCCGGGGCATTTGATGGGAGACGATGACGACATGAAGGATTTTTACGTATCACGCACAGGACGGGATGCCGCGCTGATCGCGCGCGGCGATCCCGTGGTGTATGGCGGCGGCCGCTACGCCGACGCCCTGGATGAAGCGCAGTTGCGGTCCTATGAACGCAACGGTTTCCTGGTGTTGCCCGGCATGTTCGATGCCGGGGAAATCCAGGCGTTGCGAGAAGAGGCCCAGGCGCTGGAGCACGACCCGGCGGTGCGCGAGGGCGAGGAAGTGATCCGCGAACCAGGCGGTACGGCATTGCGTTCGATCTTCCGCGTGCATGAGCTGGGCCGGCGTCTGGCCGACCTGCCGCGTGATCCCCGGCTGCTGGACGTGGCGCGCCAGATCCTGGGATCGGAGGTCTACATCCATCAGTCGCGGGTGAACATGAAGCCCGCGCTCGACGGCAAGGAGTTCTACTGGCATTCCGATTTCGAGACCTGGCATGTGGAAGACGGCATGCCGGCGATGCGGGCGCTGAGCTGCTCGGTGCTGCTGACGGACAACACGGCGTTCAATGGGCCGTTGATGCTGATCCCGGGTTCGCACCGGCAGTTCGTGTCCTGCATCGGGGAAACGCCGGAAGATCACTACCGCGCCTCGCTGCGCCGCCAGGAAGTCGGGGTGCCGGATCCGGTCAGCCTGCGCCTGCTGGCGGAGCAGGGCGGCCTCGAGGCCGTGATCGCGCCGGCCGGCTCGGTGGTGTTCTTCGATTGCAACACGCTGCATGGTTCGGCCGGAAACCTCTCGCCCTGGCCGCGCAGCAATGTCTTCATGGTCTACAACAGCGTGGAAAACCGCCTGGTGGCGCCGTTTCACGGCATGAAGCCGCGCCCCGAGCATATCGCGGCGCGGCAGTCGGCCGAGCCGCTGTCGCCGCTGCGGGTGGCTGCCTAGCCTGCGCATGATCCACCGGGCGCGGGGCAGTCCCGCGCCCGGTTCGCTTCCGGCTCAGGCCCCCTGCCGGGTGCGGATGAAGGTTTTCAGGAATTCGCGGGTGCGTTCTTCCCGGGGTTCGGCGAACATTTCCTCGGGCGGCGCCTGCTCCACCACGACGCCCTTGTCGAAGAAGCACACCCGATCCGATATCTGGCGGGCAAATTCCATCTCGTGGGTCACCAGCAGCATGGTCAGGTCGTGTTCCTCGGACAGGCGGCGGATCACGGTCAGCACCTCGCCGACCAGCTCGGGATCCAGGGCCGAGGTCGGTTCGTCGAACAGCATGATGTTCGGACGCATGGCCAGGGCACGGGCGATGGCCACGCGCTGCTGCTGGCCGCCGGACAGCTGGCCGGGAAACTTGTCGGCATGCTCGGTCATGCCGACAAGCTCCAGGTACTCGTGGGCGCGCTGCTCGGCTTCTGCCTTCGACAGGCCCAGCACGTGGATGGGCGATTCGGTGATGTTGCGCCGCACCGTCATGTGGGGGAACAGGTTGAACTGCTGGAACACCATGCCCATTTCCTTGCGCATGGCGCGCAGATGGGCTTCGCTGGCGGGCACGGGGCGGCCGTCGCGGTATTCGTGCCACAGGGGCTTGCCGGCCACGTGGATCAGGCCCGAGTCGATGGTCTCCAGGGTCATCAGGATGCGCAGCACCGTGGACTTGCCCGAGCCCGACGGACCGATGATGGTGACTTTCTCGCCCTTGGCCACCTGGAAATCCAGATGATCGAGCACGAGTGCGTCGCCGAAGCGCTTGACGACCTGGTCCATCACGATGATGGGGGAGGCCGGATCGGAAGGGTTCGAAGTATCGTTCATCGTGGGTTCAATGCAGCGGAATGCCGCGCTTGGGCAGGTGTTCGTCCAGGTAGCGCACGCCGGCCGAGGCGACCAGGGTCAGGATCAGGTAGAGCACGCCCACCAGCGTCAGCGGCACCATGTAGTTGAAGCTGCGGTCGCCAATGATGCGCGCGACGTTGAGCAGTTCCAGGATGGACACCACCGACAGCACGGGCACGTCCTTCATGATGGAAACCAGGTAGTTGCCCAGCGCCGGGATGATGCGGGGAATCGCCTGCGGCAGGATGACGACCGTGAAGATGCGCAGCGGGGAAATGTCCAGCGCGCGCGCGGCCTCGACCTGTCCCCGGGTGATCGATTCCAGGCCGGCGCGGTAGACCTCGGACATGTAGGCGCTGTACTGCACACCCAGCGCCAGTGCGCCGGTCAGGAAGGCGGGCAGCACCAGCCCGTATTCCGGCAGCACGTAGTACAGGAAGAACAGCTGCACCAGCAACGGGGTGTCGCGCAGGAATTCCGTGAACACGCGGGCGGGCCAGGAGATCAGCCGGAAGCGCACGCTTTTCAGGGCCGCCAGCACCAGGCCCAGCGCGGCGCCGACCACGAAACCCAGCAGCGTGGCCTCGATCGTGACGATCAGGCCGCGCAGCAGGATGGGCAGGATCGACCAGGCGAACACCCAGTCGTTGGCGGTGTTCCATTCGATGCCGAACAGCATTCAGATTCCTCTGGCGCGCCAGCGCCCGACGCGGGTTTCCATGAGACGCAGCAGGCCGGCCAGCACCAGTGCCATGCCGAAATACATGAGCAGCAGCAGGGTGTAGACACCGACGCTGTCCTGGGTGAAATTGCGCACGCGTTCGGCCTGGAAGGCCAGGTCGCCCAGCCCGATCAGCGACACCAGGGCGGTGTCCTTCAGGTTCTGTATCGCCAGGTTGCTGAAGCTGGGCATCATTTCCGGGACGGCCTGCGGAATGGAGATGCGCCACAGGATCTGGCGCGGCGTGAAATCCAGCGCCTTGGCGGCCTCGTGCTGGCTGTGCGGCACGGCCTGCAGCGCGCCGCGCACGACCTCGGCCCCGTATGCGCCGATGTTCAGGCTCAGGGCCAGCGTGCCCGCCACCACCGGCGGCAGGCGCAGGTCCAGGCCCAGGGCCTGCCCCAGCACCGGCAGGGCGAAGAACAGCCAGAACAGCTGCACCAGCAGCGAGGTTCCGCGGAAGATCTCGATCATGGCGATCGAGGCCCAGCGGCAGGGCGCGGACCCGGACAGGCGGCCGATGCCGAACAGGAAGGAAAACATTCCCCCCAGCAGGGTGGAATACAGGGCCAGCCGGATCGTGACCCAGGCGCCCTGCATCAGGGGGTTCAGGTAGGACAGCCAGTCCATGCTCGGCGCGGGCGGACCTTAGCCGGCGCAAAGCTGCGCGGTGGTGCGCTCGAAGGACTGCGAGGCGTCCTCGGCGGAAAAGCCATAGTCGCTCATGATCTTCTTCCAGTCGTCGGTCTTCTTGAATTTCGCCAGTTCCTGGTTCACGGCGTCGCGCAGCGAACCGGAGTCCTTGGAGAAGGCGAAGCCGCCCCAGCTGCGCACCGGTTGTCCGTCGACCATCGGGTCCTTGAAGTCATGGGCGGCCTCGGTCTTGCCCTTGCTCTTGGCGGCCAGCTGGCTGACGGTCAGGCTGGTGGCCGCGTAGCCGTCCGCGCGTCCGGTGGTCACCGTGGAGATCGCGTCGGCGTTGTTCGCGATGGTGACGATCCGGCTGGCGGGCACCTTCAGCGCCTGCAGGATTTCCAGCTGGTCGGCGCCTGCCATGACCGCGACCTTGTGATCCGAGGCGGCGAAGCTTTCGTAGTCATGGATGCCCTTCGGATTGCCCTTGGCCACCAGCAGGCCTTCGCCATAGGAGCTGTTGGGTTCGGAATAGAACACCTGCTCGCAGCGCTGCGGCAGGATGGCCATTTCGGCGGCCACCATGTCGTAGCGGTCGGCCTGCAGGCCCGGGATCAGGGAGCCGAACGCCGTGGTGGTCCATTCGATCTTGCCGATGCCCAGCGCCTTGGCGATGTGCTTGGCCACGTCGGGCCCGACGCCCTTGGCCTCTCCGTTCAGGTCCATGTAGCCATAAGGGATTTCATTGGCGATGGCCACGCGCAGCGTGCCGCTCTCGCGGATGGCGGCCAGGTCGGCCGCCTGCACGGTGGCGGCCTGGCCCAGCGTGCAGGCGGCGGCTGCGGCGAGCAGCCAGGGTTTCAGCGCGGATTTCTTCTGTGCGGATTTCATCGATGCCTCCTGGGTGTCCGGTGAATGGATCTCGGAATGTATATGTGTGAAATGGTGTCTAGGCGAATTATGTATTATAGAATGATTCGGGCACTAATCAATTCACAAGAAACATTCGCTCGGAGCTGACAGTGGAGGTGCAGGGTGGAAAATCCTTCTGGCATCCCTAGAGCAATTTTCTAGCCGAGGAGGGCGGGGTGCGTGCTAGGATTCGCCCATCGATTCATGCGGGGCGACCGGATCGCATGGAAAAGGCTGGGGGAGCGTAGGAAATCCTTCGGGCGCAAAAGATCCAGAGAGTCCCGCCGGAGCAACTTTCTTGCTCCGGCGGCGCAGACTGTGCTAGGATTCACCAATGCACTCGATTCCTTATTTTTTCTACTTTTTTACGTTTCCAAAGCCGCTGGTGGAGGAAGGGAATCGCTGTACTAAAAGGTAGACCACACATTCCCGAAAAAGCCGCCGGCGCTGCCAGGCGGCTTTTTTGTTGCCGCCCCCGCATCCGGCCCATGAATGGAGCATGACCGTGTCACACAATACCGACGATACCCGCATCCGAGAAATCCGCGAGCTGGCCCCGCCCGCCCATGTGATGCGCGAATTTCCCTGCACGCCGGACATCTCCCGCACGGTTCACGATGCGCGGCACGCCATCCACAATATCCTCTACGGCACCGACGACCGCCTGGTCGTCGTGGTCGGCCCGTGCTCCATCCATGACACCCAGGCGGCCATGGAATATGCCCGCCGCCTGGCACCCCAGCGCGAACGCCTGGGCGCCGACCTGGAAATCGTCATGCGGGTGTACTTCGAAAAGCCCCGCACCACGGTGGGCTGGAAGGGCCTGATCAACGACCCCGGCCTGGACGGCAGTTTCGACATCAACCAGGGCCTGCGCACCGCGCGCGAGCTGCTGATCGACATCAATGCCCTTGGCCTGCCGGCCGGCACCGAGTTCCTGGACATGATCACGCCGCAGTACATCGCCGACCTGGTGTCCTGGGGCGCCATCGGTGCGCGCACCACGGAAAGCCAGGTGCACCGCGAACTGGCCTCGGGGCTGTCCTGCCCGGTGGGCTTCAAGAACGGCACCGACGGCAACACCCGCATCGCCATCGATGCGCTCAAGGCCTCGTCGCAGCCGCACTATTTCCTGTCGGTCACCAAGGGCGGGCATTCCGCCATCGTGTCCACGCGCGGCAACGAGGACTGCCACGTGATCCTGCGCGGCGGCAAGGCGCCCAACTACCAGGCCGAGCACGTCCAGGCGGCGGCCCAGGCCCTGGAAAAGGCCGGCATGCGTCCGCGCGTCATGGTGGACGCCAGCCACGCCAACAGCAGCAAGGACTACACCCGCCAGCCGCTGGTGATCGATGACATCTGCGCCCAGGTCGAGGCCGGCGACACGCGCCTGTTCGGCGTCATGGTGGAAAGCCACCTGGTGGGCGGCCGCCAGGACCTGGTGCCGGGCAAGCCCCTGGTGTATGGTCAGAGCATCACCGACGGCTGCGTCGACTGGGATACGACGGTGGGCTTGCTGGATCGCCTGGCCGCGGCGGCGCGGGCGCGCCGCCAGGCAGTGCGGGCGGCGGCCGAATCGGTCGGCAGCGCCGCCTGATGCCCCCTATGGCAAGCTGAAGGCTTAAGAGAAGACAGGATTGCATCCATGGACACCTTGCACATCGCCCAGCAGGCCCGCCCCTTGCCGGAAGGATTCCTGACGGCGCTTCAGGCGCGGTTCGGCGAGCGCTGCTCCACGGCGCAGGCGGTGCGCGAGCACCACGGGCGCGACGAATCCCCGTATCCGACCATGCCGCCCGACGCGGTGGTCTTCGCCCAGGACGTGGACGAGGTCGCCTGGGTCGCGCGCCATTGCCATGACCACGGCATCGCCCTGATTCCCTACGGCGCCGGCTCCTCGCTCGAAGGCCACCTGCTGGCGGTCCAGGGCGGGGTCTGCCTGGACCTGTCGGGAATGAACCGGATCGTGGCCGTGCACGCCGAAGACTTCACGGCCACGGTCCAGGCCGGCGTCACACGCAAGCAGCTCAACGAAGCCCTGCGCGACACCGGCCTGTTCTTCCCGATCGATCCGGGCGCCGATGCCAGCCTGGGCGGCATGGCGGCAACCCGCGCCTCGGGCACCAATGCCGTGCGCTATGGCACCATGCGCGAGAACGTCATGTCGCTGAAGGTCGTCACGGCCAACGGCCGGGTGATCGAGACCGCCAGCCGCGCCCGCAAGTCTTCGGCGGGCTACGACCTGACCCGTCTGTTCGTGGGCAGCGAAGGCACCCTGGGCATCATCGTCGAAGTCACCGTGCGCCTGTATCCCCAGCCCGAGGCGGTGTCCGCGGCCATCTGCAATTTCCCGGACCTGGATGCCGCCGTCAACAGCGTGATCGAAGTCATCCAGATGGGCGTGCCGGTGGCCCGGATCGAATTCATGGACGCCCACGCCGTGCGGGCGACCAATCGCTACAGCCACCTGAGCCTGCGCGAATCGCCGCTGCTGCTGTTCGAATTTCACGGCAGCCCGGCCTCGGTGCGCGAACAGGCCGAGTCGGTGCAGGCCATCGCGCGCGAGCACGGCGGCCAGGATTTCGAATGGGCAGATCGGCCCGAAGACCGCAGCCGCCTGTGGACGGCGCGTCACAACGCCTATTTCGCCGGCCTGCAGCTGCGCCCCGGCTGCCGTTCCAGCACGACCGACGTGTGCGTGCCGATTTCCCGATTGGCCGAGTGCGTGGGCGAAACCGCGCGCGAGCTGGACCAGGCCAGTTTCCCCTATACGATCGTGGGTCACGTGGGCGACGGCAATTTCCACGTGCTGATGCTGCTCGATCCGGACGATCCCGGGGAATGGGCCGAATCCGAAAAGCTCAACCAGCGCCTGGTGGCGCGCGCCATCGCCATGCAGGGCACCTGCACAGGAGAACACGGGGTGGGCTTGCACAAGCAAGCCTTCATGCGGGCCGAGCACGGACAGGATGCGCTGGACGTGATGGCGGCCCTGAAGGCCGCGCTGGATCCGCACAATGTGCTCAATCCCGGCAAGATCCTGCCGCCGGCCGCCTAGGCCCCGAGGAACCCCATGGATATCGCAAGCTCTCCGGACGAACGGCATGCCATCGTGCCTGATTTTCCCGGCTTCCTCGCCCGCATCGCGCGGGACGTGCCGGCGCACTGCATCCTGACACGGCCCGAACAGACCCGCGTCTACGAATGCGATGGGTTGTCTCTGTACCGCGAGCAGCCGCCCGTCGTGGTGCTGCCCGAAAACGAAGCCCAGGTCATCGCCATCCTCAAGGCCTGCCACGAGCACAACGTGCCGGTCGTGCCGCGCGGCGCGGGCACCGGCCTGTCGGGCGGGGCCACGCCGCATCCCCAGGGGGTGGTCATCGGTCTGGCCAAGCTCAATCGCATCCTGCGCCTGGATCCCGAGACCTGTGTGGCGGTGGTCGGCCCCGGCGTGCGCAACCTGGCGATCTCCGAGGCCGCGGCGCCCCATGGCCTGTACTACGCGCCCGATCCGTCCAGCCAGATCGCCTGTTCCATCGGCGGCAACGTGGCGGAAAACTCGGGCGGCGTGCACTGCCTGAAATACGGCCTGACGGTGCACAACGTGCTGCGCGTGCGGGTGGTCACGATCGAGGGCGAGATCGTCGAACTGGGCGGCGAGGCGCCGGACGCACCGGGCCTGAACCTGCTGCAGACCTTCATCGGTTCCGAGGGCATGCTCGGCCTGGTGACCGAGGTCACGGTGCGCCTGATCCCCCGTCCGCAACTGGCGCGGGTGGTCATGGCCAGTTTCCCCAGCGTCGAGCAGGCGGGGGAAGGTGTCACGCGCATCATCGCCGACGGCATCATCCCCGCCGGCCTGGAGCTGATGGACAAGCGCGCGGTGCACATGGTCGAGCCATTCGTGGGGGCCGGCTACGACCTGCAGGCCGAGGCCATCCTGCTGTGCGAATCCGATGGCACGCCCGACGAGGTTTCCGAGGAAATCGCCCGCGTCGAGGCCCTGCTGCGCGAGGCGGGCGCCACCCGGCTGCAGACGTCCTCGTCCGAGGAAGAGCGCCTGAAATTCTGGGCCGGGCGCAAGAACGCCTTTCCCGCGGCCGGCCGCATCTCGCCCGACTACTACTGCATGGACGGCACCATCCCGCGCCGCCACCTGGGCAAGGTCCTGGCGGCCATCGCGGGGATGGAAACACAGTTCGGCCTGCGTTGCTCGAACGTCTTCCATGCCGGTGACGGCAATCTGCACCCCCTGATCCTGTTCGACGCCAACCAGCCCGACGAGGTCGAGCGCGCCGAGGCCTTCGGTGCAGCCATCCTCGAGCTGTGCGTCCAGGTGGGCGGCACCATCACCGGCGAGCATGGCGTGGGCCTGGAAAAGATCAACCAGATGTGCTCGCAGTTCACGCGCGACGAACTGGACGCCTTTTCGGCGGTCAAGCGCGCCTTCGATCCCTACGGCCTGCTCAATCCGCTCAAGCTCATTCCCACGCTGGTGCGCTGCGCGGAATACGGCAAGATGCACGTGCATCAGGGCGACATCCGTTTCCCCGACATCCCCCGGTTCTAGGACTGAATAGGCCCAACCATGGAATTCGTATTGTCCGAACTCTGCGAGCAGGTCGTGACCGCGCGCGCGGCCCAGCGGCAGCTTCTGATCCGGGGCGGCGGCACTCGGCTTTTTTACGGCGGGCCGCTGCCGCCGGAAGGCGCCGCGTCCTGGCTGGACCTGTCTGCCTATCACGGCGTGGTCAGCTATGAGCCGTCCGAACTGGTGCTGACGGCCCGGGCCGGCACGCCGCTGGCGGAAATCGAGACGCTGCTGGCCTCGCAAGGCCAGATGCTGGCCTTCGAGCCGCCGCGCTTCGGCACCGCGGGCACCCTGGGCGGTTGCGTGGCCTCGGGCCTGGCCGGCCCGCGCCGCATGGCGGCCGGTTCGCTGGCGGATTTCGTGCTCGGCACGCGATTGCTGAGCGCCGATGGCAACGTGCTGCGCTTCGGCGGCGAGGTCATGAAGAACGTCGCCGGCTACGACGTCTCGCGTCTGCTGGCGGGATCCCTGGGTGTCCTGGGGGCGCTGGTCGAGGTCTCGCTCAAGGTCGTGCCCCGTCCGCGCCGCGAGGCCACCTGTGTCCTGGCACTGGATGAATCGTCCGCGCTGGATCAGTGCCTGCGCTGGCGGTCGCGCCCGCTGCCGGTTTCGGCGACGGCCTGGGTGGCCGATGCTTCGGGCGCCGGCGGGAAGCTGTCGGTGCGCCTGTCTGGCAACGAATCGGCCGTGCGCCAGGGACTGGAAGAAATTGGCGGCGAGCATCTGGACGACGAGGCCGCGGATGCCTTCTGGCTGGGCATGCGCGACCAGACGCATGCGTTCTTCCGCCAGCAGCCCCTGTGGCGCATCGTCCTGCCTGCCGGCGCGCCGGCGCTGGGCCTTGCGCCCGTGCTGCACGAATGGGGCGGCTGCCTGCGCTGGCTGGCCGGCCCGCACGATGCGGCGGCGCTGCGCGACCGGGTCCAGTCGCTGGGCGGTTCCGCCTGCCTGTACCGGCGCGACGGCGCGCCCGCCGATGTGCCGGCCTTCCATCCCCTGGCCGACGGCGTCCTGCAGATCCACCGGCGGCTGAAGCAGGAATTCGACCCCGCCGGGATCTTCAATGCCCATCGGCTGTATCCGGAACTCTGAGGACCCACCATGCAGACACAACTCGCGGAATGGGCGCGCGATACCGATCTCGGCCGGGAAGCCGATGAAATCCTGCGCCGCTGCGTGCACTGCGGTTTTTGCCTGGCCACCTGCCCGACCTACCAGATCCTGGGCGACGAGCTCGACAGCCCGCGCGGGCGCATCTACCAGATCAAGCAGGTCCTGGAAGGCGCCGAGCCCACCTATGTCACCCAGCAGCATCTGGACCGCTGCCTGACCTGCCGCAATTGCGAGACCACCTGTCCGTCGGGCGTCCAGTACGGCGCCCTGGTGGACATCGGCCGCCAGATCGTCAGCGAGCGCGTGCGCCGTCCCTTGCGCGAACGCCTGCTGCGCGAAACCCTGCGCCGCCTGATGGGTTCGCCCTGGTTCGGCACCCTGTACAGGATGGGGCGCTGGGTGCGGCCCGTCCTGCCGGCCGTGCTGCGCTCGAAGATCGCCGAGGCCCGCCCGGCCGGGCCGCTGCCGGCCGAGCCCGGCCGCCATGCCCGCCAGGTGCTGATGCTGGCCAATTGCGTCCAGCCCGCCATGATGCCTTCGATCGACGCCGCCACGCTGCGCGTGCTGGACGCGGTTGGCGTCGGCACGCGCATCGCGGCCGGTTCGGGCTGCTGCGGCGCCATCAATTTCCACCTGGACGCCCAGGAAGCCGGCCGCGACCAGATGCGCGCCAACGTGGATGCCTGGCTGCCACTGCTGGAATCCGGCGAGGTCGAAGCGGTGATCGTGAATGCCTCGGGCTGCGGCGGCATGATCAAGGAGTACGCCCATCACCTGAAGCACGACCCGGCCTATGCCGAGCGCGCCGAGCGCCTGATGCCGTACGTCAAGGACATTGCCGAGTTCCTCGCGCCCATGGCGGCCGAGGTGCGGTCGAAGATGCGCCGTGCGCCGGGCCGCAGCGCCTTTCATCCGCCCTGTACCCTGCAGCATTGGCAAGGCCTGCGCGCCGTCACCGAGCGCCTGCTGACCGAACTGGGCTTCGATCTCCAGTCTTTCGGCGAATCGCACCTGTGCTGCGGCTCGGCGGGCACCTATTCGATCACCCAGCCGGTGCTGTCGAAATCCCTGCGCGACCGCAAGCTGCAGGCCATCCAGGCGACGTTGCCCGAAACCATCGTTTCGTCGAACATCGGCTGCATCTGTCACCTGCAGGGCGGCACCGACACGCCGGTGCGCCATTGGATCGAAACCGTGGACGAGGCGCTGCATGACTGAACGGCCGGCACGCGGCGCCCGGGTCGTGATCGGCATGTCGGGCGGGGTCGATTCTTCGGTGTCGGCCTGGCTGCTCAAGCAGCAGGGCTACGAGGTCGTCGGCCTGTTCATGAAGAACTGGGAAGACGACGACGACACCGAATACTGTTCGTCGCGCCAGGACTGGCTGGATGCCGCCAGCGTGGCCGACGTGGTCGGCGTGGACATCGAGGCGGTCAATTTCGCCGCCGAATACAAGGACCGGGTATTCGCGGAATTCCTGCGGGAATATTCCGCCGGCCGTACGCCCAATCCCGATGTGCTGTGCAATGCCGAGATCAAGTTCAAGGCGTTCCTGGATCATGCCATGGGGCTGGGCGCCGATTACATCGCCACCGGCCACTATGCCCGGGTGCGGCGCGTCGACACACCGCACGGCCCCCGCAGCCAGTTGCTGAAGGCCCTGGACGGCACCAAGGACCAGAGCTATTTCCTGCATCGACTGAACCAGGATCAGCTGGCGCGCACCTTGTTTCCCCTGGGTGAACTGCCCAAGACCGAAGTCCGCCGCATCGCGCGCGAGATCGGCCTGCCGAACGCCGCCAAGAAAGATTCCACGGGCATCTGTTTCATCGGCGAGCGGCCGTTCCGGGAATTCCTGAACCGCTACCTGCCCACCCAGCCCGGGCCGATGCTGACTCCGGACGGCCGCGAAATCGGCCGCCACCAGGGGCTGGCCTTTCATACGCTGGGGCAGCGCAAGGGGCTGGGCATCGGCGGGGTGCGCGGCGCCCAGCGCGATGACGGCACGGCCGATGCCTGGTACGCGGCCCGCAAGGACCTGGCGAACAACGTCCTGTACGTCGTCCAGGGCCACGATCATCCCTGGCTGCTCAGCGAGCACCTGAGCGCCCAGGATGCCAGCTGGGTGGCGGGCGAACCGCCGGCGCCGGGCGCCTACGCCGCCAAGACCCGCTACCGACAGGCCGATTCGGCCTGCCTGCTGGAAGTGGGCGAGGGCGCGGAGTTCACGCTGCGTTTCGACGAGCCCCAGTGGGCCGTGACCCCGGGACAATCGGCCGTGCTGTACGACGGCGACGTCTGCCTGGGCGGCGGGATCATCGTCTGAAGGCGGGTATCCGGGCAGCCTGGGGGGGCGGGCGGCACGAATGAAAATCCCCGCAAGGGCCGAGCCCATGCGGGGATTTTTTGCGTCTGGTGCGCGCCGAGCCTAGGCTGCGGGCGGCCGGGTCGTGGCAAAGGACGGGCGGGCGCCGAGCTTTTCCGACAGGCGGGCCAGGTGGGGGTGACCGGTGCGCCAGTCCATGTCCGGGAAGCGCAGGTCCAGGTAACCCAGGGCGGTGCCCACGGCGATGTCGGCCAGGCACAGGTTGACGCCCATGCAGTAGGACTGTTCGCCCAGCAGTTGCTCCATGTAGTCCAGCCCGGCGCTGATCTTCTGATGCTGGCGGGCGACCCAGTCGGGGTTGCGCTGGGGTTCGGGCCGGCGGTGGGTTTCCATGAACGCGGCCGCGGCGGCATCCATGATGCCGTCGGCGATGGCTTCCCAGCGCTTGACTTCCACGCGTTCGCGCCCGGGGGGCGGGATCAGCCGGCCGACCGGCGAGAGCGTGTCCAGGTATTCCACGATGACGCGCGAGTCGAACAGCGCGCCGTTTTCGTCCATGATCAGACAGGGCACCTTGCCCAGGGGGTTGTGCGCCGTGACGTGCGTCGCGGGACCCCAGGGGTCGTCGAGGATCAGCTCGTAATCGAGCTTTTTCTCGGCCAGCACGATACGCACTTTGCGAACGTAGGGGCTGGTCAGGGAACCGATCAATTTCATGAGGAAACAGGATAGTCCAGGGCTCGAAAAGTATAGCAGGACGGGTTCCCGGAACTGGGGATGTGGGGGTCTTTTTGACCTTTTTTTATCAACAGCCAGGGGCCAGGTGTGGTATATAAGCCCCGCCGGCGGAGACGGCCGGGGCGGGTGCTAGAATCCTGGCTTGGGATTCGCTTTGCTGCCTCGCTGGTGCGGAGCATTTCCAGGTCGCCGTTCGTTCCACAGTCTCGCGCCCCCCGGTCCTGTAGCCGGGCTGCGGCGCCTTCTCGTTCCCGTCGATGATGCATATTGATTCTTCCCTCAGCGCGCTCAACGCGCTGTCGCCCCTGGATGGGCGCTACGCGGCCAAGGCCGATGCCCTGCGCCCCTACCTGTCCGAAGCCGGTTTCATGGCGCATCGGGTCGAGGTCGAGATCGCCTGGCTGATCGGCCTGTCCGACGCCGGCCTGCCCGAGCTGCCCGCTTTTTCGGCTGCTGCGCGCGCACGGCTGCAGGCGCTGGTGGAGAATTTCTCCGAAGCGGACGCAGCCCGCATCAAGGCCATCGAACGCACCACCAACCATGACGTGAAGGCGGTGGAATACTGGCTGAAGGAGCAGGTGGCCGACGATGCCGAGCTGTCCCGGGCGGCCGAGTTCATCCATTTCGCCTGCACCTCCGAAGACATCAACAACACCTCGCACGCCCTGATGCTGGGCCGCGCGCGCACCCTGTGCGTGGTGCCCGCCCTGGAATCGGTCGCCACCCGCCTGCGCGAACTGGCGCACCGGCACGCCGACCAGCCGCTGCTGTCGCGCACGCACGGCCAGCCGGCCACGCCCAGCACCATGGGCAAGGAATTCGCCAACGTGGTCGCCCGCCTGGACCGGGCCCTGGATGCGATCCGCGCCGTGCAGCCCCTGGCCAAGATGAACGGCGCCACCGGCAACTACAACGCCCATCTCGCGGCCTACCCGGAAGTCGACTGGCCCGCTTTCTCCGGCAAGGTCCTGGGCGGCCTGGGGCTGGTCCAGAATCCCTATTCGATCCAGATCGAACCGCACGACTGGATGGCGGCCCTGTTCGATGCGATCGCCCGCGCCAACACGATCCTGCTGGACCTGAACCGCGATGTCTGGGGCTATATCTCCCTGGGATACTTCAAGCAGCGCCTGAAGGACGGCGAGGTGGGTTCGTCCACCATGCCGCACAAGGTCAACCCGATCGACTTCGAGAATTCCGAAGGCAACCTGGGCCTGGCCAACGCGGTGTTGCGACACCTGTCGGAAAAGCTGCCGGTGTCGCGCTGGCAGCGAGATCTCACGGATTCCACGGTGCTGCGCAACCTGGGCGTGGCGCTGGGCTACGGCCTGGTGGCCTACGAAGCCTGCCTGCGCGGCCTGGGCAAGCTGGAACTGAATCCAGCAGCCATCGATGCCGACATCGACGCCTGCTGGGAAATCCTGGCCGAGCCCGTGCAGACAGTGATGCGTCGCTATGGCCTGCCGCAGCCCTACGAACAACTGAAGGCCCTGACGCGCGGCAAGGGCATCACCGAGCAGGCCCTGCGGGAATTCATCTCCGGCCTGGACCTGCCCGACGAACCCAAGGCACGGCTTCTGGCCATGACGCCGCGCAGCTACATCGGTCTGGCGGCCCGACTGGCGGCGGCGGTGTAGGCCGGGGCTTGCGTCTGGCCTGGCTTGGCCGCAGTTGCTTTGCGCGCCGCTGAAAAAAGGTGTATAGTTTCGTTCTTCGCAAAATCATTGCGACGGGCTGTTAGCTCAGTTGGTAGAGCAGCGGACTCTTAATCCGTCGGTCGAGTGTTCGAGTCACTCACAGCCCACCAGAATTACCAAGGACTTAGGTGCAAACCTAGGTCCTTTTTCTTTGCCTGTACGTGAGGCCATTGCATATTGCGCTCGATTGGGATGC
>Ga0182737_1000584_pt1 | contig 49061 bp, 44 predicted proteins | sample eDN5th30CBELigOP_FD_128878 | JGI IMG/M metagenome (GOLD analysis project Ga0182737, IMG submission 128878) | Enriched Organic Plus compost microbial communities from Emeryville, California, USA - eDNA 5th pass 30_C BE-Lig OP (version 2) (version 2) ...
CAAAAAAAACCCCGCCACATGGGCGGGGTGAAAAGGGGCTGTAAGCAGCCCCCAAGGGGAACCGGTACTACCTACTACTCTACAGCGCGCCGCGCCAGCTTACATCAGCTGGGTTTCCGAACCTTGACGGCGGGCTACGGACATCAGGCCTGCCGTGGCGCGCACGCTGGCGGCCAGGCTGGTCAGGAAGTTGCGCAGCGCGCGCCCGGGACGGGGGCGGAACTGTTCTTCGATGGCCTGGAGCATGAGGCGGCGTTCCAGTTCATCGGTCAGGCGGAATTCTTCGTTGCGGGTGGTCATGTCGGGCTCCATCTGTCGTCTTTCCATCAGGGTTAACCCTATTATAGGGAAAACCCTGGGATTTGCAATAGCATGGTGCCCGGCCTTCGCACCATGTTGCGGCGCGACAACGTGAGTATGCCCTTTTTCAGTGCCGATAGCTTGTTTCCACCAGTTCAAATTGAAACAACCTGCAATCCAGTGCCCCATTGTAGACCGGTGTGCGCCGCCGTGGCTGCAGCCGCATGGCCTGGGGCAGCTTGTGGTCGCTGGAGATCACCGCGACCTGCCAGCCGGCGAAGTGGCGCTTGAGGTTGGCCGCCCAGTCGCGCCACAGCGCAGGGTCGTCCGCGGCCATGCGGTCGCCGTAGGGCGGGTTGGTGACGATCCAGCCCGCCGGCGCCGGCGGGCGCACCTCCCGGGCGTCGCCCACTTCCAGGCGCAGCGCGCCGGGGGCGAGCAGGGCGCGCTCGGCGTTCTGCCGCGCCGCGTCGATGGCGGCCGGGTCGGTGTCCACGCCCATCAGCGGGGTGTCCAGGCTGGGCAGGATGCGGGCGCGCGCATCGTCCTTCAGGTCGCGCCAGCGCCGGGCGTCGTGGTCGCGCAGGCGCTCGAAGCCGAAGGGGCGGGCGATGCCCGGCGGCACGCCCAGGGCGATCCAGGCGGCCTCGATCAGCAGGGTGCCGCTGCCGCAGAAGGGGTCCAGCAAGGGGGCGGCCGGGTCCCAGCCGGCCAGGGCCAGCAGGCCGGCGGCCAGGTTCTCGCGCAGCGGCGCCTGGCCCTTGTCCAGGCGCCAGCCGCGCTTGAACAGCGATTCGCCCGAGGTATCCAGGTAGAGCGTGGCCGTGTCGGCCGACAGGAAGAGGTGCACCCGCGCGTCCGGGCGCACGGTGTCGATGTCCGGCCGCGCGCCTTCGAGCTCGCGCAGGCGGTCGCAGATGCCGTCCTTGGCGCGCAGGTTGCAGTACTGCAGGCTCTTCATGGGGCTCTTGACGGCCGAGGTGTCCACGCGCAGCCGCTGCTCGGGGCCGAACCAGCGCTCCCAGGGCGTGTCGCGGGCCAGCTCCAGGATGTCGTCCTCGCGGGCGACCGGGGCCTGGGCGACCTGCACCAGCACGCGCGTGGCCAGCCGGGAATACAGGTTGGCGCGCAGCACGCCGGACCAGTCGGCGGTGAAGCGCGCGCCCGCGCGGCCCGGCTGGGCGTCGTCGAAGCCCAGGGCCTGCAGCTCGATGGCGAGCGCCTGCTCCAGGCCTTGCGGGCAGGGGGCGAAGACGGTGAAGGTCTCGGCCGGCGCCGCGTTGCGCCGCGCGCCGCGTGGGGCGCGGGCGGGGCGCTCGCGGGGCTGGCGTTCGCGGCTGTCCATGCCGATGCCGGGCTCGTCGCCGCCGCGCCCGGCGGGCTCCTGCGGCCGGGCGCGCTGCGATTGCTCGCGCGCGCGCTCCATCTGGGCGACCTGGCGCGCGCGGGCGCCGGAGCGCTTGCGGGCGGGCTCGCCGGCCGGGCCGGCGTTCTCGGCCTGCCGCGCCTGGCCGCCTTGCCCGGCCTGGGCGGGGCGGCGCAGCTTGAGCGTGCCGGGGGAGGAGGGCTTGTCGTCGGCCATGCGTATCAGAAGGGCTTGACCACGACCAGCGCCACGATCGCCAGCAGCAGCAGCACCGGCAGCTCGTTGAACCAGCGGTAGAAGGTGTGGCTGCGCGTGTTGCGGCCCTGCTCGAACTTGCGCAGCAGCACGCCGCAGCCGTGGTGATAGCCGATCACCAGCAGCACCAGCGCGAGCTTGGCGTGCATCCAGCCGTTGCCCGGGCCCATGCCTATGCCGTAGCCGGCGTACAGCCACAACCCGAACAGCACTGCCGGCACCGCCAGCAGGGTGGCGAAGCGGTACAGCCGGCGGGCCATGCCGATCAGACAGGCCTGCACGGCCGGCTCGGACTGCTGCGCCAGGTTGACGTAGATGCGGGGCAGGTAGAAGAGCCCGGCGAACCAGGCGGCGATGAAGACGATGTGCAGGGTCTTGACCCAGAGCATGGCGTGGGTGTCCGTAGGCAAAGCCGCATTGTAGGCCGCGGCGCGGGGCCGGCCGATGGCGCGGCCCGGTCAGGCGGCCGGATAGGCGGGCCCGGGGGAGGCTCGCCCGGGCGGGCCGGCGTCAGCCGCGCGTCTGGCCGTCGCCCTGCAGCACCCATTTCTGGATGGTCAGGCCTTCCAGGCCGACCGGGCCGCGCGCGTGCAGGCGATTGGTGGAGATGCCGATCTCCGCGCCCAGGCCGTATTCGTAGCCGTCGGCGAAGCAGGTGGGCAGGTTGACGTAGACCGAGCTGGAATCGACCTCGCGCTGGAAGCGGGCCGCCGCGCCGAGGTTTTCCGTGACGATGGATTCGGTGTGGCCCGAGCTCCAGCGGGCGATGTGGTCCATGGCCTCGTCCAGGCTGTCGACGATGCGCACGGCCAGGTCCGGGCCGCTGTATTCGGTGGCCCAGTCCTCGTCGGTGGCGGGCACGGCCTGGGGCACGAGTTGCCGGGTGCGCTCGCAGCCGTGCAGGGTGACGCCGTGGTCGATCAGCGCGCGCGCCACGGGCGGCAGGATGCGCTCGGCCGCGTCGCGGTGCACCAGCAGGGTCTCCATGGCGCCGCACACGCTGTAGCGGTAGGTCTTGGCGTTGAAGGCGATGCGCAGGGCCTTGTCCGGGTCGGCGGCCGCGTCGATGTAGACGTGGCAGTTGCCGTCCAGGTGCTTGATGAGCGGCACGCGCGCCTCGGCGGCCAGGCGGGCGATCAGGCTCTTGCCGCCGCGCGGCACGATGACGTCCACGTATTCGGTCATGGTGGCCAGCGCGCCCACGGCGGCGCGGTCGGGCGTGTCCACCACCTGCACGGCGCGCGCCGGCAGCCCGGCCTCGGCCAGGCCGTCCTGCACGACGCGGCCCAGGGCCAGGTTGGAATGCAGGGCCTCGCTGCCGCCGCGCAGGATGGCGGCGTTGCCGGACTTCAGGCAGAGCGCCGCGGCGTCGATGGTGACGTTGGGGCGCGACTCGTAGATGATGCCGATCACCCCCAGGGGCACGCGCATCTGCGCCACGCGCATGCCGTTGGGCCGCACGCTGCTGGCGGAAATGCTGCCGACCGGGTCGGGCATGGCGGCGATCTGCTCCAGGCCGGCGGCCATCAGGCCGAGCGCCTTGTCCGACAGGGTCAGGCGGTCCACCAGCGGGGCGGCGACGCCGGCCGCGCGCGCGGCCGCCAGGTCTTTCTCGTTGGCGGCGCGCAGCTCGTCGCGGCGCGCCTGCAGGCTGGCGGCCATGGCGCGTAGCGCGCGGTCCTTGGCGGCGCCGTTGGCGCGCATCATTTCGCGGGCGGCGGCGCGGGCGTGCCGGCCCAGTTCCTGCATGGACTGTTCGATCGAGGCGGTGGTCATGGATGCTGCGGTGTCGGTGTGCGCGCGCCGCGCGGCGCGCGCCGGGAAGGCGTTAGTGTATTACGGCGCGCCCGTTCAGCCGCGCGCGCCGGCCGCCGCCACGCGCAGCGCCAGGCGGGTCATTTCTTCCCAGGGGTCGGCCAGGCGGCCGGGGGCGGACAGGCCCTTGATCAGGCGGTCCACGTCGTGCGCGTGCTGCACGGCCGCCGGCCAGGCGGCCGGCGAGACGCGGTCCAGGGCCTGGCGGGCCAGGCGCTCGTGCGGGCCGAACACGCGCAGCCGGCGCATCGCCCCGCCCATGTCCTGGCCGGCCGCGCGCACCGCGGCCAGGCGCGCCAGCAGGCGGATTTCCTCGCCCACCGCCCACAGCACCAGGGGCAGCGCCTCGCCCTCGGCGCGCAGGCCGGCGATCATGCGCACCACGCGCGCCGGGTCGCCGGCCAGCATGGCGTCGCGCAGGCCGAACACGTCGTAGCGCGCCACGTCCAGCACGGCGCGCTCCACGTCGGCGGCGGCGATCGGCCCTTCCGGGTGCAGCAGGGCGAGCTTCTGGATTTCCTGGTGGGCGGCCAGCAGGTTGCCCTCGACCTTGTCGGCCATCCATTGCAGGGTGGCGGCGTCGACCTGCTGGTTCTGCCGCGCCAGGCGCTGGCCTATCCAGGCGGGCAGGCGCTCGCGCTCGACGGTGGGCACGTCCACCGTGACGCCGTGGCGCGCCAGCGCCTGCATCCAGCGGCTTTCGCGGGTGGCGCGGTCCAGCCGGGGCAGGGCCAGCACCACCAGGGTGTCGGGGTCGGGCTGGGCGCCGGTCTGCTCGGCCAGCTGCGCCAGGGTGTCGCCGCCGGTCTTGCCGGGCTTGCCGGTGGGCAGCTTCAGTTCGAGCAGGCGGCGGTCGCCGAACAGCGACACGGTGCGGGTGGCCGCGGCCACCTGGCTCCAGTCGCTGCGCGCGTCCAGCACCAGGGTGGTCCGCTCGGCGTAGCCGGCCGCGCGGGCGGCGGCGCGCAGCGCGTCCAGGGTCTCGGTGACCAGCAGCGGCTCGTCGCCCAGCACGCAGTACAGCGGCGCCAGCGCCGCGCCGCGCCCGAGCTGCTCGGCCAGCCGGCCGGGATCGAGCGACTGGGCCATGCCCAGGGCCCGCGTTGGCGTGTTCATGCGCGGCTCCTGGCAGCGTCGACGGGTGCTACAGCCCCAGGCCGCCCGGCCCGGAGGCCGCGCCCGGGGTGTCCAGGTCGGGGTCGGCCCAGTCGTCGGGCACGCTGGGCTGCGGCTCGCTGCCGCCCGGGACGATGGGCAGCTCCGGGCCGGTGCCGCTGCGCGCGGCGGCGGCGCGCTCGGCGGCCTCGCGCACGTCGGGCGCCGTCAGGCGGCGCACGATGCGGTCGACCAGGCTGCGCTGCATGTCCCGGTACAGGGTGGCCATTTCGCCTTCCTTGGCCTGCACCACCTGCGCGTCGTACTGCATGTCGCGCGAGGCCACCAGCAGGGTGTCGGGGATCAGCTCGTGGCCGACGCTGTCGATCAGGCGGAAGCGGAAATGGATGCTGAGCTCGTATTCCTCGACCCGGCCCTGGGCGTTGAGCGAGACCTCGCGCCGCTCGCGGCGCTGCTCGAGCTGCTGCAGCCGGGCCTGGGCGCCCTCGGGCTCCTCGACGATGCGGGTGCCGGGCGAGACGGCCTTGATGGCGCGCCGCAGGTCCGCGCCGAAGCGCGAGTTGTCCGAAATGCCGACGTACAGGGTCTCGAAGGGCAGGGGCGTGGTGCCGCGCAGCTGGAAGCCGCAGGCGGCCAGCGCGGCCAGCAGCAGGGCGGCGCCGGCCGCGCGCAGCCATGCCGCGCCTGCCCGGCCGGGGCGCGGCGCGGGCGGGCGGCGCATGCCCTTGCCGAAGAGGCGGGATGGCACGGACTTGCCCATGAGCGTCATTCCTTTCAACCGACCACGTTGACCAGCTTGCCCGGCACGACGATCACCCGCTTGGGCGGGCGGCCTTCCAGGAAGCGCGCCACGGCCTCGTGCTGCAGCGCCTGGCTTTCGATGGCTTCGCGCGAGGCGGCGCTGGGCACCAGCACCGAGCCGCGCAGCTTGCCGTTGACCTGCAGGACGAGCTCGATCTCGTCGGCCACCAGGGCGGCCTCGTCGGCCTGCGGCCAGGGGGCGTCGAGCAGGTCGCCGTGCAATGCGGCGTAGCCGAGCTCGCGCCACAGCGTCCAGGTGACGTGCGGCACCACAGGGTACAGCACGCGCAGCAGGATGCCGAGCGACTCGGCGCGCGCCGCGTCGCCCTCGGCGCCGTCGGGCAGCTCGGCCGACTCCAGCGTGTTGAGCATCTTCATGGCGGCCGAGACCACCGTGTTGTACTGGATGCGCTGGTAGTCGTAGTCGGCCTGCTTGAGCAGGGCGTGGATCTCGCGGCGCAGCTTCCTGGCGGCCGCCGGGGCGTCAGCGCCGCAGGCGGGCGCGGCCAGGCCGCGGGCGATGGCCTCGCGCCGGCCCTGGCCGTAGGCCCACAGCCGGCGCAGGAAGCGGTGCGCGCCCTCGACGCCGGAGTCCGACCATTCCAGCGTCTGCTCGGGCGGGCTGGCGAACATGACGAACAGGCGCGCGGTGTCGGCGCCCAGGGTGTCGATCAGCGATTGCGGATCGACGCCGTTGTTCTTGGACTTGGACATGGTGCCCACGCCGCCGTAGTCCACCGCCGAGCCGTCGGACTTGAGCTTCGCGCCGGTGATCACGCCCTTGGCGTCGTAGACGTTCTCGACCTCTTCGGGCCAGAAGTATTCGACCCCGCCCTGGGCGTTGCGGCGCGAGTAGATGTGGTTGAGCACCATGCCCTGGCAGAGCAGGCGGGTGAAGGGCTCGTCGAACTTGACCAGGCCCAGGTCGCGCATCACGCGCGTCCAGAAGCGCGCGTACAGCAGGTGCAGCACGGCGTGCTCGATGCCGCCGATGTACTGGTCCATCGGCATCCAGTAGTCGTTGCGCGCATCGACCATGGCGGCGTCGTTGCCCGGCGACGTATAGCGCATGAAGTACCAGGACGAATCCACGAAGGTGTCCATGGTGTCGGTCTCGCGCCGCGCCGGCTTGCCGCACCTGGGGCAGGAGCAGGACAGGAAGGCCTCGTCCTTGGCCAGCGGGTTGCCGCTGCCGTCGGGGATCAGGTGCTCGGGCAGGACCACGGGCAGGTCCGATTCGGGCACCGGCACCGGGCCGCAGTCCGGGCAGTGGATGATGGGGATGGGCGTGCCCCAGTAGCGCTGGCGCGAGATGCCCCAGTCGCGCAGGCGCCAGGTGGTCTGTTTCTCGCCCAGGCCGCGGGCGGCCAGGTCGGCGGCGACCGCGTCGACCGCCTGCTTGTAGTCCAGGCCGTCGTACTTGCCGGAATTGACCGTGCGGCCGGCCTGCTTGTCGCCGTACCATTCCTGCCAGGCGTCGTCGGAGTAGGCCTTGCCGTCGACAGCGACCACCTGCCTGATGGGCAGGCCGTATTTCTTCGCGAAGGCGAAGTCGCGCTCGTCGTGCGCCGGCACGCCCATGACGGCGCCGTCGCCGTAGCTCATCAGCACGTAGTTGCCGACCCAGACCTCGACCGGCTCGCCGGTGATGGGGTGGGTGACCGACAGCCCGGTGGGCATGCCTTCCTTTTCGCGCGTGGCCAGCTCGGCCTCGGTCGTGCCGCCCAGCTTGCACTGCTCGACGAAGGCGGCCAGCGCGGGGTTGCCGGCGGCGGCGTGGGAAGCCAGCGGGTGCTCGGGCGCCACGGCGCAGAAGGTCACGCCCATGACGGTGTCGGCGCGCGTGGTGAAGACGTACAGGCGGCCGTCCTGGATAAGCTGGCCGTCGGCGCCGCGGATATCGTGCGGGAAGGCGAAGCGCAGGCCCTCGCTCTTGCCTATCCAGTTCTCCTGCATGATGCGCACGCGCTCGGGCCAGCCTTGCAGGCCGTTCCTGACCTGGTCCAGGAGCTCTTCGGCGTAGTCGGTGATGCGCAGGTAGTAGCCGGGGATCTCGCGCTTTTCCACCGGCGCGCCAGAGCGCCAGCCGCGCCCGTCGATGACCTGTTCGTTGGCCAGCACGGTCTGGTCGACCGGGTCCCAGTTGACCACCTGGGTCTTGCGGTAGGCGATGCCCTTTTCCAGCATCTTCAGGAACAGCCACTGGTTCCATTTGTAGTAGGCCGGGTCGCAGGCGCACATCTCGCGCGACCAGTCTATGGCCAGCCCCATCGCCTTCATCTGCTTCTTCATGTAGGCGATGTTGTCGTAGGTCCACTGGGCCGGCGGCACCTTGGACTTGATGGCGGCGTTCTCGGCCGGCATGCCGAAGGCGTCCCAGCCCATGGGCATGAGCACGTTGTAGCCGCGCATGCGCAGCTGGCGCGCCATCATGTCGTTGATGGTGTAGTTGCGCACATGGCCCATGTGCAGCTTGCCGCTGGGGTAGGGCAGCATGGAGCAGGCGTAGAACTTGGGCTTTTCGCCGCCGTCGGCGCGGCGCGCGTGCTCGGCGACGCGGTAGGCGTCGCGCGTTTCCCAGTCTGCCTGGGCGGCCGCCTCGACGGCGGCGGGATCGTAGCGTTCCTGCATGGGGCTAGGGCAAATGCGGTGGCAAGGGGCCGCGGGCCGGCCGGGGCCCCGCGGTCAAAGCCGTTGATTATAGGTTGCCTGGGGCGGCGGGATGGGCCGGCACGCGCGCGTTGCGCGCGCAGGCCGCGTAGAGCAGGGCGGCCAGCGTCAGCCCTGCGCCCAGCACGCACACGCCGGCCCAGCCGGCGTGGGTGTACGACCAGGCCGACGAGAACGAGCCGAAGGCGCCGCCCAGGAAGAGCGAGGTCATGTAGCCGGAGGTGAGCCGGCTGCGCGCGTCCGGGCGCAGCCGGTAGATGCTGGTCTGGTTGGTGACGTGGACCACCTGCAGCGCCATGTCCAGCACCAGGATGCCGACCAGCAGCGCGGCGACCGAGCTGCGCGCCCAGGCCAGGGGCAGCCAGGCCAGCAGCATCAGCGACAGCCCGGCCAGCGTGCTGAGGTTGGCGTTGCCGCGGTCGACCAGGCGGCCGGCCGGCTTGGCCGCCAGCGCCCCGGCGGCCCCGGCCAGGCCGAACAGGCCGATGGTGCTGTCCGAATACTCGAAGGGCGGGGCGGCCAGCAGGAAGGTCAGCGAGGTCCACAGCACGCCGAACACCGCCAGCACCAGCGCGCCCAGCAGCGAGCGGGCGCGGAACATGGGCTCCTGCCGGAACAGGGCCAGCACCGAGGCCAGCAGCGCCGGGTAGCCCAGCGCCACGGGGTTGCGCCAGACCGGCAGCATGCGCCAGAGCGCGGCCGCGGTGGCGAACATCAGCACGGCCGCGACCCAGTAGACCGTGCGCCAGCTGCCGGCGTCGGCCAGGAAGCCGGCCGCCGTGCGCGCCAGCAGGATGCCCAGCAGCAGGCCCATCATCATGGAGCCGACCGCCTTGCCGCGCTCGGCCGGGGCGGCCAGCGTCGCGGCGTGGGGCACCAGCACCTGCACCACCACCGACAGCAGCCCGGTCAGCGCGGTGCCGACGAACACCCAGGCGACGCCTGGCGCGAAGGCCGTGACCAGCAGGCCGCAGGCGGTCAGCACCGTCATGCCGGTGACCAGCACGCGTCGCTCCAGGATGTCGCCCAGCGGCACGAGCAGCAGCAGGCCGGCGGCGTAGCTGAGCTGCGCGGTGGTGACGATGCTGCCGGCCGCCGCGGTGGACAGGCCCAGCTGCGTGGCGATGGTGTGCAGCAGCGGCTGGGCGTAGTAGTTGCTGGCGACGGCCAGCCCGGTGGCGAAGGACATGAGCCACAGCAGGGCCGGGGTCAGGGCGGGGCGGGCGGTGGCGTCGGGCGGGGCGGGGGAGTCTTGCGTCATGGGCGGGAAAGGCTGGCGGGCGCGCGGGGCTGCGCCGGGCGAAAGTCTACTCCCCTTCGGCGAGGGCTTTCCCTGAGAGCCGTTGACTTCCCCGGCCAGGGGTGGTCTGATAAAAAAAGAACAAATATTCTGTTCAACAGAACAGCGAGGAGACGGCATGACGCAGCAGGCGGGGGCCGCGCCGGTGGCGCGGACGGTGGCGCAGTTCGCCGGGGATCTGTCCTGGCAGGCCCTGCCCGGGGAAGTACGGCGCGAAAGCGTGCGCGCCTGGCTCAACTGGATGGGCTGCGCGATAGGGGGCGCTGCCACGCCCGCCATGGACGCGGCGGTGCGCGCGACCCTGGCCATGGGCGCGCGCGGCGAAGTCGCCCTGCCCGGTCGGCGCGAGCGGGTGGGCATGCAGGAGGCGGCGCTGCTGTCCTGCCTGGCGTCGTCCGCCCATACCTACGACGACACCCACCTGGCGACCATCACCCATCCCACCGGGCCGGTGGCGGGCGCCGTGCTGGCCGCGGCCGACCGGCTGTCGGCCCAGGGCAGCCCGGTGGACGGCCGGGCCCTGCTGACGGCGCTGGCCGCCGGCATCGAGGTCGAATGCCGGCTGAGCTGCGCCATCGCCGAAGGCGGCGCGGACCTGGGCTGGTACATGACCGGGCTGTCCGGCGGCGTGGGCGCGGCGGCGGCGGTGGCGCGCCTGCTGGGCCTGGGGCAGGCGGCCATGACGGATGCGATCTGCATCGCCGCGGCGCAGGCCGGCGGCTTGCGCGCCACCCACGGCAGCATGGCGATCACCTACGTGCCCGGCATGGGCGCGCGCAACGGGCTGGCCTCGGCCTACCTGGCCGCCGCCGGCTTCACCGGCGGCGCCATCGCCCTGGACGGCCGCAACGGGCTGCTGCAGGTGCTGACCGGCGGCCGGCAGGCCGATGCGCTCGCGCGCGGCCTGGGCGGCCGCTACGAGATGCTGGCCAACACCTACAAGCCCTATCCCTGCGGCATCGTCATCCACCCGGCCATCGACGCCTGCCTGGCGATGGCGCGCGAGCACGACGTCGACCCGGCCGCCATCGAGGCCATCGAGATGCGCGTGCATCCGGACGCGCTCAACCTGACCTGGCGCAAGCTGCCCGACAACGTGCTGGACGCCCAGGTCAGCCTGTTCCACTGGGTGGCGGCGGCGTTGGCGCAGCGCGCCGCCGGCATCGCCCAGGGCACGCTGGCCTGCGTGCGCGACCCCCTGGTGCGGGCCCTGCAGGAGCGCGCCAGCGCGGTCGCCGACGAATCCCTGGCGGCCAACCAGGCGGTGGTGGCGCTGCGCCTGCGCGGCGGCGCGCGGCACGAGCATTTCACGCGCGAGGCGATCGGCAGCCTGGCGCTGCCCATGACCGACGAGCAGCTGGACGCGAAGTTCCGCGAGCAGGCCGAGCCGCTGCTGGGCCGGGACCGCACGGCGGAGCTGCTGGACCTGTGCCGCGGCGCGCCGGACCTGGGCGACGCGGCCGGGCTGCTGCGGCTGGCCGCGGCCGGCGATCCGGCGTCGTCATAGAGAAAACGAAGAACCGCCGGCAGGCGCCGGCAGCAGGAACGGACAGGAGACACGATCCATGAAGACAACGATGCTTGCCCACGGCGCCCTGCGGGCCGCCGCAGCCCTGCTGGGCCTGGGCGCGGCCGCGCTGGCCGCGCCGGCCGGCGCCGCGCAGGATTTCCCCAGCCGGCCCATCACCCTGGTGGTGGGCTTTTCGCCCGGGGGCTCCAACGACATCCTGGCGCGCGCCATCGCCCAGCCCATGTCCAGGATGCTGGGCGTGCCGGTGGTGGTGGAGAACCGCGTCGGCGCGGCCGCCACCATCGCCACCAACCACGTCGCCAGGTCGGCGCCCGACGGCTATACGCTGATGGTCAGCAGCGCCAGCCCGGTGGTGATTTCCCCGCACACCAACGCCAGCCTGTCCTACGACGCGCTCAAGGACTTCAGCCCGGTCAGCCTGGTGGGCGTGACGCCCGAGACGCTGGCCCTGCACCCCGGCGTCAAGGCCGCCAGCCTGCAGGAGCTGCGCGCCCTGGCCGCCAGCCGCGACGTGACGCTGGCCTCGTCGGGCAGCGGCGGGCTGCCGCACCTGGCCATCGAGCTGCTGCGCAGCGCCGCGCCCGGCGCGCGCATCGTGCACGTGCCCTACAAGGGAGCGGGCCCGGCGGTGGCCGATGCGATGGCCGGCCACGTCGACGGCGTGGTGGTCGACCTGCCGGCGGTCTACACCCAGATCGGCGACGGCCGCCTGCGCGGCGTGGCCATGGCCAACGACAAGCGCTCGGTCTTCCTGCCCGACCTGGCCACCTCCGGCGAGCAGCAGATGCCGGGCTTCGTCGCGGTCAACTGGATAGGCCTGCTGGCGCCGGCCGGCACGCCCGAGGCGGTGGTCGCCCGCCTGCACGAGACGGTGCTCAAGGCGGTCGAGGACCCGTCGGTCAAGAAGGCCTTCGAGGGCTCGGCCATCGAGACGTCCACCAGCGGCACGCCCGGCGAATTCCGGCAATTCATCCAGGCCGAATACGACAAATGGGGCAAGGTCGTGAAGGACGCCGGGGTCAAGGCGGGCGACTGAGGCGCGCAGCACGTAAGATATGGGGTCGCACGGGCCTGCTATGCTCGCATGCCCGGCCGTCTGGTCCGGGCGCGCGGCGCGCCGCGGCCGGGAGTCCGATACCCATGAAGCAACTCTACAAATACTTTTTCCGCGGCCTGATCGCCGTGCTGCCGGTGGCGCTCACCGTCTACCTGCTGGTCATCTTCCTGGCCTGGATGGAGCAGATGGCGCTGGGCATCCTGCGCCCCTTCATCGGCAGCTTCTACATCCCCGGCATGGGCCTGCTGCTGGGCGTGGTCAGCATCGGCGCGGTGGGCTACCTGCTGTCCAACGAGCGCATCGCGCGGCTGCTGTCCATCCTGGAGCTGCCCTTCAACAACATCCCGGTGGTCAAGAGCGTGTATTCCTCGCTCAAGAGCTTCGCCGACTATTTCTCCCCGGGCAGCAAGCCCAACGCCCAGCAGGTCGTGGTGCTGCGCATGCCCGGCTACCAGATGGAACTGGTCGGCCTGGTCACCCGCCAGGGCGTGGAGGGCCTACCGCAGGGCTTCCTGCCGGGCCGGCGCGTGGCGGTCTACCTGCCCATGGGCTACATGATCGGCGGCTACACCGTCTTCGTGCCGGCGGAATGGATACACCCGGTCAACATGTCGGTGGAAGAGGCGATGCGCTCCTCCCTGATCGCCTGGATGGCGCGCTCGCCCGACAACGGCCGCCCGGAGGGCGACGGTCCGGCGCAGTAACACCCTTTTTCCCTGCCGCCTGCGCGCCGATTGCATAATGGGCAGTCCAGCAGTCCGTCCGACGCGGGGCGTACTGGCCCCGATTGCAAGGAGGCCGATATGGGACATTTCGCCAAGGCTGCACAGGCCAAGGTCCGGAACGACGACGTGATGTTCACGCTGCAGCACCAGGGGGTGCAGGCGGAGTTCGAGATTTCCGGCGATGCGCTGCGCCGCCATTTCGGCGCGCGCGACGGCACGGGCAGCGAGCTGCTGGAAGCGTTCGAGCGCGGTCGGCAGGAAATCACCGATGCGGCCATCAAGGCCTTCAACGCCCCCAACGACGGGGTGATAGAGCTGGGCAGCGGCGATTTCGACGGCGAAGGGTCCGAGCAGGCAGGATAGGGCGCGGCGCGCGGCCTTGTGCATGCATGCGGCGTGAGCCCGCGGCGGCCGCGGCAGGCCGGGCGGGCGGCGTTTCAGCCTTGCGGCATGGCGGGATCGTCGCCCAGGTAGGCGGCGCGCACGCGCGGGTCGGCGGCCACGTCCGCCGGCGGCGCGTCGGCCAGCACCCGGCCGCGCACCAGCACCATGATGCGGTCGGCGTGGCGGAACACCACGTCCAGGCTGTGCTCGGTGAACAGCACCGCGACCTTGCCGCGGTCGGCCAGTTCGCGGGTCAGCTGCATCAGGTCGTGGCGCTCGCGCGCGGCCATGCCCGCGGTCGGCTCGTCCATCAGCAGCAGGCGCGGCCGGTGCGCCAGGGCCACGGCCAGCTCCACCCGCTTGACGTCGCCGTAGGCCAGCACGCCGCACTGGCGCTCGGCGTGCGCCTGCATGCCGACCTGGGCGAGCAGGGCGTCGGCCTCGTCCGCGGCGTGGCGCGCGGCCCGGCGCCAGGGCCGGTAGAGCAGGCCGTCGCGCGACAGCAGGGCGGCCTGCACATTCTCGCGCACGGTCAGCGAGCCGAAGGTGGCGGCGGTCTGGAAGGTGCGGCCCACGCCCAGGCGCCAGATCTTCTGCGGCGCCAGGCCGACCAGCTCGGCGCCGTCCAGGCGCACCGAGCCGGCGTCGGGCCGGCGCTGGCCCGACAGGGCGTTGAAGCAGGTGGACTTGCCCGCGCCGTTGGGGCCGATCAGCGCCAGCATGCGGCCGGCCTCCAGGTCGAAGGACACGTCGTCGACCGCGACCACGCCGCCGAAGGCCACGCGCAGGCCGCGCACCTGCAGCAGGGCGTGCCCGCCGGGGAAGGGGGCGCATCCTCCGGGCTGCCGCGTCGGCGTGCTCGCGGGGCTGCCTTCGTGCCGAGCCCCCGGGGATTCGCGCTCGGGGCGGTCCGGCGCGCTCATGTTCCTCCTCCCGCGGCCGCGTCCGGCGCGGCCCGGCGGCGCGGGACGCGCCGGCGCAGCAGCCCGGGCAGCGAGGCCAGGCCGCCGGGCAGGGCCAGCACCAGGGCCAGGACGACCAGGCCCATGACCGCGTGCCAATACTGGGTGGCGCGCGCCAGGCCGTCGTACAGCCAGGTATAGGCGGCCGCGCCGGCCAGCGGGCCGGCCAGGGCCTGCACGCCGCCCAGCAGCACCATCACCAGCCCGTCGACCGAGCGGCCGATGGACAGCACGTCGGGCGCGATGCTGCCCTTGGAAAAGGCGTACAGCGAGCCGGCCATGCCGGCGGCCAGGGCGGCGGCGACGAAGCCCGCCCACTGCAGGCGCTGCACGTCCATGCCCGTGGCGGCCGCGCGCAGCGACGAATCGCGCGCGGCGCGCAGGGCCAGGCCCAGCGGCGCGAAGACGATGCGGCGCAGCAGCGCCACGCCGGCCGCGCAGGCGGCCAGGCTCAGGTAGTAGTAGGCCACCGGGTCGGCCAGCCAGTCCGCCGGCCACAGGCCGATCAGGCCGTTGCTGCCGCCGGTGACGGCGTCCCACTGGTAGACCAGCGCCCAGGCGATCTGCGCGCAGGCCAGCGTCAGCATGGCCATGTAGACGCCCGAGAGCCGCACGCAGAACCAGCCGAACACGATGGCCGCGGCCAGGGCCAGCAGCGGCCCGGCGAGCAGCGCCGCTTCCATGGGCAGGGACAGGCCCTGCAGCATCAGCGCCGCGCCGTAGGCGCCCAGGCCGAACCAGGCGGCATGGCCGAAGGAATGCATGCCGCCCGGCCCGATCAGGAAGTGCAGGCTGGCGGCGAACAGCGCGGCGATGAGGATTTCGGTCATCAGCACGGTGGCGTAGGGCCAGGCCTGCGCCGCCAGCGGGAAGGCGGCCAGCGCCGCCAGCAGCAGGCCGCAGGCCAGGCGACCGGCGCGGCCGGCGGGCGCCACCGGCGCGCCGCGCTCGGCCGCCAGCGCGCCGGGCTCGGGCGGGCGCCCGAGCAGCCCCCAGGGCCGCAGCACCAGCACCACCGCCATCACGGCGAACTCGGCCGCCAGGGTCAGGCGCGACAGGCTTATCGCGTAGCCGGCCACGCTGACTTCGCCCAGGAAAATGAACACCGCCTTGACCTCGCAGATCAGCAGCGCGGCCAGGAAAGCGCCGGGCACCGAGCCCAGGCCGCCCACCACCACGACCACGAAGGCGCTGGCGATGGTTTCCAGCGCCAGGCCCAGGGTGGCCGGCTGGCGCGGCGCGGCCAGCGCCCCGCCCAGGCCGGCCAGGCAGGCGCCCAGGGCGAAGGCCGAGGTGAACAGCAGCGCCTGGTTCACGCCCAGCGCGGCCAGCATGCGGCGGTTCTCGGCGGCCGCGCGCAGCAGCATGCCCCAGCGGGTGCGGTGCAGCAGCAGCCAGAGCAGGCCCAGCACCAGCGGCCCCAGGGCGATCAGCAGCAGGTCGTACTGCGGGAAGCGCCGGCCCAGCCACTGCACGGCGCCTTCCAGGCCGGGCGCGCGCGCGGCGAACAGGTCCTCGGGGCCCCAGGCGGCCAGCGCGGCGTCACCGATCACCAGCACCAGGGCGAAGGTGGCCAGCAACTGGTACAGCTCGGGCGCGCGGTAGATGCGGCGCAGGACGGCGATCTCGATCAGCGCGCCCAGCAGCCCCACCGCCAGGGCCGCGGCCGGCAGCGCCAGCCAGTAGCCCCAGGCGCTGGCGCCCCAGGCCCCGGTCAGCGTCCAGGCCAGGTACACCCCCAGCATGTAGAAGGAGCCGTGGGCGAAGTTGACGATGCGCGTGACGCCGAAGATCAGCGACAGGCCGGCAGCGACCAGGAACAGGGCGCTTGCATCGGCCAGCCCGTTGAGCAGCTGCAGCGCCAGGCCGCCCAGGTTCATGGCTGGGCCGGACGCAGCTTGCGCACCTCGTCGTCGGACGGCTGCAGGCGCGCGCCGTCGATGTAGGCGAAGTCCTTCATGACGCCGCGGCCGTCCTGCTTGGTGGTGGTGCCCACGTACACGCCCATGGTGGACTGGTGGTCCAGGGCGCGGTACTGGATGGGGCCGTAGGGCGTGTCCACCGGCAGGCCGCGGAAGGCTTCGATGAGCTTTTCCGTGTCCGTGGAGCCGGCGCGGGCGATGCCGGCGGCCAGCGACATCAGCGACGCATAGCCCACCACCGAGCCCACGCGCGGATAGTCGTCGTAGCGCTTGCGGTAGGCCGCCACGAAGGCCTGGTTCTCGGGCGTGTCGATGGCGTACCAGGGGTAGCCGGTGACGATCCAGCCTTCGGGCGTCTCGGCGCCCAGGGGGTCGAGGTATTCCGGCTCGCCCGACAGCACCGAGACCACCGGGCGGCCTTCGAACAGGCCGCGGGTGTTGCCTTCGCGCACGAAGCGGGTCAGGTCGGCGGCGAACAGCACGTTGAAGATGGCGTCGGGCCGCGCGTCGGCCAGCGCCTGCACGACCGCGCCGGCGTCCACCTTGTTCAGCGGCGCGGCCTGCTCGGCGACGAATTCGATGTCGGGCTGCTGCTCGCGCATCATCGCCTTGAAGGTGGCGACCGCCGACTGGCCGTATTCGTAGTTGGGGTAGACGATGGCCCAGCGCTTCTTCTTCAGCTCCAGCGCGCGCGGCACCAGGGCGGCCACGTGCATCCAGGTCGAGGGGCGCAGGCGGAAGGTGTAGCGGTTGCCTTCCTGCCAGGTGATCTTGTCGGTCAGGGGCTCGGCGGCCAGGAAGAAGACCTTGCGCTGGCGCGCGAAGTCGGTCAGCGCCAGGCCGGTGTTGGACAGGAAGCCGCCGAACAGCAGGTCGACCCGCTCGCGCGCGAGCAGCTCCTGGGCCGCGCGCACCGAATCGCCGGGGTTGCCGTTGTCGTCGCGCCACACCACTTCCAGCGGGCGGCCCAGCACGCCGCCGGCGGCGTTGACCTGCTCCAGCGCGAGCTGCCAGCCGCGCTTGTAGGGCTCCAGGAAGGCGGGGATGGCCTTGTAGCTGTTGATTTCGCCGATGCGGATGGGCTCGGAGCCGGCGGCGGCCAGGGCGGCGGGCGCGGCCGCGGCGAGCGCCGCGCCGCATACCAGCGCGCGCAGCAGAGTCAGGCAGGAACGGGTCATGTCGGGAACGGGAAAGGAAACCGCGGAAAGGGAGGCACCAAAAGGATGCGCGAAAAGGCAAGCACGAAAAGCAAGCACGAAAAGAAACGGCCCTGCCAGGAGCAGGGCCGTATCACTATACCGAAAACCGGCAGCTTATTTCAGCTTGGTTTCCTTGTATTCGACGTGCTTGCGCGCGACCGGATCGAACTTCTTGATCAGCATCTTGTCCGGCGTGTTGCGCTTATTCTTGGTGGTGGTGTAGAAGTGGCCCGTGCCGGCGGTCGACTCGAGCTTGATCTTTTCGCGGATGCCTTTGGCCATGGCGGGCTCCTGGGGGGTTAGGCGATTTCGCCGCGGGCGCGCAGGTCGGCCAGCACGGCGTCGATGCCGAGTTTGTCGATGGTGCGCAGGGCGTTGGCGGACACGCGCAGGCGCACCCAGCGGTTTTCGCTTTCGACCCAGAACCTGCGCGATTGCAGGTTGGGCAGGAAGCGCCGCTTGGTCTTGTTGTTGGCGTGCGAAACGTTATTGCCCACCATCGGGCGCTTGCCGGTCACTTGGCATACGCGTGCCATGATTGCACCTACCTGTATTCAGTCCGCCGGGCCGGAAAGCGGCAGGGTCCATGCGGGCCCCACAGGCTTCCCGGCTGCATAGCCAGCCGCGTAAACCGCGGCCGGGCGGCAATTGTTCTGTGGAAATTTATCGCCTTGCAAGGCGTAAGCCAAAGATTCTAGCAGGGATTCCGCAGGAAAATCAAGCATTCCCGCGGTTTTCTGTAGCCCGGCGCCCGATCCGGCCGGCCGTCCACGCCAGCAGGGAACAGGCGCACAGCAGGCCGGTCAGGGGCAGGGCGGTGTCGCCCTGCCAGGCGCTGACCATCAGCCCGGACAGGGCGCCGCAGCCCAGCTGCAGCGTGCCCAGCAGCGCCGCCGCCGCGCCCAGCCGCCGGCCCTGCTCGGACAGCGCCAGGGCGGCGGCGTTGGGGTTGACGAAGCCCTGGCTGGCCATATAGGCCATCAGGCACAGCATCAGCAGCGGCAGGCTGATCGCGCCGGCCAGGGTCAGCGCCAGGCCGGCCAGGCCCGCGCCCACCAGCACGAACAGCGCGCGGCGCAGCAGCGCGTCCGGCGTGGCGCGGCGCAGCAGCCGGGCGCTGACCTGGGAGCCGCCTATCAGCATGAAGGCGTTCAGGCCGAAAAGCAGCCCGTAGTACTGCGGCGGCACGCCGTAGATCTCGATGAAGACCCGCGGCGAGCCGACGATGTAGGCGAACATGCCCGCCGAGCCCATGCCGCCGGCCAGGCTGTAGGCCACGAAGCGCCGGTCGCTGAGCAGGCCCAGGTAGTTGCCGGCGATGTTGCGCCAGCTCAGCGCGATGACTTTCTCCGGCGTCAGGGATTCGTCCATGCGGGCCAGCACCGCCCATAGCAGCGTCGCGCCCCAGACGGCCATCAGCCCGAAGATGCCGCGCCAGCCGGTCAGCTGCAGCAGCTGGCCGCCCAGGATGGGCGCGACGATGGGCGCCAGCCCCATGGCCAGCATCAGCATGGACAGCGCGCGCGCCGCGTCCTGGGTTTCGTAGTGGTCGCGCACCACGGCGCGGGGAATGACGATGCCGGCGGCCCCGCCCATGGCCTGCAGCACCCGCCAGGCGGTCAGCGCCGCCACGTCCTGCGCCAGCGCGCAGCCCAGCGAGGCGACGATGTACAGCGCCAGCGCGCCCACCAGCGGCGGCTTGCGCCCGTAGCGGTCGGCCAGTGGACCGTAGACGATCTGCGACAGCGAGATGCCGATGAGGTAGGCCGCCAGCGTGCGCTCGACGTCGCCGCGCGGCACGTCCAGCGCCGCCGCGATGGCCGGGAAGGCCGGCAGGTACATGTCGATGGAAAACGGGCCGATGGCGGTCAGCGCGCCCATCAGGATCAGCCATCCCGGCAGGGTGCGCGACAGGTTTTGCGATGACATTGGGGGCGGCAGGCAGGTAGGAGGCGGCAGCAGCGGCGGGCCGGCCGGGGACGCGTCCCCGTTTCGCGCGCCGCTGCGCGCAGGTCGCGCCGCCGGCTCGCCCGCGGCGGCCAGGCTCGGCAATGTAACACGTCCCCTACGTAGTTTCCCTTAGCGGAAAATTCCGATACATTCCCGGGGGTGTCCGCAGATTACCGGGGAGAGTCAGTCCGTGAATCCGTTGCTGTCCGCCGTTGAAAACAAGTTGCAAGCGCTGCCGGTCAAAGTCCAGCTGGTCATGCCGGACGGCACCCGGGTCGGCGCGCCGGACCCCAAAGTGACGTTCACCGCCAAGGACAAGACCGCGCTGGCCCACCTGGCCGCCGGCGAAGTGGGCGTGCTGGGCGAGGACTACGTCGAAGGGCGCGTCGAGATCGACGGCGAGATGCGCGACGTGATGGCCGCGGCCGCGGCCATGCTGCCGGGCTCGCCGGTCGACGCCGCGCGCGGCGGCGGGCTGACCGAGCTGGTGCGCCGGGTGCGCTCGGTGTGGCGCCACTCGGTCGAGCGCGACGCCAAGCAGATCGAGTTCCACTACGACCTGTCGGACGACTTCTACGCGCTGTGGCTGGACCCGCGCCGGGTCTACTCGTGTGCCTACTACCGGGAGCCGGGCGACAGCCTGGCCCAGGCGCAGGAAGCCAAGCTCGACCACATCTGCCGCAAGCTGGCGCTGCGCAGCGGCGAGCGCTTCCTGGACGTGGGCGCGGGCTGGGGCGGGCTGCTGCTGTGGGCGGCCGAGAACTACGGCGTGGACGCCACCGGCATCACGCTGTCGCGCAACCAGCACGCGCACGTCAGCCGCCTGATCGAGGAAAAAGGCCTGTCCGGGCGGGTGCGCATGGAGCTGCTCGACTACCGCAAGCTGGACGAAAGCGCGCCCTACGACAAGATCGCCTCGGTGGGCATGTTCGAGCACGTCGGCCGCGCCCAGCTGCAGGAATACTTCGCCAAGCTGCGCCGGCTGCTGCGCCCGGGCGGCCTGGTCATGAACCACGGCATCACCGCCGCCGGCGTCTACAACGCCCAGCTGGGCGCCGGCATGGGCGAGTTCATCGAAAAGTACATCTTCCCCGGCGGCGAGCTGACCCACATCAGCAGCGTGCTGGAGAACCTCACCAACGGCGGGCTGGAAATGGTGGACGTGGAAAACCTGCGCCCGCACTACGCCCGCACGCTGTGGGCCTGGAGCGACACGCTGGAATCCCGCCTGGACGAGGCGCGCGCGCTGCTGCCGGGCGAGCAGGGCCTGCGCTCGCTGCGCGCCTACCGGCTCTACCTGGCCGGCTGCGCCATGGCCTTCGAGCACGGCTGGATCGCCCTGCACCAGGTGCTGGCCCAGCCGGTGCCGGAAAGCGGTTTCGGGACCGAGCTGGACTACCCCGCCGGGCAGGCTTATCCCTGGCGGCGGGACTATATGTATCGCTGAAGTGCGGGCCCACCCCCGAAGCGCTGCGCGCTTCCCCCTCAAGGGGGCGACGCCGGCGGACCGGCAAAGCCGGCTCCGCTGCGTCCCTGATCGGGCTGCACAGGCTTCATGCGGCGGGAGCGGTGCGTGTCCCCACGGACATTGCTGGGGTTTCCCCAGGGGCTTTCCATTTGGCGCTGCTGGTAATTTCCGTTAACATGCGCCTTCTTCGCTCAGAATGACGTCAATTATGCGCGTCTGCAGGCGCGCTTCGCGCTCGCCCGCAAGCGCGCCTCCCCCGGATGCCCCGGCATCCGTCTGCTAGTTGTCGGTTTGTATTGGCGGCCCCGCCCGTCTTCCGCACACCCCCTTAGCTAACTGGCGCTCGCGCCGGCCGTTTGGCCGGCACGATCAACCGTGAACCTTAAGGAGGCAAACGCCATGATTTCCCCCACGCTATCCCCGGCCGGCGCGCCGGCCTGGCCGCAAGTCCGCGCGCATGTCCACGCGCATGTCCGCGCGCATGTCCGCCTGCGCCGCGCCGCCGGCCGCCTGGCCGCCGCGCTGGCGCTGGGCGGCGCGGCCTGCGCGGCCTCGGCCGCCGGCGCCCCGGCCTGCGAGATCGACCGTCCCGTGCGCTTCGGCGGCATGAACTGGGAATCCAACCTGGTGCTGGTGGAAGTCGAGCGCGCCATCGTCGAGCACGGCTACGGCTGCCGGACCGAGGTGCTGCCCACCGAGACGCTGCCGGCCCTGGCCGCGCTGACCCGCGGCGACCTGGACATCAACACCGAAGTCTGGCTGAACAGCGTGGCCGACCCCTGGAACAAGGCCGAGGCCACCGGCCGCGTGCGCCGGGCGGGCGACCTGTACATGGGCGGCGAGGCCTGGTTCATCCCCCGCTACACCGCCGAGCGCCTGCCGGAGCTGAAATCGGCGGCCGACCTGCCGCGCTTCAAGGACGAGTTCGAAGACCCCGAAGAGCCCGGCAAGGGCCGCTTCTACGGCTGCCCGGCCGGCTGGGGCTGCGAGGTGGTCAGCAGCAACCTGTACCGCGCGCTCGGCCTGCAGGACAGCTACACCCTGTATTCGCCCGGCACCGGCGCGGCCCAGAAGGCGGCGCTGACGGCGGCCTACAAGCGCAAGCAGAACGTGGTCTTCTATTACTGGTACCCGACCCCGCTGGTCGGCTCCATGGACCTGGTCAAGCTGGAGCTGCCGCCCTACGACAAGGACGCGCAGGAATGCCTGACCTCGCCGGACTGCAAGGATCCCAAGCCCAGCGCCTACCCCGAGAACCCCGTCTTCACGGCCCTGAACACCGGCTTCGAGAAGCAGGCGCCGACGCTGGCCAAGTTCTTCGCCGGCATATCCGTGCCGCTGCCGGCCATGGACGAAACGCTCGCCCACATGGAAGAGACTGGCGATGAGGCGCAGGCCGTGGCCGAGTGGTTCCTGAAGAACAAGCAGGACATCTGGACCAAGTGGGTGCCGGCCGAGGTGGCCGCACGCGTGCAGGCCGCGCTCTGACGCCCGTGCAGGCGTACTTCGCTGCCGCCCGTCCCGGGCGGCGGCGGTCCTGACCCGGAGGCGCAGCCGATATGTTTCCCGAACTGATTTCCGCGCGCGACCTGCGCGGCGCGATCGACGCCTTCGTCGATCATCTCGTCACCGACTATGCGGACGCGCTCGAAGCGATCTCGCATCCCTTCCTGCAACTGCTGGTGTGGCTGGAGCAGGCCCTGCGCAGCGCGCCCTGGTGGCTGGTCGTGCTGGCGGTCATGGCGATCGCCTGGCTGGTCGGCCGGCGCGTCCTGCTCAGCCTGGGCATGGGCCTGCTGCTGTGCGGCGTCGGCGTGCTCGGCCTGTGGGACGCCGGCATGCAGACCCTGTCGCTGATGATCATGGCCACCGGCCTGTCGGTGCTGATCGGCATCCCGCTGGGCATCGCCATGGCGCGCCTGTCCTGGCTGCGTGCCGTCATGCTGCCGGTGCTCGACGTGATGCAGACCATGCCCAGCTTCGTCTACCTGATCCCGGTGGTGATGCTGTTCGGCCTGGGCAAGATCCCGGCCATCATCGCCACCGTGATCTACGCCGTGCCGCCGCTGATCCGCCTGACCGACCTGGGCATCCGCCTGGTCGACCGCGAGGTGCTGGAGGCCTCGCGCGCCTTCGGCGCCACGCCGCGCCAGCAACTGTTCGGCGTGCAGTTGCCGCTGGCGCTGCCCAACATCATGGCCGGCATCAACCAGACCACCATGATGGCCCTGTCCATGGTCGTGATCGCCTCGATGATAGGCGCGCGCGGCCTGGGCTACGAAGTCCTGCTGGGCATCAACCGGCTGGAAGTCGGGCGCGGCCTGGTGGCCGGCCTGGCCATCGTCGCGCTGGCCATCCTGTTCGACCGCATCACGCAGTCCTACGGGCAGCGCATGCGCAGGGGGGCGGCGCGATGAGCAAGATCGAAGTCCGCGGCATCTACAAGATCTTCGGCCATCATCCGAAGAAGTGGCTGGCCGCCGCCCGCGGCGATGGCGGCGCGGCGCGCCTGAGCAAGGAAGAACTGCTGGCGAAATCCGGCCACACCCTGGGCCTGCGCGACATTTCCCTGTCCATCGAGGAAGGCAGCATCTACGTCATCATGGGCCTGTCCGGCTCGGGCAAGTCCACGCTGATCCGGCACTTCAACCGCCTGATCGACCCCACCGCCGGCAGCATCCTGGTCGACGGCGTGGACGTGATGAGCCTGGGCATACGCGAGCTGGAGCAGTTCCGGCGCGCCAAGATGAGCATGGTGTTCCAGCGCTTCGGCCTGTTCCCCCACCGCAGCGTGCTGGACAACGCCGCTTACGGCCTGGCCGTGCAGGGCGTGGCGCGGCCCGAGCGCGAACGGCGCGCCCGCCACTGGCTGGAGCAGGTGGGGCTGGCAGGCTTCGAGCGCCAGTACCCGCACCAGCTGTCCGGCGGCATGCAGCAGCGTGTGGGGCTGGCCCGGGCGCTGGCCACCGACGCGGAAATCCTGCTCATGGACGAGGCCTTCTCGGCCCTGGACCCGTTGATCCGGCGCGAGATGCAGGACCAGCTGCTGCAACTGCAGGCCAGGCTGAACAAGACCATCGTCTTCATCACCCACGACCTGGACGAGGCGCTGCGCCTGGGCAACCGCATCGCCATCCTGAAGGACGGCGAGCTGGTGCAGGAAGGCACGCCCGAGGACATCCTGCTCAACCCGGCCAACGACTACGTGCAGGCCTTCCTGCAGGAGGTCAACCGCACCAAGGTGCTGAACGCCTCGCACGCCGTGATCCCGCCGCGGCTGACGCTGACCATGCGCTCGCGCCCGGCCCATGCGCTGGAGCGCATGCGCGCGCTGGACTACGCCTACGCGCCGGTGCTCGACGGCAAGCGCCTGGCCGGCGTGCTGACCGCCGAGGCCGCCGGGCAGGCCGCCGCGCAGGGCCTGCGCGACGTCTCGTCGGTGGTGGAGGACCTGGCCTCGGTGCCGGCCACCGAAGGCCTGGACCAGGTGCTGGCGCGCCTGGTGCGCAGCGACCAGCCGGTGGCGGTGACGGGCGAGGACGACGAGTTCCTGGGCATGCTGTCGCGCAAGAAGGTGGTCGAGCTGGTGACGCCGGCGCAGGGCGAGGAGGCCGGGCAGGCGCCGGAGGCGTCCGGGCAGGGAGCGCCCGGGCCGGAGCCGGGGCAGGCCTGCGGCGCGCAGAGCTGAACGCGGCCGCGCCGCTGCGCTCAGCCCGCCGCGCCCAGCCGCTCGCGCACCTGCGCCGTCAGCTCGAAGGAATGCAGCCGCGCCGCGTGGTCGTAGATCTGCGCGGTGATCATCAGTTCGTCCGCGCCGGTGCGGGCGACGAAGTCGCGCAGGCCCTCGGCCACCGTGTCGGGCGAGCCCACCACCGAGCAGGCGAGCGACTGCTCCACGCCCATTCTTTCGTAGGCCGACCAGATGCCGTCCATGCTGTCGACCGGCGGCGGCAGCTGCCCGCGCTGGTTGCGGCGGATCTTCACGAAGTGCTGCTGCAGCGAGGTGTACAGCCGCCGCGCCTCGTCGTCGGTGTCGGCGGCGAACACGTTCACGCCCACCATCGCATAGGGCTTCTGCAGCTGGGCGGACGGGCGGAACTGGGCGCGGTACATCTGCAGGGCGGTGTGCAGGTAGTCGGGCGCGAAGTGCGAGGCGAAGGCGTAGGGCAGGCCCAGGTGGGCGGCCAGCTGGGCGCCGAACAGGCTGGAGCCCAGTATCCACAGCGGCACTTCCAGGCCCGCGCCGGGCACGGCCAGCACCGGCTGGCCGGGCTCGGCCGGGCGGAAATAGCCTTGCAGCTCGACCACGTCCTGGGGGAAGTCGTCGGCGGTCTCGATGCGGTCGCGGCGCAGCGCGCGGGCGGTCTGCGGGTCGGTGCCGGGCGCGCGGCCCAGGCCCAGGTCGATGCGGCCGGGGAACAGCGAGGCCAGGGTGCCGAACTGCTCGGCGATCACCAGCGGCGTGTGGTTGGGCAGCATGATGCCGCCGGCGCCCACGCGAATGGTGGACGTGGCCGCGGCCACGTGGCCGATCACGACAGAAGTGGCCGCGCTGGCGATGCCGCTCATGTTGTGGTGCTCGGCCAGCCAGTAGCGCTGGTAGCCCCAGCGCTCGGCGTGCTGCGCCAGGTCGCGCGTGTTGCGCAGGGCGTCGGCGGGCGTGGCGCCTTCGACGATGGGGGACAGGTCCAGGACGGAAAAGGGGATCATGGCGAGGGCGGATGGGGCGACCCGGCCATTTTATCCACGCCCGCCTGATTACAATCCGCGCTTTGCCCGACCGGATCGACCCCGCCATGCCCAAAGCCCCCGCCGCCCGCGACGAACCGACCCTGTCCGAGGCCGACGGCATCCGCTACCTGCACTTCGGCACCGAATGGGTGCAGGGCGCCATGGACATGGAGCGGCCGGCCGAGCTGGTCCTGGAATACACCCGCCAGATGATGGCCTGGCTGCTGTTCCTGGACCCGCCGCGCGAAGGCGCCATCGGCCTGCTGGGATTGGGCGCGGGCTCGCTGGCGCGCTTCTGCCTGAAGCACACGCGCAGCCGCATCGCCGTCGTGGAATGGAATCCCCTGGTGACGGCGGTGTGCCGCAGCTTCTTCCGCCTGCCGCAGGCGGCGCGCCTGGAGATCGAGCACGCGGACGCGGGCGACTGGGCGGTCGACCCGCTGCATGCCGGCCGCTGCCCGGTGCTGATGGTGGACCTGTACGACGCCCAGGCGCGCGGGCCGGTGCGGGATTCGGTGGATTTCTACGCCGGCTGCCGGCGGCTGCTGGGCGAGGCGGGCGTGATGGCGGTCAACCTGTTCGGCGCGCACGAGAGCTTCCCGCGCAACCTGGCCAACCTGGAGCGCGCCTTCGACGGCAGGCTGGCACTGCTGCCGGAGATCGAGGAAGGCAACCGCATCGTGCTGGCCTTTTCCGGCCCGCCCCTGGAGTTGGCGCCCAGCCAACTGCTGGCCCGCGCCGAGGACGTGGAGTCCGCCTACGGCCTGCCGGCGCGGCGCTGGGCGCGCTCGCTGATCGGCCAGGCGCGGGGCGGGCGGCTGGCGTTCTGATCCCCGGGCTTCGCGGCGCGGGCGGGGGATCCGGCTCGAACAGATCCTAGGCGGTCCTGCGCCCATGCCCGGCCGGGCGCGGCGGGATCAGCGGCAGTTCCAGCCTGACCCGGTCGTGGATGACCTTGGCGGCAATCCGGCCGCGTTCGCCGCGTTCCAGCCGAAGAATGCCATAGTCGGCCATGCGCTTGAGCGTGCGCGACAGGTTCGACTTGGCCCGGCCCGTCAGCCGGGACAGATCTTCCAGCGACCCGGGCGACTGCTCGTCGATCAGGCGCAGCAGGCCGAGATTGCTGGGCGACAGCACCTTGGCGAGCGACTCCAGCGAGGTGAACCACAGCCTGGGCTCGCCCGGCGACGGATGTCGCTCGCCGCGCGCCACCGCCAGGGTGCGGGCTTTCATTTCTTCGTAGCTGGCAATGCCTATTCGCAGAGTCGTCATGGAATTGCTCCTCGTTCGCACAATATCGAATCCACCATGTCCCAGAAATCGCCCAGCAGGGTGGCCGCATTCGTGTAGGCGTAGGCCTTGACCGTTGCGAACCTGTGCCGGTGGTCCTGCGGGCCGCCCCGCCGGCCTGCAGGGGGATGCGCATTGTCCAGGCCAGCCAGCCGCCTTCCGTCCGGTCCGTGCAGGACCAGGGAATAGTCCAGGCCGTGCGGCTTTTCCGCAGAAGGCGGCACTTGCGTCACGACGAAGCTGACCCAATGGCCGGCCGGGTCGACGACCAGAATCTGGCCGTCCAGGTCGAGCAGGGCATCCAGGGCCGGATCGCGTCGTCTTGGGAGGGAGTATATGGTTATCATGGTCGGATAACAAGAGGCATGCCGGTATGGCATGAGGCGAGGGTAGCGGGTGTTTCTCCGGTGCGGCAGGGGGGTGTGCTCGATTTGTCACGCCAGGCCGCGCCATCCGGCCGTCCTGGAAAAGTCCCGTCGGCGGCAGGCTGGCGACTGTCATCCGGCGAGCCTGCTGCGCATGCCGTGGGCGGGGTAGACTATTAATCTTTTTTTACAGCCGGGCCCGGCTGGAACAGACCAAGTAAGGAGCTCATCATGCTGCTTGCCCGAACCACTGCGGCGCTGCTCGCGGCCAGCGTCCTGGGCACGGCGCTGGCCGCGCCGGCATCGGCCGCCCAGCCCAAGTCCGTGGCCGTGACCGCCATCGTCGAGCACCCCGCGCTGGACGCGGTGCGCGACGGCGTGAAAAGGGCGCTGGCCGCGGCCGGCTACCGGGACGAGAAGCTTGCCTGGCAGTACCAGAGCGCCCAGGGCAACACCGGCACCGCCGCGCAGATCGCGCGCAAGTTCGTGGGCGACCGGCCCGACGCGATCGTGGCCATCGCCACGCCATCCGCCCAGGCCGTGGTGGCCGCCACGCGCGACCTGCCGGTGGTCTATTCGGCCGTCACCGATCCGGTGGCCGCGCAGCTCGTGCCCGGCTGGGAGCCGTCCGGCACCAACGTGACGGGCGTGTCCGACATGCTGGCGCTGGACAAGCAGGTCGAGCTCATCAGGCAAGTCGTGCCGCAGGCCAAGCGGGTGGGCATGGTCTACAACCCGGGCGAGGCCAATTCCGTGGTGGTGGTCAGGCAGATGCAGGAAATCCTGGCCAAGGCCGGCATGAGCCTGGTCGAGGCCGCCGCGCCGCGCACCATCGACGTCGGCTCGGCCGCGCGCAGCCTGATCGGCAAGGTCGACGTGATCTACACCAACACCGACAACAACGTGGTGTCGGCCTACGAGGCCCTGGTCAAGGTCGGCAACGACGCCAGGATCCCGCTCGTCGCCTCGGACACCGACAGCGTGCGGCGCGGCGCCATCGCCGCCCTGGGCGTGGACTACGGCGACCTGGGCGAGCAGACCGGGCGCATCGTCGTGCGCATCCTCAAGGGCGAGAAGCCGGGCGCCATCGCCTCCGAGACCAGCTCGCGCCTGCGCCTGTTCGTCAACCCCGGCGCGGCCGCGCGCCAGGGCGTCACGCTGTCCGACGAACTGCTCAAGTCCGCGGCCGAAACCGTCAAGTAGTCGCGCAGCGGCCATGTCGCTATACACCCTGCTGGGCGCGCTGGAGATCGGCCTGGTCTTCGCCCTGGTGGCGCTGGGGGTGCTGGTGTCGTTCCGCATCCTGCGCTTTCCCGACCTGACGGTCGACGGCAGCTTCCCGCTGGGCGGGGCGGTCGCGGCCACCCTGATATCCCTGGGCGCCGACCCCTTCGCCGCCACGGCCGCCGCGGCGGCGGCCGGCGCGCTGGCGGGCCTCGCGACTGGCTGGCTGAACGTCAAGCTGCGCATCATGGACCTGCTGGCCAGCATCCTGATGATGATCGCGCTGTACTCCATCAACCTGCGCATCATGGGCCGGCCCAACGTGCCGCTGATCGCCGAGCCCACGGTATTCACCGTGCTGCAGCCCGACGCGGTGGCCGACTACGTCATGCGGCCGCTGATCCTGGCGGCGGTGGTGCTGGCCGCCAAGCTGGCGCTGGACTGGTTCCTGTCCACCGAGGCCGGCCTGGCCATGCGCGCCACCGGCTCCAACCCGCGCATGGCGCGCTCGCAGGGCGTGCACACCGGCCGCATGGTGCTGGCCGGCATGGCGCTGTCCAACGCCCTGGTCGGACTGGCCGGCGCGCTGTTCGCCCAGACCCAGGGCGGCGCGGACATCTCCATGGGCGTGGGCACCATCGTCATCGGCCTGGCCGCGGTCATCGTCGGCGAAAGCATCCTGCCGGCGCGCCGGCTGTTCCTGGCCACGTTGGCGGCCATCCTGGGCGCGGTGGTCTACCGCTTCTTCGTGGCGCTGGCGCTGAACAGCGAATTCGTCGGCCTGCAGGCGCAGGACCTGAACCTGGTGACCGCCGTGCTGGTCGTCGTCGCGCTGGTGCTGCCCATGCTGCGCCGGCGCCTGCCGCGGCGCGGAGGACGCTGACATGCTGAGCGCGCAGGACCTGCACATCACCTTCAACGCCGGCACGCCCATCGAGACCCGCGCGCTGCGCGGCCTGTCGCTGGACATCCCCGGCGGGCAGTTCGTCACCGTGATCGGCTCCAACGGCGCGGGCAAGTCCACCCTGCTCAACGCCGTCTCGGGCGACTTGCCGGTGGACGGCGGGCGCATCGAGATCGACGGTGAGGACGTCACGCGCCTGCCGTCCTGGCGGCGCGCCGGGCGCGTCGCGCGGGTGTTCCAGGACCCGATGGCCGGCACCTGCGAAGACCTGACCATAGAAGAGAACATGGCGCTCGCGCAGCGGCGCGGCGCCGGCCGCGGCCTGGGCCGCGCGGTGCGCGCGGCCATGCGGGAAGGCTTCCGGGAGCGCCTGGCCACGCTGGGCCTGGGGCTGGAGAACCGCCTGTCGGACCGCATCGGCCTGCTCTCGGGCGGGCAGCGCCAGGCGGTCAGCCTGCTGATGGCGGCGCTGCAGCCTTCGCGCATCCTGCTGCTGGACGAGCACACGGCCGCGCTGGACCCGCGCACGGCCGATTTCGTGCTTCGGCTCACGGCGCGCATCGTCGCCGAATACCGGCTGACCACGATGATGGTGACTCACAGCATGCGCCAGGCCCTGGACGTGGGCGAGCGCACGGTGATGCTGCACCAGGGCAGGGTGGTGCTGGACGTGTCGGGCGAGGAGCGCCGGGGGCTGGGCGTGGCGGACCTGCTGGCGATGTTCGAGCGGGTGCGGGGAGAGGAGCTGGCGGACGATGCGTTGTTGCTGGGGTAGGGGCGATACTCGGGCCGCAGGAGCGGTGTCCTTCCTGTCTGAGAATGATTCCTGTTGCAACTTCCTCCGCGCCCCGGCATCATGACGGCCCGGCCGGACCGGCCGCTGCGCCCCGACGACGCGGGCGCGCAGGGACGGGCCCGGCGTGACGGCGGGCGCATCGCGGCCCGCGGAGGAGCCATCATGCATCGCCTGTTTCCCGCCATCGCGGCCGTCGGCCTCGCGCTGCTGCTTGCGGCCTGCGCCAGCGGCCCCACGCTGCGCAGCGACTACGATCCGGCGGCCGATTTCGGCCGCTACCGCACCTTCGGCTATTTCTCGCCGCTGGGCACCGACAAGTCCGGCTACAGCACGCTGCTGACCGGCCGCCTGAAGGGGGCAGTGCGCAGCCAGATGGAAATGCGCGGCTACGTCTACAGCGAGGACGCGCCCGACCTGCTGGTCAATTTCAGCGGCAAGCTGCAGGAGAAGACCGAGGTCTCGCCGGCCATGCCGGGGCCGTACTACGGCTACCGGGCCGGCTTCTACGGCCCCTGGGCCGGCTATGCCTGGGACCGCGAGGTCTACCGCTATACCGAAGGCACGCTCAACATCGACCTGATCGATGCGCGCAGCAGGCAGATGGTGTGGGAGGGCGTAGCCATCGCCGAAGTCGATCCCGGGCGGATCCGGTCCGCCCAGGCGGTGGAGAAGGCCGTGGCGGAGATCTTCTCGCGCTACCCCTTCCGGGCCGGCGAGCCCCGGCCGCAGATCGCCCCAGGGCGTTGACCGGCGGTTTTTAATGTTTTCTTAAAACCCGCTTTCCACAATAGATCGTTTGGCGGGCGACGGCCCCTGCCGGCGGCAGGGCGCAGGCGCCCCGCCGTCTTCCGGCCGGTATCCGGCCGGGCCCGCGGGGCCGGTTCCGGACGGCCGCCGCAGGCGGCCCGCGGTCCGTCCGCCATCCCTCCAATTACCCCCTTTAACGAATTGTTATGCGGGTTTACCCAGTGCCCATCCTCTATACTTGCGCCGTCTTGCAGAATGCGGCGGCGCGCCGCCCACGCCGCCAGCCCGGCCGCCAGCGGGGCGGGAATAGAACAGAGAGAACCATGCCTTTTCAATTTGTACGTTCGCCGCGTGCCGCCCGATTCGCCCTTGCCGCCGCCGGACTGGCGCTGGCGCTCGCCGGCTGCGGCGAGCAGGAGCAGGCGCAGCAGGGCGGGGCCCTGCCGGTCGGCGCCGTGACGGTCCAGCCCGAGCGCGCGCCCATCACCTCCAACCTGCCCGGCCGGGTCGAAGCGGTGCGCGACGCGCAGATCCGCGCGCGCGTGACCGGCATCGTGCAGAAGATCGCCTTCCGCCAGGGCGGCGACGTCAAGGCCGGCGAGCTGCTGTTCAAGATCGATCCGGCGCCTTCCAAGGCGGCCTACGACCAGGCGGCCGCGCAGCTGAAGCAGGCGCAGGCCGACCTGTACGCGGCGCGCCAGCTGGCCGAGCGCTACGGGCCGCTGGTCAAGGCCAACGCCGTCAGCCGCCAGGAATACGACAACGCCGTGGCGGCCTCCCGCCAGGCCGAGGCCGCGGTGGCCGCGGCGCAGGCGGCGCTGACCAACGCCAAGATCAACCTGGGCTACACCGACGTGGTCTCGCCCATCGACGGGCGCATCGGCCAGCCGCTGGTGACCGAGGGGGCGCTGGTGGAAGCGACCTCGGCCACGCAGATGGCGCTGGTGCAGCAGCTGGACCCGATCTACGTGGACTTCAGCCAGTCCACCGCCGAGCTGGCGCGCCTGCGCAAGGCCTTTGCGGCCGGCTCGCTGCAGCGCGTGGGCGAGGACGCCGCGCGCGCCCAGGTGGTGCTGGAGGACGGCTCGGTCTACGAGCACGACGGCAAGCTGCTTTTCACCGGCATCACCGTGGACCCCGGCACCGGCCAGGTGGTGCTGCGCGCCGAGTTCCCCAACCCGGACCTGGTGCTGCTGCCCGGCATGTACGTGCGCGTGCGCCTGGAAGAGGGCGTGAACGAGCAGGCGCTGCTGGTGCCGCAGCAGGCGCTGCAGCGCACCGCCGACGGCATGCAGACGCTGATGCTGGTGCGCGACGGCAAGGTGGCGCCGGCGCCGGTGTCCACCGGCGCGGTGGTCGGCAGCCGCATCGTGGTCACGCAGGGGCTCAACGCAGGCGACGTGGTCATCGTCGAGGGCTTCCAGAAGATCCGCCCGGGCGCGCCCGTGCAGGCGGTGCCCTGGCAGCCCGCGGGCCAGGCAGCCGGGCAGCCGGGCCAGGGCGGCCAGCCGCAGGGCCAGGGGCAGGGCGGCCAGCAGGGCCAGGGCCAGGCGGCGCAGCCCGGCGGGTCCGGCCAGGCCGCCGGCCAGCAGGCCGGACAATGACGCAGCCGGCCGGCCGCCGCCCACGAGGCCGCGGCCGGTTCCGTGAGCCACGCTACCAGAGTCAGCACTCATGCCGCAATTCTTCATAGACAGACCGATCTTCGCCTGGGTGGTCGCCCTGTTCATCACGCTCGCGGGCGTGCTGGCGATCCCCAACATGCCGATCGCGCAGTACCCCGACGTGGCGCCGCCCGCCATCCAGATCACCGCCACCTACCCGGGCGCGTCCGCGCAGGACGTGTCCGAGCAGGTGACCAGCATCATCGAGAACGAGCTCAACGGCGCCAAGGGCCTGCTGTATTACGAGTCGGTCAGCGATTCCTACGGCCAGGCGCAGATCACCGCGACCTTCGCGCCCGGCACCAACCCGGACCTGGCCCAGGTGGACGTGCAGAACCGCGTCTCCAACGTGTCGGCGCAGCTGCCGCAGGCGGTGATCCAGCAGGGCCTGCGCTTCGAGCAGAGCAGCACGGGCTTCCTGATGGTGGTCACCGTCTCGTCCACCGACGGCACGCAGGACCAGACGGCCCTGGCCGACTACATCACGCGCAACATCCAGAACCCGATCTCGCGCGTGCCGGGGGTGGGCCGCTTCCAGCTGTTCGCCGCCCCGCGCGCCATGCGCATCTGGATCGATCCCGACAAGCTGGTGGGCTACAACCTCAGCGTGGCCGAGGTCAACCAGGCCATCGCCCGGCAGAACGTGCTGATCTCGGCGGGCAGCATCGGCGCGCCGCCCAACCCGGCCGAGCAGCGCACCACGGCCACCGTGCTGGTCGACGGCCAGCTGGGCACGGTCGAGGCCTTCGGCGCCATCATCCTGCGCGGCACGCCAGGCGGGGCCACGGTGCGCCTGCGCGACGTGGCGCGCATCGAGGTCGGCGCCGACAACTACCAGTTCGGCGCGCGCCTGAACGGCAAGGCCACCGCCGCCTTCGCCATCGTGCTGGCGCCCGACGCCAACGCGCTGGCCACGGCCCAGGGCGTGCGCGCCGAGATGGAAGAGCTCAGCCGCTTCTTCCCGGGCAACATCGAATACGCCGTGCCCTACGACACTTCGCCCTACGTCGAGGTCTCCATCGAGCAGGTGCTGCACACGCTGGCCGAGGCCATGGTGCTGGTCTTCCTTGTGATGTTCCTGTTCCTGCAGAACGTGCGCTATACGGTGATCCCGGCCCTGGTGGTGCCGGTGGCCATCCTGGGCGCCTTCGCGGTGATGATGGCGCTGGGCTTCTCCATCAACGTGCTGACCATGTTCGCCATGGTGCTGGCCATCGGCATCCTGGTCGACGACGCCATCGTCGTGGTGGAGAACGTCGAGCGCATCATGGCCGAGGAAGGCATATCGCCCAAGGAGGCCACCAAGAAGGCCATGCCGCAGATCAGTGGGGCCATCGTCGGCATCACCCTGGTGCTGACCACGGTGTTCCTGCCGCTGGCCTTCATGGGCGGCTCGGTGGGGGTGATCTACCGGCAGTTCTCGGTCGCCATGGCGGTGGCCATCCTGTTCTCGGGCTTCCTGGCGCTGACCTTCACGCCGGCGCTGTGCTCGACCATCCTCAAGCCCATCCCCAAGGGCCACCACGACGAGAAGCGCGGCTTCTTCGGCTGGTTCAACCGCGGCTTCAACGCCACCACGCACCGCTACCAGCGCTGGGTGTCGCGCATCCTGCACAAGGGCGGGCGCATGATGCTGATCTACCTGGCGCTGGTGATCGGCCTGGGCTGGCTCTACCTGCGCCTGCCCAGCGGCTTCCTGCCGGTGGAGGACCAGGGCTACGTGGTCGCCAACATCGAGCTGCCCACGGGCTCGACCGCCAACCGCACCATGGAGGTGATCCAGACGGTCGAGAAATACTTCATGGACCAGCCGACCACCGAGAACGTGGTGACGGTGCAGGGCTTCAGCTTCAACGGCAACGGCCTGAACGCGGCCATCGCCTTCGTGCCGCTCAAGGACTTCTCCGAGCGCACCCGGGGCGACCAGTCGGCCCAGGCGATCGCCGGGCAGGCCATCGGCACGCTGCTGCCCGGCATCAAGGACGCCATGGTGTTCACCGTGGTGCCGCCGGCCATCTCGGAACTGGGCAACGCCACCGGCTTCGACTTCCGCCTGCAGGACCGCGCCTCGGCCGGCAACGCGGCGCTGATGGAAGCCACCACCCAGTTGATGGGCCTGGCCATGCAAAGCCCCGTGCTGTCGCAGGTGCGCATCACCGGCCTGGGGCCGGGCGCGCAGCTCAGCCTGAGCATAGACCGCGAGAAGGCCGCGGCGCTGGGGGTGGATTTCAGCGAGGCCGCCGAGCTGATCTCGACGGCGCTGGGTTCGTCCTACATCGGCAAGTTCCCCAACCTGGGCTGGATGCAGAACGTCTGGGTGCAGGCCGAGGCCGACTTCCGCATGCAGGTCGACGACATCCTGCGCCTGAACGCGCGCAACGCCCAGGGCGCGATGGTGCCGCTGTCGTCCTTCGTCAAGGCGGAGTGGGGCTACGGGCCGGTGCAGGTGGTGCGCTACAACAGCTACCCCTCGATCCGCCTGAACGGCGACGCCGCGCCCGGCTACTCCACCGGCGAGGCCATGGCCGAGATGGAAAACCTCATGCAGCAGCTGCCGCCCGGCTTCGGCTACGAATGGACCGGCCTGTCCTACCAGGAGCGCCAGGCCGGCAGCCAGGCCCCCATCCTGCTGGGCCTGTCCCTGCTGGTGGTGTTCCTGGTGCTGGCCGCGCTGTACGAAAGCTGGGCCATCCCGCTGTCGGTGATGCTGGTGGTGCCGCTGGGCATGCTGGGCGCGGTCGCGCTGGTGACCTTGCTGGGCATGAGCAACGACGTCTATTTCCAGGTGGGCATGGTGACGGTGATCGGGCTGGCGGCCAAGAACGCCATCCTGATCGTCGAGTTCGCCAAGGACGCCTACGCGCGCGGCGCCGGCCTGTACGAGGCCACGGTGGAAGCGGCGCGGCTGCGCTTCCGGCCCATATTGATGACTTCGCTCGCCTTCATCCTGGGCGTGGTGCCGCTGGCGCTGGCCTCCGGCGCCGGCGCGGCCAGCCAGCAGGCCGTCGGCTTCGGCGTGCTGGGCGGGATGTTGGCGGCGACGCCGTTCGCGGTTATCTTCGTGCCTTCGTTCTTCGTGGTCGTGCTGGGCCTGTTCAAGACCAAGCCGCGGCTGCTGGGCGCCGAGGCCGCGGCGTTCGAACAGGAACAGGCCGAAAGGCAGGCGCGCGAGGCGCAACAGGACGGCCGGCAGACAGGCCAGGAAGGCAAGGAATGAACAGACTGAGTCCCCCCTTGGGCGCCGCCGTGCTGGCGGCGCTGCTGGCCGGCTGCTCGCTGGCCCCCGACTACCAGCGCCCCGACGCGCCGGTGGCCGCGGCCTGGCCCGACCAGCCCAGGGTGCAGTACGGCCAGGACGACCCGCACGCCACGCTGGGCCGCCAGCCGGCCGACGCAGTGGCCCCCGGGCCGGGCGTGCCGGCCGCCGAGCTCGGCTGGAGCGAGTTCTTCCGCGACCAGCGCCTGCAGGCGCTGATCCGCCAGGCGCTGGCCGGCAACCGCGACCTGCGCATCGCCGTCCAGCGCATCGAGGAAGCCCGCGCGCAGTACGGCATCCAGCGCGGCCAGCAATTCCCGGCCATCGGCGCCGGGGTGCAGGGCACGCGCCAGCGCCTGCCGGGCGACATGCGCCCGGGCGGGCCGGACTCCACCTCGATCAGCAGCCAGTACCAGGCCGGCATCGGCCTGACCACCTTCGAGATCGACCTGTTCGGCCGCCTGCGCAGCCTGTCCGAAGCGGCCTTGCAGCAATACCTGGCCACCGAGCAGGCGCGCCGCAGCGTGCAGATCAACCTGGTCGGCCAGGTGGCCCAGGCCTATTTCAACCTGCGCGCGGCCGAGGTCCAGCTCGACCTGACCCAGCGCACCCTGCAGGCGCGCCAGGCGTCCTACGACCTGGTCAAGAGCCGCTTCGACGGCGGCGTGGCGTCCGAGCTGGAGCTGAACCAGGCCAAGACGCTGCTGGACACGGCCTCGGCCGACCTGGCGCAGTTCGCCCGCAGCCAGGACCAGGCCGTCAACGCCCTGGTGCTGCTGCTGGGCGGCCCGCTGCCGGCCGACCTGCCCGAGCCCGCGCCCTTCGGCCGCGACCAGTTGCTGGCCACCGTCCCGGCCGGCCTGCCGTCCGACCTGCTGGAGCGCCGCCCCGACATCCTGGCCGCCGAGAACCAGCTGCGCGCGGCCAACGCCAACATCGGCGCGGCGCGCGCGGCCTTCTTCCCGACCATCTCGCTGACCGGCCTGCTGGGCGTGGCCAGCCCCTCGCTGTCGGACCTGTTCGACGGTGGGCGCTACTGGAGCTTCTCGCCGTCCATCACCACGCCGCTGTTCGCCGGCGGCAGCCTGCGCGCCGGCCTGGACCTGGCGCGCGCGCGCAGCAACATCGCCGTGTCGCAATACGAACAGGCCATCCAGCAGGCCTTCCGGGAAGTGTCCGACGCCCTGGCGGGCGAGGCCACCTATACCGCCCAGATCGACGCCCTGCGCGCGCTGGAGCAATCCTCGCAGCGCACGCTGGAGCTGTCCAACCTGCGCTACGAGGGCGGCATAGACAGCTACCTGCAGGTGCAGACGGCGCAGGTCGATTTCTTCAACGCGCAGCAGGCGCTGGTGCAGGCCAGCCTGCAGGCGCTGGCCAACCGCGTGGAGCTGTACAAGGCGCTGGGCGGCGGCTGGCAGGAAACCACCCAAGTCTCGACCGGGCAGCCGGCCGCCGCCGGCCAGCCTTCCGCCCAGGCGGCCCCGGCTGCCGGCCAGGCCGTCGCCGCCCGCACGGGCGACGCGCCGGGCGCAGCCGTGTCCCGATAGAACGAAGACAGACCGAACCGAGCATCGACAGGCAGCCTGAGATGGACCTGGGCGTCAATATCGACCATGTGGCCACGCTGCGCCAGCAGCGCCACACTTCCTACCCCGACCCTGTCGCCGCGGCGCTGCGCGCCGAGGACGCCGGGGCCGACCTGATCACCCTGCACCTGCGCGAGGACCGCCGCCACATCCAGGATGCCGACGTTCACGCGCTGCGCCCGCTGCTGCGCACGCGCATGAACCTGGAATGCGCGGTCACGCCGGAGATGCTGGCGATCGCCTGTGCCGTGCGTCCGCACGACGTCTGCCTGGTGCCGGAAAAGCGCACCGAGCTGACGACCGAGGGCGGCCTGGAAGTGGCCGGCGCGCTGCCGGCCGTGTCGGCCGCGGTGGCGCAGTTGCACGACGCGGGCATACGGGTGTCGCTCTTCATCGACCCCCAGACCGACCAGATCGAGGCGGCCGCGCGCGCCGGCGCCACGGTGATCGAGCTGCACACCGGCGCCTATGCCGAGGCCGAAGGCCAGCCGGACGAGCTGGAGGCCGAGCTGCAGCGCCTGCGCACGGCCGTGGCGCTGGGCCTGCGCCTGGGCCTGCGGGTCAACGCCGGCCACGGCCTGCACTACGGCAACGTGCAGCCCATCGCCGCCATGGAAGGCATCGCCGAGCTGAACATCGGCCACGCCATCGTCGCCCAGGCCGTCTTCGACGGCTGGGAGAAGGCGGTGCGCGACATGAAGGCGCTGATGGTGCAGGCCCGCCTGGCCGCGCGCAGCGGCGCGGGCCAGGCCGCCGGCGGGCGCGGCTGAAGGCCGGCGCGGTCGGCCGCTACGCGGGGGCGCCGCGCCGTTCCTCCAGGCATCAGTTGCCCGCCGAGCCGGCCGGTCTCAGCGCGTCAGGTCGATCTTCTTCGACAGATCCACCCAGAAGCGCACCGTCTGCTCGGTCTGCGCCTGGTGCTCCTCGGGCGTGTTGCCCACGATGGCGTAGCCCAGCTCGGCCAGCCGCCTGGCGGTGTCCGGCTCGCGCATGACCTCGACCAGCGCGTCGCGCAGCGTCCGGCGCACTTCCAGCGGCGTGCCGGCCGGCGCGTGGACGCCCCATACGCTCATCACGTCGGCGCCTTGCAGGCCCTGCTCCTGCAGCGTGGGCACGCCGGGCATGGCGGGGTCGCGGCGGTCGCCGGTGACGGCGATGGCGTGCACCCGGCCGGCCTCGATCAGCGGGCGCGCCGAGCTGATGCCGCCGAATTGCATGCTGACGTCGCCGCTGAGGAGCGCCCGCAGCGCGTCGCCCGAGCTCTTGTAGGGCACGTGCAGCATGCTGGTGCCGGCGCGATAGTTGAGCATGACCGCCGCCAGATGGGTGGAGGCGCCGATGCCGCCCGAGGCGAAGCTGAGCATGCCGGGGTCCTTCCTGGCCAGGGCGAGCAGGTCCTGCAGGTTTTTCGCCGGCACGGACGGGTGGACGATCAGGATCACCGGCCCCTGGGTCAGCATGGTCACGGCCGAGAAATCCTTGATGGTGTCGTAGGGCACCTTGGGCAGGATGGCCGGGTTCTGGTAGAAGGAGTTGTCCGACAGGTACAGCGTGTAGCCGTCGGGGGCCGAGCGCGAGACCACGTCCGCACCCAGGATGGCAGTGGCGTCCGGTCGATTCTGCACCACCACCGGCACGCCCAGCTTCTGGCTCAGGCCGGGCGCCAGCAGGCGCATCAGGACGTCCGAACCGCCGCCGGGCGAGCGCGGCACGATAACGGTCACGGGCTTGGACGGATACGGCGCGGCGGCTGCCGCCGCGGTGGTCCCGCACAGCCCCGCGATGGCCAGCGCGGCTGCGGCCGCGATGAGTCTGCGTTTGGTGTTGCGCATTGCTTTCCCCTTGAATGTGGCGCCTGGCGGCGCGCTGTAAGTCGATGCGGCAGGATGGATCGCCGGGCGGCCCGGCGGGCGGCGGCGCCTAGACGATCTTGCGGCGCCGCCATGTCTTGGGATGGTCGATCGGGAAGGCCAGGCCGCTGGCGTCCACCCCCAGGTTGACCAGCAGCTTCAGGTGCTCGATGGCGCAGCGGTAGCCTTCCAGCACGGGTACGTTCCAGCCCGCCTCGGCCAGGCGCCGCTGCAGGATGGGGCGCATCCAGAAGGTGGCCGAGCAGCCCAGCACCAGGACTTCGGCGCCGTCGTTCTCGATGGCGGCCACCGATTCGCGCAGCGCCGCCTCGATCATCGCGGAATCCTCGCCGCGCTCGGCCTTCTTGCGCTCGTCTTCGATGCGGTATTCGTCCTCGTAGGGCGGGCGCGGTAGCGGGAAGTCGATGTTGCGGATGGACGCGCAGCGGTCGGCGAAGCGGTATTGCACCGCCAGGTCCTGCATGCGCATGTTGTGCGCCTCGGAGATGTCGACGATGCTGAAGCGGTTGCCCAGCATGGTGGCGATGTGCATCTGCGAATGCGCGCAGCTCGTGACCGGGATGCCGTAGCGGTGGCCGATCTCGCGCGCCTCCAGGAAGCAGGGGTCGCCGCCGCCCAGCAGCACGATGCCGTTGTAGCGGCCGCCAGCGCAAGCCTCGCGCACGATGGGCAGGCGCGCCGCGCCTATCATGGCGAACTCCTCGCGCATCTCCACCGGCCAGTCGCCGTGCGGCGCCAGCGGGCCGGGGTGCAGGTCCCACTGCACGGACCGCAGCAGGTGGGCGTAGTCGGCGTAGTTCATCATGGCCGACTCCTTGGGCCCGGACATGGGGCGCAGCTTGTAGCGCGCCGTCTCGGGCAGAGTGAAGGCCATGACGAACAGGAAGCGGTAGTCTGGGGTTGCTGCGGACATCTGCGGATACCTCGGTGCGTGGGCGGGCGACTGGCCCTGGCGTTGAAACGGGGGGGCGGACGGGCGGGCTATCCGCCGAAGGGCCGGCGCGCCGCGTATTCGGCGACCGCGTCCTCCAGGGTAAGGAAGGCCGCGCCCTTGCCGGCCAGGCCTTCGATCAGCCTTTCCAGCATGAGCATGCGGTGGCCGCGGCCGATGACGTAGGGGTGGCAGGTGTAGGTCAGCACGCCCCAGTCGCAGGTGCGGCGCATGTACTCGAAGTCGTCCAGCCAGTTCTCCAGCACGTGGCCGGCGTTCATCAGGCCGGGCGCCAGGCTGTTGGGCATGCGCAGGTACTCGAAGTGCGGGAAGTCGTCCAGCGACCAGCTCACGGGCATTTCGATCAGGCGCGTGGGCCGGCCGAATTCCATCGGCCGGTCCAGGTGCACGACGTCGCCCTGGCGCACCCGGTAGGGCTCGTGGTCGTCGCCCATCAGGCTGCTTTCGTAGACGAAGCCGTGCTTGAGCAGCAGGCCCACGGTGCTCTCGCTCAGGTCCCAGGACGGCGAGCGGTAGCCGGCCGGGTCGCGGCCGACGATGCGGCGGATGATCTCGTTGCCCTTGACCAGGCCTTCCTCTTCCTGCTCGGGCGTGAGGTTGGCCGGCGGCACGTGGGTCCAGCCGTGGTTGCCGATCTCGTGGCCGGCCGCGGCGATCTTCTCGCACAGCGCGGGGTAGGTGCCGATCACCACGCCAGGAATGAAGAAGGAGGCGCGGATGCCGTAGCGCTCCAGCAGCGCCAGGATACGCGGCACCGCCACGGCGCCGAACTCCCCGCGCGAGACCGGCGTGGGCGTGGTCAGGCCGCGCGCCACCAGGCCGGACATGGCGTCGAAGTCGAAGGTCAGGCAGGCGATCAGTCGTTTCATGGCTTGCTCCCTGGGGATGAGGACGATGCGGAGTCAGGATCGGAACAGGCCGCGGCGCGGGCCCAGCAGCGTCAGGGCGAGCGCCTGCGCGCGCGGGACCAGGGTGTCGATGCGGCAGTATTCGCGCTCGGTGTGGACCTCGCCGCCCACCGGGCCGGTGGCGCACAGCGTGGGCGCGCCCACCGAGGCGGTCAGGCCGCTGTCGGCCGAGCCGCCGGTGTATTCGCCTTCCACGCTGAAGCCCAGGGCCTGCGCCTGCTCCTGGTAGGCGGCCAGCAGGCGCTGGCTGTCTGCGTTGGCCGAGAACGGCAGGAAGCAGCCCTCGCCGACGATGCGCCCGCAGGTGCAGGCCGGCGACTGCGCTTCTATTATTTCGGCGATGCGCTCGCGCAGGCCGTCCTGGTCGACCTCGGCGGGAAAGCGCACGTCCAGCTTGGCCGAGGCGTGCGCGGCCACGGTGTTGACCGAGCTGCCGCCCGCGACCACGCCGACGTTGGTGGTAACGCCGGCGGCGCTGTCGGCCAGCCCGTGCAGGGCGACGATCTTGCGCGCCAGCGCCTCGATCGCGCTGGCGCCCTTGTCGGGGTTGACGCCGGCGTGAGCGGCCACGCCGTCCACTTCGAAGTCGATGAACATCGCGCCCTTGCGGCCGATCACCAGGTTGCCCGACGGGCGGCCCGGCTCGGCGTTGAAGACCGCCAGCGCGCCGCGCGCGACTTCGGCCGTGCTGTGGCGCGAGGAGGGCGAGGCGATTTCCTCGTCGCCGGTGTACAGGACCCGGATGGGCACGCCGTTGGCGCCCAGCTCGTGGCAGGCCCGGGCCACGAAGGTGTTCATGACCAGGCCGGCCTTCATGTCGGCCACGCCGGGGCCGTAGGCGGTGTGGCCGTCGACACGGAAAGGGCGCTCGCGCGCCGTGCCCTGCGGGAACACGGTGTCCATGTGGCCTAGCAGCAGCACGTAGCCCTGGCCGTCGTCCTCGCCGGGGCCGGGGACTTCGGCCAGCAGCGAATCGCCGTGCCGGCTCTGCGCGTAGGCCCGGGTGGCCAGGCCGGCGCTTTCCAGGTGCTCGCGCAGCGCGGCGCCGACGCGGTCCACGCCGGCCTTGTAGTGGCTGCCGCTGTCCTGGTTGACCAGGGTTTCCAGCAGGGCCAGCATCTCGGCCTCGTGCGCGTGCAGCCAGGCGATCACGTCCGATCGGGCGGAGCTGTACATCTTCGTTTCCTCTTCGGCTGCCCGCCGGGCCCAGGGGCCCTAGCGGTCCAGCGGATACATCGGCCGGCGCAGGCACCGGAACTGCAATTGCCCGTAGTCGGACGTGCACACGCCCGAGCCGGCGCACTCGACCACTCCCGAGGCAAGTGCGCCCAGCCCGGCGCGCCAGTGCACGCGGCTCTTGAGCATCAGGTAGCGTCTGGCGGCAGGGTCGATGCCCAGGACCTGGAAGGCGGCGATGTCGTGCGGCTCGACCCGCTGGGAGATCACCGCGATCTCGACCCGGCCGGTGTCCAGCACGGCGCAGCGCCCCATGTCCACCGGCTCGCCGCGCGACATGGGCCCGGCGTTGCGGTACTTGCCGTCGACGATGCGCTTGACGCGCGCGGTCAGCGTGTACGGCCGGCCGGGCAGGCCGATGGCCGGCATGGCCAGCTTGCCGCCGAGCGCCAGCGTGACGGTCGTGCCCACGCCTGCGGCGGCCGCCTCGGCCACCGCCTGCGGGTCGTAGACGGCGAAGGCGGCGACGTCTTCCAGGCCGGCTTCGACGATGCCGGCCAGCACGTCCATGGTGTCCATGGTGCCGCCCGACGAGGTGTTGTCGTAGTGGTCCAGCAGCACCACGGGGCCCGCGCCGCCGCCCATGCCGGCCGCCCGCCGCAGCGATTGCGCGAGCGGCTCGGGCGTGTAGACGAAGGCCTCGCGGGCCTGCCAGGCCATGTCCAGGAGCTCCTCGCACCAGTGCCGCGCCTGCGCCGGGTCGTCGCGCGTCACGACCACGGCCGACACGCCCGCGTGGGAATGGTCGGCATGCGGGAAGCCGGTGAAGAAGGAGGCCGCCAGCGCGCCTTCGGCCTCCATCTGCGCGGCGCGCGCCTGGATGGCGTGGTTGGGCTCGTCCAGGCTGGCCTGGCGCATGATGTGGGGCAGCATGGGGCGAGTGCCGAAGGCCATGGCCGGGGCGGCGGCGCCGTCCAGCATGGCGGCGATGGGCCTTGCCGCGCGCAGTCCCGCCTCGTGCATGTCCACGTGCGGATAGGTGTGGTAGCCGGCGATGGCCGTGGCGTGCCGGGCCATGGCCGGCGACACGTTGGCGTGCATGTCCAGCACCACGCCCACGGGCAGGCCCGGCGCGGCCTCGCGCACGCGGCGCAGCAGCTCGCCCTCGCCGTCGTCGTGCGACTGCGTCACCATGGCGCCGTGCAGGTCCAGCAGCAGGGCGTCGCAGCCGTCGCGCACCGCCGACACGATGCGCGCCGCCACGTAGTCGAAGGCCTCGTCGTCAACCGGGCCGCTGGGCCAGGCCGATGCCGCCACCGGCAGTTCGTAGCGCGCGCCGGTTTCTTCGGCCAGCGCGATCAGCGCGCCCAGGCCGGTGCCGGTGCCGCGAAAGGCCCGCACCGCGTCGCCGCCTTCCAGCGGCAGCCCGCCGGCCCGCGTGAAGCGCGACAGCGGCGTGGGCACGGGCGAAAAGGTGTTGGTCTCGTGCTTCATCTGCGCGAGCACGAGTTTCTTCGCTGCCATGGCTGCCAGGTTCCTTTTCGCGCGCGGCCGGCGCTAGCCCCGGCGCGCCAGGAAGTCCAGCACGTCGGCCGCGCCGCGTTCCGGGTAGCCGTCGCAGATGTTATGGCCGGCGGTGTCGTAATAGACCAGCTCCGAGCCGGCGATGCGCTTGTGCATTTCGCCGTAGGCGTCGGCGTGGCCTATCGATTCCCGGCCGGCGGCCACGATCAGGGTGGGGCAGGCGATGCCGCCCAGCTCGTCCATGAAGTCGTGCGTGCACATGTGCAGGACGAAGCGGGCGATGAAGGCGGGATCGTTGGAGCCGGCCTGCTCGATGAACCACTGCACCATGGCCGGGTCGGCGCTGGCGTCGAAGCGTTCGTCTATGGTGTCGGCCAGGAAGCGCTTCAGGCCGATCTCCTGGATGCGCGGGATCCAGGTCGGCGCGTGGCTGTGCTTCAGGCCCGGCGTGGCGCCGAACAGCGCCAGCGTCTTCACGCGGCCCGGGTGCCGCAGGGCGAGCTGCTGCGCGACGTAGCCGCCGGCGGAATTGCCCACCACGTGAGCGGCGGGGCACTGCAACAGGTCCAGCAGCTCGACCACGTCGCCGACCAGGTGCTGCAGCGAGAAGTCGTCCTGCGGCCCCGGGATCCGGGATGCGCCGTGGCCGCGCAGGTCCAGGCGCACCACGCGGTAGCGTTCGGCCAGCCGCGGCATCCAGCGGAACCAGCGCTGCGAGTTGCCCATGGCGGGGTGCAGCAGCAGCAGGGTCTCGGGCGCGAGCCAGGGCGGCGTGAAGTCGTCCACGTAATAGGCCAGTTCCAGGCCGTCGCGGGTGGTCAGGGTGTGCATGGCAGGCGTGTCCCGTCGCTGCGTCATTGGATGGAAATGCCGGCAGCCTGGATGACCTGGCGCCACTTGGCGATCTCCTTTTCGTCGAGGGCGGCCAGGTCCTGCGGGCTGCCGCCGGCGGGCACGTAGCCCAGGCCGGCCACGCGCTCGCGGATCTCCGGGTCCTGCAGGACCTTGTTGACTTCGGCGTTCAGGCGGGCGATCACCGCCTGCGGCGTGCCGGCCGGGGCCAGCATCTGCCAGTGGGTGCTGCTGTCCACGCCGGCCAGCCCGGCCTCGTCGAAGGTGGGCACGTCCGGTACCGCCGGGTTGCGCTGCGAGCCGGTCAGCGCCAGGGCCTTGAGCTTGCCGGCGTCCAGCGCCGGCCGGGCCGAGCTGATGCCGGCGAAGGTGATGGGCACCTGGTTGGCCAGGACGGCGGCGAAGGCTTCGCCCGTGCCCTTGTACGGCACATGGGCGATCTTCGTGCCGGCCGCCAGGTTGAACAGTTCCCCCGCCAGGTGCGTCGATGCGCCGTTGCCGCCCGAGCCGTAGAACAACTTGTCGGGCTGGGCCTTGGCTTGTTTTATCAGTTCGCCCACCGTATCGGCCTGCAGCGACGGGTGGGCGACCAGGATGACCGGGCCGGTGGCCAGGTGGGCCACCGGCGCCAAGTCCTTGAGCGAGTCGTAGGGCAGGTCCTTGCGCAGCCCCGGGTTGATGATGAAGGACGAGTCCACCATCATCACCGTATAGCCGTCGGGCGCGGCCTTGGCCGCCATCTGCGTGCCGATGATGCTGGCCGCGCCCGGCTTGTTGTCCACCACGATCTGCTGGCCCAGCGCGCCGGCCAGCTTGGGCGCGATCAGGCGTGCGAGAATATCCGTGCCGCCGCCTGGCGCGAAGGGCACGATCAGCCGGATCGGCCTGGCCGGCCAGTCCTGGGCCGCGGCCGTCCCGGCCGCCAGCAGCGCCGCCGCCATGCAGGCGCCGACCAACCCACGCAAGGATTTCATGGTCATTCCCCTTGAGACTGTTCCATCGACAGGTTTCTATTAGCCATGATCATGTCATACGTTATTGTTGTTTGCAATGAACGTTGCATAGCGGTGCCTTCCACACAGGGAAATCCCTGACCATGACTTTCTTCGATCGCATCGCCGCCCGGGCCAGCGAGCTCACGCAGAGCGAGCAGGCGCTGGTCGATTACCTGATCGCGCAGCAGCCCCACGGCATGCTGGACTCGGCCACCGTCATTGCCCGCAAGATAGGCATCAGCCCTTCCACGGTGGTGCGCTTCTTCGCCAAGATGGGCTATGCGTCCTTCAACGAGGCGCAGCGCGAGGCGCGCAACGAGATCGCCTCCAAGCTGGCCTCGCCGGCGCAGCGCGTCGGCCTGGCGATCGGCCGCGAGCAGACTGCCGAGGCGGTGGTCGACGGCAGCTTCGGCTGCGATCAGGACAACATCCGCGCCACCCGCGAGTCGCTGGACATCAAGGAGTTCGAGGCCATCGTGCGGGTGCTGACGCGGCCGCGCAAGGGCAAGATCTTCATTGCCGGCGCCAAGAACGCCTATGCCGTGGCGGTCTACCTGCACACCCACCTGAACATGTGCATGAAGGACGTGCAAGTGCTGGACACGCCGCATTCGCTGCTGGCCGACAACCTGCTGTGGGTCGACGAGCACGACGTGCTGCTGGCGATCTCGATTCGGCGCTATGCCCGCACGGTGCACCAGGCGGCGCGGCATTTCCACGCGGCCGGCGCGCCGGTGCTGGCGATCACCGACAGCCCGCTCGCGCCGGTGGCCGGCCTGGCCGACCATCGGCTGCTGATCCACACCGCCAGCAATTCGCCCTTCGATTCCTTCACCGCCGCCTTCGCGCTGTGCAATGCGCTGATCGGCGCGGTGTCGCTGCGCCGCAAGAAAGAGGTCGACGCGCTGCTGCGCCATGGCGAAATGCTGTGGCGGGAGATCGGCACCTTCGTGGAGAAAGGCTAGCGTCCCGGCCCGCCGCCCGCCCATTCACGGCGCCGGGCGCCATCGCGGATCGATATTCATGTTGGTGATGATCCGCATATTATTTATTGATTGGACCATATAACCCACCCCACGTAATCTCCCGGTCACAGTCCTGACCGCCCGTATCCGCACAGCGGCGGCGGCAGGCAGCGTTACATTCAATTCGAAAGCGCCCGAGCGCAACGTGCCGGCGTAGAACGAAAGGGGTAAGAATGGCCGGTGCCGGTTTGGTTGAGTTCCGGGACGTCGTCAAGCGTTTCAAGGATGTCGAGGCGGTTCGCCGCATTTCCTTTTCCATCGCCCGCGGGGAGTTCCTGACGCTGCTGGGTCCCAGCGGATGCGGCAAGACCACCTTGCTGCGCATGCTGGCCGGCTTCGAGCAGCCCAGCTCGGGCACCATCGCCATCGGCGGCGCCGCCATGAACGACGTGCCGCCGTTCCGGCGACCGATCGGCATGGTCTTCCAGAACCTGGCGCTGTTCCCGCACCTGACGGTGCAGGAGAACATCGCCTTCGGCCTGGAGGTGCGCCGCACGCCGCGCGAGCAGATCGCCCGCGAAGTGCAGGCCGCGCTGGAGCTGGTGGGGCTGGCCGGCTACGGCGCGCGCCGCATCGGCCAGCTGAGCGGCGGCCAGCGCCAGCGCATCGCGCTGGCCCGCTCGCTGGTGCTCAAGCCCGAGGTGCTGCTGCTCGACGAGCCGCTGAGCGCGCTGGACCTGAAGCTGCGCCGGCAGATGCAGATCGAGCTGAAGGAAATCCAGCGCCAGGTCGGCACGACCTTCGTGTTCGTGACCCACGACCAGGAAGAGGCGCTGGCCATGTCCGACCGGATCGCCGTCATGAACGCCGGCTGGCTGGAGCAGCTCGACACCGCCGAGAACGTCTACAGCCGGCCGGCCACGCCCTTCGTCGCGCGCTTCGTGGGCGAGACCAACTTCATCCCGGGGCGGGTGGCGCATGCTGGGAGCGGGCGCGCCGGCGTCGCGCTCGACGGCCTGGGCCTGACGCTGGACGTCGCCCACGGCGAGCCGCTGGAGCCGGGCGCGCCGGTGGCCGCCTGTATCCGCCCGGAGGCCGTGCTGCTGGGCGAGGACGCCGCCTCGGCGCCGGTGTCGGTGCAGGCCGTGCTGCGCAAGCGGCATTATTCGGGCTCGACCCACCGCTACGACCTGGACGCGGGCGGGCAGGAACTGATCGCCCGGCTGGCCAGCGACAGCCCGGCGGGCGGGCGGCTCGCCCTGGGCGAGCGCGTGCCGGTGGGCCTGGTCCCCGCCAAGATGACCCTGGTCCCGCTGCGGGACCGGGCCTGACCCGCACCGGATAGGCACAAGCCATGCAAACGCGGGTTCAACGTTTTTCGCTGCTGCTGCCGGTCATCGTGCTGGTGGGCGTGCTGGCCTGGGGCGTCGCCTCCATCGTCGGGCTGTCGCTGCAGGACCGCGCGGCGCTGCTGGCCGGCTTCTTCCAGCGCGCCGACTATGTGGACGCGCTGCTGCGCACCCACGCGCTGTCCATCGCCGCGACGCTGCTGTGCATCGCGCTGGGCTATCCGCTGGCCTGCTACATCCACCAGTACCAGGGCAACCGCAACCGGCTCATCGTGCTGGTCATCACGCCCTGGCTGGTCAGCATCGTCGTGCGCTCCTTCGGCTGGGTGGTGGTGCTGGGCCCGCGCGGCCTGCTCAACAGCCTGCTGATCGCCGTCGGCGCGACCGACGCGCCGCTGCGCATGATGTTCAATTCCACCGGCATCGTGGTCGGCCTGGTGCACCTGTTCCTGCCCTTCATGGTGCTGTCGGTGCTGGCGGTGCTGTCGCAGATCGACCGCGCCATGGGCGAGGCCGCGGCCAGCCTGGGCGCCGGACGCCTGGCCGCCTTCATGCGGGTGACGCTGCCGCTGTCCATGCCGGGCATCCTGTCGGGCGCCATGCTGGTGTACCTGAGCTGCATGGGATCGGTGGTCACGCCGCTGCTGCTGGGCGGGCTGAGCGAAAAAATGCTCGGCACCCAGATCTACGTCGAAATGTTCACCGCCTTCGACTTCCCCAAGTCGTCGTCGATGGCGGTGCTGCTGGTGGCCAGCTCGCTGGCGGTGGTGGTGCCGCTGCTCTGGTACGAACGCCGCGTCAGCCGCCGGCAATCGATCGCGAAGGTTTGACCATGCGCCAATCCAAACCCCTGCTCGCCGCCTTCTCCTGGCTGGTCCTGGCCTTCCTGGCGCTGCCCATCGTGGTGGTGGTGATCGCCTCCTTCAGCCCCACGGGCAATATGCGCGTCCCGCTGGAGCCCTTCAGCCTGAGCGGCTACCGGGCCTTCCTGTCGGACGGCAAGTGGTGGGAGGCGATCGCCGTCAGCGCCGCGCTGGGCGCCTGCGGCGCGCTGATCTCGACCATCGTCGCGACGCTGGCCG
>Ga0182737_1000585_pt1 | contig 48994 bp, 45 predicted proteins | sample eDN5th30CBELigOP_FD_128878 | JGI IMG/M metagenome (GOLD analysis project Ga0182737, IMG submission 128878) | Enriched Organic Plus compost microbial communities from Emeryville, California, USA - eDNA 5th pass 30_C BE-Lig OP (version 2) (version 2) ...
ATTGCGGCAACGACAGCACGCGAAAAGAGCCTTTATCTCGGTGACCCGCTCTATCCGAGCGATTTTCTCTATGCCCGTCAGATCGTCGATCTTCTGCCGCTTCTGGTGCGTGACCGCCCGTGGAGCGCGGTCGGCATAGCCCTGCTTCTCATCGCTTCGGCAGCCGTGATGATAACCGTGACATTGTTCTGGTGGCGGCGCTTCGACCCGATCCCATGGAAGGGGCGGATGCTGCGTCTTGCCTTCGCGTTGCCCTTGCTCGCCTGGTTCGCAGTGATTTCCGACTATGCCAGTTTTTCGCTGGCGCGCGACCGTCTGCGCATTCTGCCGATCATGTGGGACCAGAAGGAAAACTACGCCCATAACGGCTTTACCATGGCCTTCATCCTGAATGTGCCGATGGCTACCGTCTTCGCTCCGGAAGGCTATTCTTCGGAAGCAATTGCCGCCATCGAACCGCCAGCACAGTTGATCCCTGCTGCCTTCGATGCCAGCAAACCTGACGTCATCATGGTGATGAGCGAATCCTTTTGGGACCCGACGCGCCTTCCGGGCGTGGCTTTCAGCGCCGATCCGATTCCGACAGTCCGGGCGGAACAATCCGGCCATGTCTTCTCGCCAGAATTCGGTGGCATGACGGCCAATGTCGAGTTCGAAGCTCTGACCGGGTTTTCCAAAGCCTTCCTGCCATCCGGCAGTATCCCTTATCAGCAATATATCCGTCGCCCGCTTCCCTCGCTTGCAAGCTTTTTCAAGGATCAGGGTTATGCGACGCGCGCCATCCACCCCTATCGCCAATGGTTCTGGAATCGCGGTCCCGTCTATGAAAGCATGGGCTTCGACAGGTTCATGTCAGAAGAAAACATGCCGCCGCTGGAAAAGCGCGGCGCGCTGGCTTCCGACGCTGCCTTGACCGATGAAATCATCCGCGAAGCGGATTCCATGGATGCGCCATTCTTCTTCTTTGCCGTCTCGCTGCAAGGACATGGCCCTTACGAAGCCAATCGTTACCCGGATTCCAAACTTGAGGTGCAGACTGACGCCAGCGAGCATACGCGCCAGTCGATCCGGTCCTATTCGCAAGGCGCCTTGGATGCCGATGCGAGCCTTGCACGGTTGATGGAATGGGCATCGAAGCGTGACCGGGAAACCATTCTCGTCTTCTTCGGCGACCATCTGCCGCCACTTGGCCCCGTCTATGTCGAGACCGGGTTCATGGACAACCGGGTCGCGAGTCGCACAGCGCCTGCCGCGGATATGATGCTGCAGCATGAAACGCCGCTTGTTCTCTGGTCGAGTAAACGTGGCGCCGAGCGAGGAACCGGCACGATCAGCCCCGCCTTCCTGCCGCTGCACATTCTGGATATGGCGGGTATGCAGCATCCCTATTACACAGGCTTCCTGCGTCAGTTGCACGAGCGCTACCAGGTCGTTGACAATCATGCGGTTTTCGACCGCTCGGAGAAAGCCGAGGAAGGCTGGCAACAGAGGCCACCATTCCCGCCACTCCTGCGCGACTATCAGATGCTCCAATATGACATGATCTTCGGCAGCAATTTTGCCCGCGAGCGGTTCTTCCCCGCGCATCCCACACAGAGTTAGACAGGCTTATACCGGTGCTTGTCCGGATGACTGGCGGATGATGAGTTTATACTCAATCCGCCGGGAGGCCGACAAATGACCGGTTTCGATCTGATTGAGAAGCATGTCCGCCGCATCGCGTGTCATCTCGAAAATCGGCTGGCGGACGGTGGTGATCTGCGGCGAAACCATGCTGGCAATCGCGCTGTCATCAAAGCCAACCACCGTTAGCTGGTCAGGTATCGCGATGTTGCGATCATAGGCGACCTGCATGACGGCGGCGGCCATATCGTCGTTTGACGCAAACACAGCCGTTGGCGGCTCCTCAAGCGAAAGCAGCTTCTTTCCGGCGGCGAGACCGCTCGCAAAACTGAAGCCACCCTGCACCTCATAATCGGGATTGCGCTTGATCCCCGCTTCTTCCAATGCGCGGCGATAGCCTGCGAGGCGCAGTTCCGCCGAACGATGGGTTGGATCGCCAATGACGATTGCAATCCGGCGATGACCGAGTTTCAGAAGATACTCCATCAGATCGACGCCAGCCGCTTCGTCATCGATTGTGACACTGTCGGTCGGGTGCACATTCACGTCGCCTGCGACACGGGCAAATGGCATAGCGGAAGCCGTCAGTTCGGCCAGAATTTCAGGATCGTCCGACATGGGGGGCGTCACGATGATGCCATCGAGACCGGAAGCGTGAGCTGTTTCGATCAGCGCACCACGGATATCTTCACGATTTTCGACAGGGAAAATCAGCAGCCGGTATCGCGTGTCACGCAGCCGCTCCAGCGCGCCCATCTGCAATTCGGTGACATAGCTGGCGCTTGGGTTCTCGAAGAAAAGGCCGATCAGGTGAGAACGCCGTTCAACAAGGTTTCGGGCAGCAGCATTGGGACGGTAACGTAACTCGCTCCCGGCCTGCCTGACCTTTTCACGAATGGCTTCGCGCACATTCGGTTCGTCATTATAGACGCGTGAAACTGTCTTGATCGACACACCGGCAAGGCGTGCCACATCATGAATGGTTGCTCGTTTTCCTGCTGCGGCCATATCGGATCGTCTCCCTCCCTCTCCGATCTAACTAACCGCTTCGCCGCAAAACGAAAAGAGAAATCAGGGAACCGAACAGACCCGCGAGCGCGTCAGAAACCGGACTTCGCGCCCATTGTCGAGGGAGAACATGCCTCCACGCCCCGGAACGACATCAATAATGAGTTCTGTGTGCTTCCAGACTTCATATTGCGGGCCGCTGATATAGACCGGAGCACCGCCGATCTCGCCCAGTTTTACGTCTGTGTCACCGACAATGAACTCACCTTGTGGATAGCACATCGGTGATGACCCGTCGCAACAGCCGCCCGACTGGTGAAACATGATCGGCCCATATTCGGCCTGCAATTCGCGGATGAGGTCAAGCGCTGCCCCCGTGGCGCTAACCTGCCCCTTGCCCTCGCCGGAAGCTACCTCAACCATATCCTCCTCCATGATACGAAAGGGCGGAAATTCACCGCCCTTTCTTAAATTAGCCCAACCGGCCTATTGAGTCAGGTCCATGACCACGCGACCTTCAATATTGCCTTGGCGCATATCATCGAAGATGGAATTGATATCTTCGAGCTTCTCTGTGCGGATGGTAGCGCGCACCTTGCCGTCGCCAGCAAAATCCAGCGACTCCTGCAGATCGAGCCGCGTACCGACGATTGAACCGCGCACCGTGACCCCGTTCAGCACCATGTTGAATATTGAAAGCGGAAAATCGCCCGGTGGCAATCCGTTCAGCGATACAGTGCCGCCCCGCGATACCATGCCCAGCGCCTGTTCGAAGGCAATCGGCGAAACCGCCGTAACCAGCACGCCCTGCGCGCCGCCATCGGTTTCTTTTTTGATATAGGCCGCCGGATCGTTATGCGTCTTGGCATTGACGGTTACCGTCGCGCCAAGCTTCCGCGCGAGATCGAGCTTTCTGTCATCGATGTCGACAGCGGCAACGTTAAGCCCCATTGCCTTGGCGTATTGCACCGCCATATGACCGAGACCGCCAACACCAGAGATCACAACCCAGTCACCGGGCTTGGTGTCGGTTACCTTGAGGCCCTTGTAAACCGTCACGCCAGCACAGAGAACCGGCGCGATTTCGTTAAAATCGATATTCTTCGGCAAATGTCCGACAAAATTCGGGTCGGCCACGACATATTCGGCAAAGCCGCCATTGACCGAATAGCCTGTATTAAGCTGTTCCTCGCAGAGCGTTTCCCATCCGCCCAGGCAATGACGACAGTGTCCGCATGCAGTGTAAAGCCATGGAACGCCGACGCGGTCGCCTTCCTTCACATGTTTGACACCACGCCCCACAGCCGAAACATAACCGACGCCTTCATGCCCCGGAATGAATGGCGGATTGGGCTTCACAGGCCAGTCGCCTTCGGCTGCATGCAGATCGGTATGGCAAACGCCGGACGCATGGATGGCAACCTGTATCTGCCCCGGACCGGGCTCAGGTACTGGCACTTCATCGATCGTCAGCGGCTTTCCGAATGCCCGCACCACGGCGGCTTTCATTGTCTTTGCCATGAAGTTTCTCCTTCGTTGTCGAACTGAGCTGGCTTCCTGGGGGACGGAAGAAATGAATGTCGAAAACTGAATGCTTTCCGGAGGTACTAGAAGAAGGTCGCCCGGGCGTTTCCGCCCAGGCCCCCTTGGGAGGGTATTGGAAGCCGTTAGCTCGACGCAATACTGGCATGAAGAACGGCTCCGCCCCTTGATTGAGCGCAATACGAAGATGTTTTCTCCGTATTGCAGTTCCGAGGTCAGCTTCGGCTGGAGCGGCTTCGTTCAAAACGGAGTCTTTGAAACCGCTCTAGCCTTTTGTTTTATGCATGTCTTGATCCCAAAACCGGTTCCCACTTTTGGGAGACATGCTCTAGAAGAAACCCAGCTTCTTCGGGCTGTAGCTCACCAGCATATTCTTGGTGTTCTGATAGTGGTCCAGCATTTTCAGATGGTTTTCGCGACCGATACCCGATTGCTTGTAACCGCCGAATGCCGCATGCGCCGGATAGGCATGATAGCAATTGGTCCACACACGACCAGCCTGAATGGCGCGCCCGAAGCGATAGGCACGCGTGCCATCACGCGTCCATATGCCGGCACCCAGACCGTAAAGCGTATCGTTGGCAATCGACAGCGCCTCCGCATCGTCCTTGAAGGTAGCAACAGACACAACCGGTCCGAAAATTTCCTCCTGGAAAACACGCATCTTGTTAGTGCCTTTGAATACGGTCGGCTTGACGTAGTAACCGCCAGCCAGATCGCCTGGCAGAATATTGCGCTCGCCACCTGCCAGCACTTCAGCACCTTCTTGGCGGCCGATGTCGAGATAGCTCAGGATTTTTTCAAGCTGTTCGCTGGAGGCCTGCGCGCCGATCATCGTGGCAGGATCAAGCGGATCGCCCTGCACGATCGCATCCACGCGCTTCAGCGCCTTTTCCATGAACTTGTCGTAGATCGATTCATGAATAAGCGCGCGGCTTGGACAAGTGCAGACTTCGCCCTGGTTGAGTGCGAACATCACAAAGCCTTCAATGGCCTTGTCGAGGAAGTCGTCATCTTCCGCTGCGACATCCTTGAAGAAGATGTTCGGCGACTTGCCACCAAGTTCCAGCGTAACCGGGATGAGATTCTGGCTGGCATATTGCATGATCAGTCGACCGGTCGTCGTTTCGCCGGTGAAGGCGATCTTGGCGATGCGCGGGCTCGATGCAAGCGGTTTGCCTGCCTCAAGGCCAAACCCGTTGACGACATTGATAACCCCTGGCGGGAGAAGATCACCGATCAGTTCCATAAGCACGAGGATCGATGCCGGTGTCTGTTCCGCCGGTTTCAGGACGACGCAGTTGCCCGCCGCAAGGGCCGGAGCAAGCTTCCATGTCGCCATGAGAAGAGGGAAATTCCACGGGATGATCTGGCCGACAACGCCGAGCGGTTCATGGAAATGATACGCGACCGTGTCGTGATCGATTTCGGAAATGCCGCCTTCCTGGGCACGGATGACGCCTGCAAAATAGCGGAAATGGTCGATGGCCAGAGGAAGATCGGCAGCGGTGGTTTCGCGGATTGGCTTGCCGTTGTCCCAGGTTTCGGCGGCAGCCAGCGCAGGCAGATTTTCCTCAATCCGGTCGGCAATGCGATTGAGGATGAGCGCGCGTTCCGCCGCGCTCGTCTTGCCCCAGGCATCCTTGGCGGCATGCGCTGCATCGAGAGCCGCTTCAACATCTGCGGCGTCCGAACGGGCGACTTCGCAAAGCACCTGCCCGTTGACCGGCGAAGTGTTTTCGAAATAGCGGCCCGATTTGGGTTCGACCCATTTGCCCCCGATGAAATTTCCGTAGCGTTTTGCGAAAGCCGGCTTCACGGTCCGGCTAAATTCAACCTTGTTCATGACATTCCTCCCAAAACCACGCTGCTCCTACAGCGTTTCATGCGTGAGGATCGCGCGGCAGTGCGAAAGAGTCATCCCGCGCATTCAAGCTCGCAAGGTTATGTGTCGCAATATTGAGACAGTTGTGTCCGCTTATTTCTGATTAGTGCGGACGAATGATCTTCAGCCGGTTGAGCTTGCGATGAAGCGTGGCGCGACTGATGCCCAACAGCCCGGCAGCAGCCGAGATATTCCCTTCTGCACGCGCAAGGGCGCGCAGAATTACGCTCCGCTCCGACTCTGCCATATCTTCACGTGGATCGGCATGCCAGCCGAGAAGATCGGCTGCGGGCAACGGAACCGCAAGAGCGGCATCGTCAAGCCCCATGGCCAGACGCGCCGCACGTGTGGCGCCGATAACCAGATCATCCTTGTCGACCGCGATCAGTGCGCCGCCGGTTCTGTCGGGGCTTGGCGCCAGCATGATACGAGCCTCCGGGAAAGCCTGACGGAAATTTTCAGCCTCGATGCGCCGTGCAGCATCGATTACGGCGACGGATATGAGTTGCGCGAAAGCCTCCGTCAGATCGGCGCGGCATGACGAAACATCAAGTGCTGCCATCAGGCGCCCCTGATGATCGTGGATCGGGGCGACCGTGCAGGAAAGCCCGATATTACGGGTATGAAAATGCTGGTCGCGATGAATTGTCAGCGGACGCTGTTCGACAATGCAGGTGCCGATACCGTTCGTGCCTTCGCTCTGTTCGCTCCAGACTGCGCCGGTCCAAAGCCCCCAGCGATAAAAAGTATCGTCATCGCCCGGTGCGCCACGACGTTCGACCGGCACGCCCTCGCTATCGGCCAGAAGCACGCAACAGCCGACCCCGCCAACGGCCAGATAAAGGCGGTCCATACTGGCTTGCGCTATGCTGACAAGGCGTTCGATACGCTGATGAGCAGTTCTGAACTCACCGTCGGAAAGGGTGCGCACTGACCCCAGTTCGGCAGGATCAAGCCCATGCAGTTCCGACGAGCGCCGCCATGAGGCGACCAGAGCCGATCGGGCAGCGCCACCCGCGGTCATGATTGCGGACTGAATCCGATCAGCATGCGTTAGGTCTTGCGGTGTGCCCATCTTTTCCTCCCAGGAAGGCTGGAACCCGCTATATGGGAGAATAATGACTGCTCAAAACACAACTGGCAAGTGCGGCTAAAGATTGAGAGGGCTTAGGCGACGCGTGCAGGCTTCAGATATTCCTCAAGCGAGGAAACATCCGCCGCATTGAGCCGAAGACCAAGTTTCGTACGCCGCCACAAAATATCCTCGGCGCTCACTGCCCATTCATTCTCGAGCAGATACCGCACTTCGGCTTCATAAAGATCGGCGCCGAAATGCTGTCCGAGATCGGCAAGTGAATCGGCTTCCCCAAGCAGAACATGAATACGCGTTCCATATTGCCGGAACAGACGCCGCGCATGAGCAGGTGTCAGGAAAGAATAGGCGGCAGTCACCTTTTGTAGCTCACGTTCGAACTCGACATCCACGAAATCACCGCCGGGCAAGGGTGCAGCGTGGGTCCACGGCGCACCTTTTTGCCCCAGCCGATGCTCGATCTTCTCCAGCATATGTTCGGCAAGTCGCCGCGCAGTGGTCAGCTTGCCGCCAAAGACGTTAATCAGCGGTGCAAGCCCATCCGGCGCATCTTCTTTCAACACATAATCGCGCGTTGCTTCCTGTGCCTTGCTCGCACCGTCATCATAAAGCGGGCGCACGCCGGAATAGGTCCAGACAATATCCGCGCGTCTGACCGGCTCCTTGAAATATTCGCTGGCTGCCGCGCAAAGATAGTCGGTCTCGCCATCGGTGATCGCAACCTTGGCCGGGTCACCCTGATAATCCTGATCGGTCGTACCGATCAGCGTAAAGTCGTCCTCATAGGGAATGGCAAAGATGATGCGCCCGTCATTGTTCTGGAAGAAATAGGAACGGGGATCGGAGAACTTCTTGCGCACCACAATATGGCTGCCCTGAACAAGGCGGACATTGTGGAGCTGTCGATCTCCTTCGACACCTTGCAGAACCTTGTCGGCCCAAGGACCAGCAGCATTGACCAGCAGACGAGCCCTAACTTCCTCGCGCTCATGTGTACCGGTATCTTCCAGTGTAATGGTCCAGTATTCGCTGTCACGGCGCGCCGCCACAACTTTTGTGCGGGTTCGGATCATCGCGCCGCGATCTGCTGCATCACGGGCGGTCAAGGCAACGAAACGTGCGTCATCCACCCAGCAGTCCGAATATTCGAATGCCTTTGTAAAAAGCGGTTTCAGGGGCTGCGCTGCCGGATCGGAACGCATATCGAGCGTATGCGTCGCAGGAAGTTTCCTACGCCCGCCCAAATGGTCATAGAGAAACAGCCCCAGCCTCAACAACCATGCAGGACGCATTCCGCCCTTATGATAGGGCAGCACAAAGCGCATCGGATGAATGATGTGGGGTGCATTGGCCCACAGCACTTCACGCTCCATCAGCGCCTCTCGCACCAGACGAAATTCGTAGTGCTCCAGATAGCGCAAGCCACCATGAATAAGTTTGGTTGCTCGCGACGAGGTGCCGCTTGCCAGATCGTTCATTTCGGCAAGGCCAACTGAAAATCCCCGGCCAACCGCATCACGCGCGATACCGCAGCCGTTAATGCCGCCGCCGATTACAAATATATCGAATAGTTTCTCTTGCGCCATGGCGAACCCCGAAGACCAGTCTCCGAAAACCAAAGCGAATATAATTCATTTAATACGAAAGCAAACCGAAAATGAAACGAACCTACGTTCGTTTTTCTTCCGTCTGACTCTCTCCGAGGGTTTCGATCAGTTCGACCTCGCTTGCGCGGCACAATTCCCGCAACTGATTCGACGGGCAGTGATCCGTAATGAAAGTATCGATCTGCGATATGTGACCGATACGCACCGGCGCGGTCCGTTCCAGTTTTGTGGAGTCAGTCACGAGAACTACATGCCGCGCATTGGCGATGATGGCTTGCGCCACTTTCACTTCACGGAAGTCGAAATCCAGAAGGGCCCCGTCTTCATCCATGGCAGAAGCGCCGATAATCGCATAGTCGACCTTGAACTGCCGGATGAAATCGACGGCTGCTTCACCGACGATCCCCCCGTCGGACGGACGCACGACACCGCCTGCAACAACCACCTCTATCGAGGGATGAACGCGCAACGTATTGGCAACATTGATGTTATTGGTGATAACCATCAGATTGTTATGATCAACCAGTGCCTGGCTGACGGCTTCGGTTGTGGTGCCGATATTGATGAACAGGGAAGCACCGTCCGGAATAATTTCTGCAGCAGCGCGTCCGATCGATTCCTTTTCGTGCGCGGCGATGCGGCGTCGTGCTTCATACTCCATGTTCTCGACGCCGGATGGATAGAGCGCGCCTCCATGGATACGACGCAGCATCCGGGCGCGGCAAAGATCATTCAAATCCTTGCGTACAGTCTGCGGCGTCACTTCAAAAGCCGCAGCAAGATCATCCACCAGAACCTGCCCTTGCTTGCGAGCGAGCTCAAGAATTGCATTGTGACGGGGGGTGAGCTGCATTTTTATCCCGGAGCTGGCATTATTCTGATTGCGTTCGGGTAATTTCGCGGTTTTTCAATAGAAAGCAACCATTTCAGTTCGATTGGCTTCGAATAGCATTCGCTTTTCAGCAATTTTCGACATTTATCGTCGTCACCCGGCAATCCTGCGAAGAAGCCATAAATTCAAATAAAACCTTCGTTTAATTTTCGATCGGAAGACCTCTTTCGCCGACTGATGCCTAAACCTCAGCCATCACTTTGGGCATACTGCTCCGGCTGTCATAAACCTATTCGTTAAATGTGGATCGAATATCTATATTCATAAGATTCCAAACTGGCGTATTCTTGAAATCATCTCTTGAACACAAAAGACTGAAGTAAAACGAGAGATGTGAGTCATGAAAAGTGAGTTTGGCGCGTTCATCCCAGCTCGATGCAAACATAGAATAAAATAATCGGGCAGTTTGTTACGGGCCTCGGAATGCGGGAAACGAGTAGCGTTATTGCGTAGCAGGGCAAGTGTGAAATTGGGGCCCAGACGGCGACGAAACTCGCCGGTATGACTGAATGCCAGTCCAATAAAAAGAATACTCAATCTCATTCGAGAGGGCGAACCACCGTTCGCCCTTTTTCGTACAAACGGCATTCAACTAGAGCATTTCCCGCTTTGATTGAACCATTGGTTTGCACGCATCTTTTCCGAAAAGCGTTTCATACTTTTCGGAATGCGTTCTGAAACGAAACCGAGAGGATTCAATCAAGATCGAACTTCTCACCGTACATTCGATGCAGCTTGCACGCGACTTCCGTACGGTTCGCAGCACCAATTTTCTTCATGATATTATGGACGTGAGCCTTGACCGTGCCTTCGCTCATACCGAGTTCAAAAGCGATGATCTTGTTCGATTTGCCAATTCGGATGGCGTGGACGACTTCGATCTCGCGCGCTGTGAGCAACTCGCCCAGAACATCATCATCAATATCTGTCGGTGCTGTCTGAAAAACCATGGAAGCAGGCACATACATGCCGCCAGCCGTGGCAAGATGAATGGCTTCGACGCAAACCTTGATGTCAACTGACGTTGGAATATAGCCGCGGGCGCCAATTTCCATGGCGCGAACAACCTGGGCCCATTCCTCGCGTTCAGCAAGAAAAACAACAGGGACCGGACGCCAGAGCTCGATCACGGCTTGCAACTTTTCCGAGAAAAATGGATCGGCCAAGCGCTTCGAACCTATGTTGATAAGAACAACAGCAATATCATCGGTCGGATCTGCTAACTCGATCGCCGCCTGTGTCTCGACGGGAAGCTTGAGACCGTTCAGCACGAGCCCGTTATAAAGGCACTGCCGTTCAAGATTGCTCTTGCACACGAGCAACATGCGCCGTCCACGCGCTGCTTCAGTGCTGGCGGCGTTGCCCCTGTCGCCCATACTCTCCGAAGCAGCCCAAAGGCTATCCCCTCTTGTCTCCAACATGTGATACTCCCGGCGCTACTCAAGTTGCTCTATGTTTATGCATCCAACTATTACTTTCGTCAGAGACGAACAATTTCCTGCGCTTGCCTGGATAGACGTGTAGCCTTGGCTGGGGTAAATATTGCTATCGGGAAATAATCGTGTCATTAACTTATGTTAGCAACGCATAAAAATTATGACCGTCCATAAGAACGACTTGGAGAGCGGTAGGATATATCCTCTATATCTTTCGTTTATATGGTTTTCGAGTTTGCTGAATTTATAGAGGCTGGGGGGAGTTGCGCATTTCGAAATTCATAAGCACATAGACTTTTGATGGAAATGCCGACAGGCAATTTACACGATTACCCGACTGGAAGACCACCATGTGATTGGGTGGGCATACTTTAAGGCGCGTATCGATTTGATTGAATCGAGCAGGCGCCCTAACTGTGATTTCAGGATGCAACTTTTCCGAAAGGCTGTCGCACAAATTTCGGGATACGCTCTAGTGGGTTAGAAATGCATAGTGGCAAGCAGACCACAGACCCATCAATCGAAGCGCTTATTGGTTTATTGGAGGCACCTCCAATTCTTGCCAAGCTGGAAGCGCGGGAAACAGACGCGCTTTCGTCTCTCACCATAATCGAAAGCGATTTTTCTGCCGATGCCACCATCATTGAGCAGGGTGCCCACGTCAGAAGCATCCATCTCGTGCGCTCCGGTTGGGGTTGCGTATATCGCGACCTGTCCAGCGGCGAACGGCAGATCATCGACTTTCCCATGCGGAGCGATTTTCTTGGGCTCAGGACTGCCGATGGCTACAGCTACAACACAATCGCGGCGATCACGCCGATGTCGGTTTTCGAGATTCCGCTTGTCTCGCTTGAAGCCTCTATCGAGCGAGCGCCACGTCTCAGCCTGATCCTCATCGAGCTTCTTGCACGCCAGCGCTCGATGCTGATCGAGCATCTTACTAATATCGGATGCCGCGCAGCATTCGTCCGAACGGCACATCTGTTTCTGGAGCTTTCTGATCGGGTGCAATCGTGCGGGATGGGCGATCCAAATTCCTTTTATTGCCCGCTGACGCAATATCAACTCGCCGATGCCCTGGGCTTAACGCCGATACACCTCAATCGAATGCTGCGTGATCTCCGCGAAGAGGGGCTGATCCTGTTCCGCTCGAACCGTGTGGAGATACTGGACCGTAAACGCGTGGTAGCCCTTGCCCAATATGATGGAGAGTTCATGCGCATGTCGGTTTTCGGGAAAGCAGAATGACAACCGATGCGAATTCTATTCTCTGGCGCAAACCGCAGAGATGAAGGCCCGAAACCGGGCCTTCATTATTTTTCAGCATGCATTTCCTGCGACCAGCGATTGCCAATCGATCTCCTGGTCAGAAGGCTCCGGTTTAATCGAAATCACGCCCCCCGTTTTGATCCGTCGCCGCATGACGACGTCGTTTTCATCCGATGTCATCCGAATTGTACCTCCGTCACTGAGCACCTGAAGGCGCGTGCGGGAGATTTTAAGCTCGGTCGCCAACAGACGATCCAGGCGCATGTAGACCGGAAGAGCAACTTGCAACTCGATCTCGATTGTCTCGAAAAAGGCTGCTGCGTGCACAACAGCTTTGGCAACATCAACCGGCTTGGGCCGATTCTCGAAGAGGTACACGAACGGCTTGCAGGTGTCGTGATCGAGCGCCTGACATGGGACGCATTCATTGATCGATACGATACGCCCGCAACGCTATTCTATCTCGACCCACCCTATTAAGGGTGCGAGACAGATTATGGGAAAGACGTGTTCGCACGACCTGACTTTATCCGAATTGCTACCCGTCTTCAAACGATCAAAGGACGGTTCGTTTTGTCGTTGAATGACCGGCCCGAAGTACGGGAAATATTCCACAACTTCCGCATATGCGACGTGCCACTGACCTATACGATTGCAGGCGGTGAAGGAAAGCCGGTTTCCGAAGTCATTATTATGGACAGGAAGGAGCCGACGGTAGCGAACCTACCTTGAGTGCGCATCATTTTGCGCAATCGATATTGACGCGCTCCCCTTTAGTGTGTATATATATACACATCGTAACGTATATAGGAGACGCGATGCTACAAGACAGCAAGAAAATAATTAAGCGACTGAAAGATGACGGATTTGTGTTTGTTTCAGCCCGAGGCTCACACCACAAATATCGCAAGGGAACCGTAACTATCATCGTTCCTCATCCGAAGGCGGACCTCCCAATAGGAACCGCTCGCAAAATTGCTAAAGAGGCGGGCTGGCTGTAGCCAGCCCCTCCCCCGCAATAGAATTTTCTTGCTGACGAATGGAAACATCCACTCTTAATCATTCTAAAGGAAGCTAATGAAACACTACTTCGCATTGGTGCATAAAGATGCCGATAGCTCTTTTGGCATTCAGTTCCCAGATATTCCGGGTGCATTCTCTGCGGCTGATGAGGTTAATGACATCGTGCCGAGCGCTATCGAAGCGTTGGGGCTTTATGCAGAGGATACTGAATTACCAATAGCATCCACACATGCAGACATAATGGCGCGCGAGGATGTTCGTGCTGAATTGTCCGAAGGGGCATTTCTAGTGTCTATTCCTTTTATCGAGGATGACAGTGCCGTTGTGAGAGCAAATATCTCTATAGAGAGAGGCGTCTTAAAAGCGGTTGATGAATGTGCAAAACGTAGAGGCTTGACCAGATCGGCCTTTATAGCACAGGCCGCAAGACATGAAATCGAGGCAGGCGCGTAAGCGCCTGCCTTTTCTCACTAGTTAATCACACCAGTTGCGACGTTTCCCTCCCCAAGGACGGGCTAGAAGTCACGCAGACTTAGAACCAGCACTCTGTGGCCAAAACCACAGGGAGGAAGGTTTCGCGATTCCTTCGCCCATTTTAGCGAGTTGAAGTCCTCGATATATACGAACCACGAGCCAAACTATGGGCAAGTAGAATAAACTTGAGAATGACCCCAGAACCCCTCTGGATCGATAGGGTTCCCCAGGGGAATTCGGCAGAAAGTGATAAAATACAATTGCAGTTAAAATAGCTAATGCAATAAGAAATATCATTACATACTTGGACGTTATCATCTGGTATCGGTAGTGACTCTGCAGATACCCGGATGTTTCATTTACTTTTCTTTTTGCATTAAGAAATACATAAAGCCACACCGGAAATATAAATATCCCACCCAGCATTAGATGATAATTGGTTTTCGATTCCCGGTATAGGGCGCTGTCGTTTTTATCTTCCATAATCTTTCTTCGCTCGATATTGCCTATGCGTTTCCAATGAGGCGGCGTCAGCGTTCTATGCCCCTTACCCACACTTTAATATATGATAAAAAAAGTCAACTATAGGACTTTATTCCTTCTAAAAACCGGATTATAATCCTCATGTTTTAAGTACGAAAGAAAGGAATCCGGATGACGGATTACACAGAAGGCTTCATACACTGGGATTTAATTCCGGGCCCAGGATTGGCTGGTCAGGGAATCCTCACTTACAAAGGTAAACAATATGGCATCACGATTACAGGATTTGAAATTGGTTTTCAGTTTACCCTGGCAAGCTACATCAAGTTTAAGGGCCCCCCTCAGGAGCTGGCCGGTAGCTCAGTAAATTTTAGTATTGGGCTTGGTTTAGGTTTGGGAATTTCCGTTGGTGCCGCGGGCGCTGCTGCACTGGCAGAGGTTGGTTCCGCGGGGTACTCATGGAGCTATAATTGGTCAACCATCACTCCTATTGACCCAAATATCTCTGACAAGGGGTACCCCGGCGACCCGTCTAATCTTGTAGGACGGTATAATGAATGGGAACTGATTGCAGAGACGCCCTTGGTAAATCTGCAAATCATACTCATACATGCCTATGGCTTGGGTCTTGATGCCTTTGATAAGGCTGTAACTTACTTGGAGAATCTACTGGCGGAACGGCTCTCACTTTGTTTCGATCTGATACAGAGCCTCTTCCAAGATTTGCAAACGAATGGCACTCCAACCGTTGGTAAAATTGCTGACCTGCAGGCGACGATTCCGGGCGTTCTCCCACCGTCCGCGGCCGCAGGTGCAATATTCGCACCAAGTATAGTCCAAAGAGAAGCTGCAAGGCGGCAGTCAGGAATGATGCCTCAAAACCCTGTTGGATGTGGCGGTGGAGGTGGCTATTACGACGCAAATGGGTCGTTCGTATTAGCTACTATTTGCATCAACGGGCTCTGACCGGGAATAGTAGACCTATCCGATTACTAATGAATACCAGGGCCGCCTATTGGCGGCCTTGAGTCTTACGTCATATCAGTTTGACACCCACCAACAGCATCGCGAAAACAGCCAATCTGTGGGGAAATCTGTGGGGTGACAAGCTTTTCAGCGTCGGGGAATATGATCTAAGCATTTGATTTTTCTATGGTCGGAGTGAGAGGATTCGAACCTCCGACCCCCTCGTCCCGAACGAGGTGCGCTACCAGGCTGCGCTACACTCCGTGACCACGTGGTCTTGACCATTGAGGCGGCTTATAACGTCCCCTATTTCAAGCTGCAAGAGCATCTTGTGGTTTTTTTAAATGCCTGACTTGAAAAGTTGGACACAGCTTTCAGGGAAGCTGGGTATAAGGGAAAGGTGTTGCGTCCGTTTGCTTCCAAAAACGATCAGACCAGAGCAAAAACGGGCTTCGTGCCACCGCCAAAAGCCACGAAATTGGGATTGGCAAAACCCGTAACACCTTCATTGGCGCGTTGGCCATAAGAGAGCGGCGTCCCCTCGAAAGTCGTGGTGAGACCGCCAGCGGCGCGCAACACGGCATCGCCCGCCGCCGTATCCCATTCCATCGTCGGGCCGAAACGCGGATAGATATCGGCCTCCCCGCTGGCAATCAGGCAAAACTTCAGCGATGACCCGATGGAAACGCAACTGCTGATCCTGTTGTCGTTCAGGAACTTCTCCGTTTCCGGGTTTTTATGTGACCGGCTGCAAACCGCCACCTGCTCGGACCCGTGAACGCGCACCGCTATCCTGCGCCGTGTTCCGATTGCATGATCTTTGGTCGTCGTTATTTCTTCAGCACCGTTGCTGGTTCCAATAAACAAGCGATTGCGAACTGGTGCATAAACGATGCCGAGAACTGGAGCGCCATCCTCGATCAGGCCGATATTCACCGTGAAGTCGCCGTTTCGCAGCAGAAACTCACGGGTGCCGTCCAGAGGATCAACCAGTAGAAATTGCCGACCCAACTGTGAAGGCAAACGTCCTGCCGCCACTTCCTCCTCGGCGACAACCGGAATGTCCGGAACAACGGAAGCGAGTGCCGCGAGAATGATGGCTTCCGCGTCACGATCTGCTTCCGTGACCGGGGAGGAATCTTTCTTGCTCTGAACCGCGCAACCATTGGCATAGTGCTTCATGATAACGCGCCCCGCCTCAAGTGCAGCTTCCTGCAGGACGGTCAGTATTGCATCGTCGTTCGGATCGGCTTTCGGGGAGGCTGAAATCTTCATTGCTCAGATTGACCAGGAATCGCTGCCATAACTGCCTATGATACCACGTTCGGCGAGATACTTTTCTACTTCTGCGACAAGTTCGTCAACGTCACGACCCGTCGTGCTCAGGCGTAATTCCGGTGATACCGGTGCCTCATACGGAGAATCGATCCCGGTAAAAGCCTTGATCTCACCGCGCAAGGCCTGCGCATAAAGCCCTTTGGGGTCACGCGCGATGCATTCTTCAATCGGTGTATCCACGAATATCTCGACAAACTCGCCTTCGGGCAGCCGGGAGCGAATGCGATCCCGTTCACTCCGAAATGGCGAGATAAAGGAAACCAGCACCACCAGCCCCGCATCGGTCATCAACCGGGCGACTTCGCCGACACGGCGGATATTCTCTGCCCTATCCTCCTCCGAGAAGCCCAGATCGCTGTTGAGGCCATGGCGGACATTATCACCGTCCAGCAGGTAGGTATGCTTGCCGAGCGCATGGAGACGCTGTTCGAGCCGGTTTGCGATGGTGGATTTGCCGGAGCCGGACAGACCCGTGAACCAAAGCACAGCCGGTTTCTGGAATTTCTGTGCTGCGCGTGTCTGCTTGTCGAGGTCGAAGGACTGCAGATGCACATTCGTCGCCTGACGAAGCGCACTATCGATCATCCCAGCACCCACAGTCGCGTTTGTAAGCCGGTCGATCAAGACGAACGCGCCGGTTACACGATTATCCGCGTAAGGATCGAACGCAATCTGATCCACCGTCTGGAGATGGCAAAGTCCAATCTCGTTGAGGTCAAGGCGGGGCGCTTCCTGACGGGTAAAGCTATCGACATCGGTTCTGTATACGATCTCATTGATCGTTACCGGCGTCTGATCGGTCTCGGTCCGCAGGATATAGGATCGGCCGGGATGCAACGCCTCCTCGCCAAACCAGACTATATTGGCCGAGAATCGATCAGCAACTTCAGGCCGGGTCTCGGTCCCTACCAGCATATTGCCGCGCGAAACCTCGATCTCGTCCTCCAGCACCAGTGTGACGGCTTGCCCCTCGGAAGCGCGCGGCAAGTCACCGTCATAGGTGGCGATGCGTTTTACGCGGGAGGTCTTGCCTGATTTGGCGACAACCACTGTATCGCCGGCAGTGATCGACCCGGATGCCACGGTGCCGGAGAAGCCGCGAAAATCGAGATTGGGCCGGTTCACATATTGCACCGGAAAACGAAACGGCTTGGCCGCTGCCTCCGTGTCGATGCGCACGGTCTCCAGATGTTCGAGCAGATGCGGCCCTTCATACCAGTCCATGCGTGGCGACGGCAGGGTGACATTGTCGCCGAAACGCGCCGAAAGCGGGATCGGCTGGATGCTGACAAAGCCAAGTTCTTTGGCGAAGCCCATATAGTCGGCAACGATGCGCTCGAAAGCCCCTTGCGAAAAATCGACCAGGTCGATCTTGTTCACAGCCAGAACGATATGACGAATACCAAGTGCAGCGGCAATGAAGGAATGGCGCCGTGTCTGGGTCAGTACACCCTGACGGGCATCGATGAGCACGATAGCAAGATCGGCTGTCGAGGCACCAGTCGCCATGTTGCGCGTATATTGCGCGTGACCCGGCGTATCAGCGACAATGAATTTGCGACGTGGCGTCGAAAAGAACCGATAGGCGACATCAATGGTGATGCCCTGCTCTCGCTCTGCCTCCAGACCGTCAACCAGCAATGCGAAATCGAAATCGTCATCCGTGGTGCCGAACTTGCGGCTATCGTTCTTCAACGATGCGAGCTGGTCCTCGAAGATCAGTTTCGTGTCATAGAGCAGGCGCCCGATGAGCGTCGACTTGCCGTCGTCCACCGACCCGCAAGTGAGAAATCGCAACAGCGTCTTGCGCTCCTGATCGGCCAGAAAGTCGCTGACTGCGGCATTGGTCGCAACAGGCTTGATTATCGCATTCATCAGAAATAGCCCTCGCGCTTCTTTTTTTCCATCGAACCGGCTTCGTCGCGATCAATGGCCCGGCCCTGCCGCTCGGATGTACGGGCAATCAGCATTTCTTCGACAATATCGGAAAGGTCAGCCGCACTTGATTCAATTGCGCCGGTCAGCGGATAGCAGCCAAGCGTGCGGAAACGCACCAGCCGGTTTTCCTCCCGTTCGTCCGGGCGCAATTTCATGCGGTCATCGTCGACCATAATCAGCATGCCGTCACGCTCGACCACGGGACGATGCGCCGCAAAATAAAGCGGCACGATGGGGATATTCTCCTGCAGGATATATTGCCAGATATCGAGCTCAGTCCAGTTCGACAGCGGAAAGACGCGGATCGATTCCCCTGCGGAAACGCGGGTATTATAGATCTTCCACATTTCTGGACGCTGGTTCTTGGGGTCCCATCCATGCTGTGCGTTACGGAAGGAAAAAATGCGCTCCTTGGCGCGCGATTTCTCCTCGTCGCGACGAGCGCCGCCAAAAGCGGCATCGAACTTGTATTTGTCGAGCGCCTGCCGCAAGGCGACCGTCTTCATCACATGAGTGTGGACATTCGATCCATGGCTAAAGGGACCAATACCCTCGCGCACGCCATCCTCATTGATATGCACGAGCAGCTCGAAACCCTTTTCACGCGCCTGCGCATCGCGAAACTCAATCATCTCCCGAAACTTCCATGTCGTATCAACATGCAGAAAGGGGAAAGGCGGTGGAGCGGGATAGAATGCCTTCATCGCCAGATGCAGCATCACCGACGAATCCTTGCCGACCGAATAAAGCATTACCGGGTTGGAAAAACTTGCCGCGACCTCGCGAAAAATATGGATAGCTTCCGCCTCAAGGCGCTGAAGATGCGTCAGGTTCTTGGTCAGGGATGCATGATGCACGACTAATTACTCCCGGCAACCGGATGGAGTCTCGATACTGGCGGGAGGGATGGCGAATGCCTTCATCCGGCACAGATGCGGCAAAAGCCACGGTGCGCGCATTGTCGTGAAATGATGCAAGAAAGTGAAAGAAACCTATCGCGTATTGCGACTGGCTTGCGCGAAAAACTTACCGTATTTGCACGCAGGGCCGGAACAAACTTGCGCGCGCCGGGAAAAGCCACTTTTTGGCCAAGCTACGGAAAATCATACAATTTTTGTGATATTTAACGGCTTTTCGCTGTGGAGCTGCCCGCTATTCGGACAGCTCCGGAGCAAATTATTACTTGGCGAGACTCGCCTGAACATCGTTGAGCGTCGCTTCGAGTGCCGACACCATCGTATCGATCTGCTGATCATTGATGATGAGCGGCGGGCAGAAGGCAAGCGTATCGCCCATTGCGCGGGAAATGACGCCCCGCTCCTGAAGAACCGCATTTGCCTGAGCACCTAGCGCACCAGCCTGTTCAAGACCTGTCTTGGCCTGCTTGTCAGTGACAAGCTCGACACCGGCAATGAGACCGACGCCGCGCACTTCACCGACCAGCGGGTGACCCTGCAAATCGCGCAGGCGCTTCTGCATATAGGTACCGCGATCGCGCGCATTGGCGACCAGATCACGCTCCTCGATAATCGCGAGGTTTTCCAGCGCTACCGCTGCCGCCACCGGATGGCCGGATGCCGTAAAGCCCGTGCCAAGCGTGCCGATCTTGTGGCTTTCCTCGGCAATCGGTGCGTAAACGCGCTCATTGATAAGGAAGGCCGAGATCGGCAGATAGGACGACGAAAGCTGCTTCGACATGACCAGAATATCCGGCTTCATATCGAACGTCTGGCTGCCGAACAGGTTGCCCGTCCGTCCGAAGCCGCAAATAACCTCGTCGGCGATCAACAGAATATCGTAGCGCCTGAGAACTGCCTGCACCTTTTCCCAATAGGTTTTGGGCGGTACGACCACGCCGCCAGCGCCCATCACCGGCTCGCCAATGAAAGCTGCAATGGTGTGCGGGCCTTCAGCAAGGATCAACTGTTCCAGCTCATCCGCCAGTCGCGTTGCGAACTGCTCTTCAGTCTCGCCCGCCAGCCCTTCACGATAGTGATGCGGGCAGCCCGTATGCAGGATACGGTCGATCGGCAGATCGAAGGAACGGTGATTGTTGGGCAGGCCAGTCAGGCTGGCGGAGGCAATCGTCACACCATGATAGCCACGCTTGCGCGAGATGATTTTCTTGCGCTCCGGTTCGCCAAGCGCATTGGAGCGATACCAGATCAGCTTGATGACCGTATCGTTGGCCTCGGAACCTGAATTGGTGAAGTAGGCCTTGCTCATCGGCACAGGAGCCATCGAAACAAGCTTTTCCGCCAGATCGATGACAGGACCATGCGAACGGTAGGAGAATGTATGGTAGAAAGGCAGCTTCTTCATCTGTCTTGCAGCTGCTTCGGCCAGACGGGGCTCCGAAAAGCCCACGCCGACACTCCAAAGTCCCGACATTGCTTCAATGTAACGCTTGCCAGTTACATCTTCGACGTAAATGCCATCGCCCCGCTCAATGACAAGCGGGCCTTCCGCTTCGAGGCGGACAGCATCGGTGTAGGAATGGAGATGATAACGGATATCGCGGGCTTCGAGAGAGTTTGGCTGAGCAGTCATTCATTAATCCTCCGGGAAAGATAATGAATTTGTAGCCCGTTTCAGAAAAAGCGCAAACCGGAAAGCCGCTGAAAAATGCCCTTCGGAACAAACCGCCGAGGGACTTGGAAAATATCTAGAGAAGTCCGAACGTGCGGGCCTTGGCGACCGCCTGAACCTTGTTGACCGCAACCAGCTTTGTCAGCACGTTGCTGATATGGAAATTCACCGTGCGTGTGGAAATATTGAGGATCGTACCGATGATCTCGGCAGTCTTTCCTTCGCTCGTCCAGCGCAGGATCTCCCTTTCCCGCATCGTCAAGTTCACTTCAGAAACGCAATTCATCGCCGGAACATCAAGATGTTCATACATGGACAGATGTAAAAGATTGGCCGCAATCTGCATCTGGCGCCGCAACATCGAAATCTCGCCCGAAGACAATGCCGGACCATTTCTCAGGAAAGACAACATTCCGAAAACGCCTTGAGCTGCCCAGCACGGCTGGGAAATCCCAACCTTGAGACCGAAGCGCTGTGCATCCGTCCAGATTTGCGGTGCTTCTGCAAACAGCTTCGGCGACCAGACCAAAGGCTCGATACTGTTCAATGCCTTGCGAACCAGTGGATCGATATCGGCATATTTTCTGGCCGTATAATGATCGGTCCATTCCTGGGGCAACGATCCAAAGCTGAGCCATTTGACCACGCCGTTCAGCAACGGAACGCGCATGACATAAGCCGTATGTGCAAATCCGCACTGCTTGGCATAAGTATTTATGTATTCAAGGAGCTGTCCGGCATCGTCAGCAGATTGCATGGATTCATAAATTTGTTCCCATTTCATTGCAGACTTCCCAAAGAAAAATATAACTATCGATGATTATTGAAATTCGAAGCATTTGAATGAAATGCCAACAAATCACTAACACGTCCCTGCAATTTTCACCAAATAATAATAAGTATAGAATACTGCTTCGACAAAATATTAAACTATACTAATTTAAATTTTAGTTTATTAGAGCTCCTTTCGATCTGACTGGATCAGATCGGCGCTCTAACTTCTTTTAAGCCACGCATAAGCTTATCGATCCTCGGTTCACTCCGGTCGAATTATGCTCTATCCGTTTGTTTTTAAGCATGTCTTTACCCCGAAACCGGCTCCCACTTTCGGGAGACATGCTCTAAGCCAATTGCTCATGAATATGAAACGCCAAGCCGATGCAGCCGCGTCGACTGGTTTGTAGCCGATGCATAAATACAAACCAGCCAAACGCGCACCGCGCATCTGTCAAAACTACGAGTATATGAGATTAGGTTAATTTAACTGCGGCATTTGTCACGCCGCAGCGTCTTCCGAAGTCGCCCCTGGGGTGTAATTGAGGATCGGCGCAAGCCAGCGCTCGACCTCCTCGACGGACATTCCCTTGCGGTTCGCGTAATCCTCGACCTGATCGCGTTCGACCTTGGCCACGCCGAAATAATAGCTTTCCGGATGGCCGATATAAAGACCCGACACAGAAGAGCCTGGCCACATCGCGTAGCTTTCCGTCAATTCCACGCCAGTGTTCGCGGTTGCATCCAGAAGACGGAAAAGGGTCGTCTTTTCTGTATGATCTGGCTGGGCCGGGTAGCCCGGAGCGGGACGAATGCCCTTATATGGCTCTCCGATCAGTTCTTCCGGCGTGTAAGCCTCGTCAGATGCATAAGCCCAGAATTCCTTGCGGACACGCTCATGCATCAATTCTGCGAAAGCTTCCGCAAAACGGTCGGCGAGCGCTTTCACCAAAATGGCCGAATAATCGTCATTGGCGCGCTCGAAACGCTCGGCTATGGCAACTTCGCCAATACCCGCCGTCACGACAAAGCCACCGACATAATCCTGCTTTCCGCTCTCGACGGGAGCCACGAAGTCGGACATCGCGACATTCGGACGGCCATCGCGCTTGCTAAGCTGCTGGCGCAAGGTGAAGAAGGTCGCAAGCTCCTCTTTCCGGCTTTCGTCGGTGAAAAGACGGATATCGTCTCCCACCGCATTGGCGGGCCAGAATCCGACGACAGCTTTCGGCGTGAACCAATTTTCGTCGATGATTTTCTTCAGCATCGCCTGCGCGTCGTCCCAGAGCTGCCGGGCGGCTTCGCCCTGCTTCTCATCTTCAAGAATTGCCGGATAGCGGCCCTTCAACTCCCAGGTCTGGAAGAACGGCGTCCAGTCGATATAGCGGGCGATTTCGGCCAGATCGTAATCGTCGAAAGTCTTCGTGCCGGTGAATGTCGGCTTTGCCGGAGCAAAACTATCCCAATCGAGCTTATGCGCATTGGCGCGGGCGCGAGCGATCGGCAGGCGCTGCTTCTCGGCTTCATTGCGCGCGTGAGCCGCGGCCACCTTGGCATATTCTCCGCGCAGACCGTCAACATAGGCTTGCTTGCCTTCCGGCGACAGCAGGCTCGAAACCACACCGACGGCACGGCTGGCATCGATGACATAGACCGCCTGCCCGCGTTCATAGCGCGGATGAATCTTCACCGCAGTATGGACACGGCTGGTCGTCGCACCGCCAATCAGAAGCGGAATATCGAAACCTTCGCGTTCCATTTCTGCTGCCACATGCGCCATCTCATCCAGTGACGGCGTGATGAGACCGGAAAGGCCGATGATATCCACCTTTTCGTCACGCGCCACCTGCAGGATTTTCTGCGATGGCACCATCACGCCGAGATCGATGATCTCGTAATTATTGCAGGCCAACACGACGCCGACGATATTCTTGCCGATATCGTGCACATCGCCCTTCACGGTCGCCATCAGCACCTTGCCGGCACTCTGACGTTCAGAGCCGCCAATGCCTTTTTCAGCATTGAGGCGCTTTTCTTCTTCCATATATGGCAGGAGAACGGCCACGGCCTGCTTCATCACGCGGGCCGACTTGACCACCTGCGGCAGAAACATCTTGCCCGCGCCGAACAGATCGCCAACCACGTTCATACCGGCCATCAGCGGCCCTTCGATGACATGCAGCGGACGCTCGGCAGACTGCCGCGCCTCTTCCGTATCGGCTTCAATATATTCGGTAATGCCGTTGACCAGCGCATGCTCAAGGCGCTTTGCCACCGGCCATTCGCGCCAGGTCAAATCCTGCACCTTGGCTTCCTTGGAGCCTGAATCGCGAAAACGTTCGGCGATTTCCAGCAAGCGTTCGGTTGCATCGGAGCGGCGGTTCAACACCACATCCTCGCAGGCCTCGCGCAGTTCCGGATCGATGGCATCGTATACCGCAAGCTGACCGGCATTGACGATGCCCATATCCATACCCGCCTGAATGGCGTGGTACAGGAACACGGCATGCATCGCCTCGCGCACCGGCTCATTACCGCGGAACGAGAAGGAAAGGTTCGACACGCCACCCGAGACATGGACATGCGGCAAGGTCGCCATGATCTTGCGTGTCGCCTCAATGAAATCGACGCCGTAATTATTGTGTTCTTCGATACCGGTCGCCACCGCAAAGATGTTCGGATCGAAGATGATGTCTTCCGGTGCGAAGCCGACCTGTTCGGTCAGAATCTTATAGGCCCGTGTACAGATTTCGATCTTGCGCGCCTCGGTGTCGGCTTGTCCGGTTTCATCGAAAGCCATCACGACAACTGCCGCGCCATAGGCGCGAACGAGCTTCGCTTGATGAATAAAGGCCTCCTCGCCTTCCTTCATTGAGATGGAGTTGACCACCGCCTTGCCCTGAACGCATTTCAGGCCAGCCTCGATGACTTCCCATTTGGAGCTGTCGATCATGATCGGCACGCGGGCAATATCCGGCTCGGCAGCAATCAGATTGAGGAATTCGACCATGGCCTTTTCGGAATCGATCAGGCCTTCATCCATGTTGATGTCGATAATCTGGGCGCCATTGACCACCTGATCGCGCGCGACGTCGAGCGCAGCAGCAAAATCGCCAGCCTTGATCAGCTTGCGGAAGCGTGCCGAGCCGGTCACGTTGGTGCGTTCGCCAACATTGACGAAAGGAATATCCTCTGTGAGCGTGAAGGGTTCGAGGCCCGACAAGCGCATCAGCGGCGCAACCTTGGCAGGCTTGCGCGGCGGATGTTTCGCGACAGCCTCGGCAATGGCGCGGATATGTTCCGGCGTCGAGCCGCAGCAACCGCCAACCACATTGACCAAACCATCACGCGCAAAACCTTCGATCTGGGCAGCCATTGCTTCCGGCGTTTCGTCATACTGGCCAAACTCGTTCGGCAGACCAGCATTCGGATAGGCGCAGATGAATGTATCGGCGATATTCGACAATTCATCCAAATGGGCGCGCATGGCATTGGCGCCCAGCGCGCAGTTGAGGCCGATGGTGAACGGCTTGGCGTGACGCAGCGAATGCCAGAACGCCGTCGGCGTCTGGCCGGACAGGGTGCGGCCGGAAAGATCGGTGATCGTGCCGGAAATCATGACCGGCAGGAAGATGCCCTTTTCCTCGAACACTTGTTCCGAGGCGAAGACAGCAGCCTTCGCATTCAGTGTGTCGAAGATGGTTTCGATCAGGATGATGTCGGAACCGCCATCGATCAGCCCCCGGATCTGCTCGGCATAGGCGATGCGCAGATCGTCGAAGGTAACAGCGCGGTAGCCGGGATTGTTGACATCCGGCGACAGGGAAGCGGTACGGTTTGTCGGCCCAAGCGCTCCGGCAACGAAGCGGCGGCGGCCGTCCTTCTGCTCGGCGCGCAAGGCCGCACGACGCGCAAGACGCGCACCGTCACGGTTCAATTCGTAGACCTGCTCTTCCATGCCGTAATCGGCCTGGGCGATCGTCGTGGACGAGAATGTGTTGGTTTCGAGAATATCCGCGCCCGCAATGGCGTAGGCGTAATGGATTTCTTCGATAGCCTTGGGCTGGGTCAGGGTCAGAAGGTCATTATTGCCCTGAAGCTGGCAATCGCAGGCGCCGAAACGCTCACCCCGGAAATGTTCTTCATGAAAACCAAGCCCCTGAATCTGGGTTCCCATCGCGCCGTCGAGGATCAGGATGCGCTCCCGCGCTGCCTTGGTGAGAGCTGCAAGCACTTCTGAGCCATCCGGCTGCGCAGCCGTTGCACCAAAAAGACCTTCGAAGGAAGAGGCCATAAAACACCGCCTGTATTCAATCTGTTATCAGGCAACAGGATTTGCTCGGACACACAAACCCGAATTGCCCTTCATACGCATATCACGGAAGTCGCTTAATGACATAAACATATCTTTATGTCAATTCAGGCCGAGTGTTTCTTATCCTGTTATCCGCACATCACCGATCTGTTGCCGGACCCAAGAAATTGTGACTGCGCAGGGCCACCGCTCTGCCACAATGTTCGACGTAAAATGACCTTAGGGACGATTTGTGTTGTTCATTTTACGCGCATCTTATCCGAAAGCCGTTTCACATTTTTCGGTATGCGCTGTGAGGAGAGACCGATGAAAAGGTTCGCTTATTCCCTGTTTGCTGCATGTTTGTCACTTGGCATGGGACTATCCGCTGCTGCCGGGACCGCGAATGCGGCACAGCCGTCTTTGATGGCGACACCGTCCGCCCAGGCTCTAGCACCGAATGTACAAAACGTTCAGTATTACGATTATCGTGGTGACCGCCGCTATTGGCGGGAGCATCGCCGTCACTGGCGGCATGACCGTCCGCGTTACCGTCCGTACTATCGCTATGATCGCCGTTATTGGGGACCACCACCTGTTTATCGCTACCGTCCAGCACCGATCTATCGTGGCGGCAACCCGCATGTGCGGTGGTGCTACAACCGCTATCGCTCCTACCGAGCCTACGATAACACGTTCCAGCCTAATTATGGGCCACGGCGCCAGTGCTACTCGCCATATCTCTAAAACGAAAAAGCCCCGGAAAACCGGGGCTTTTTCTAAATAAACTGGCTCAAAATCAGGTTACATAAGCACCGATTGAAGCCGCGACCAGACCGATCGCAACCGCAATCATCACGCCATAAACGCGTGGCTTGTCAAACAGGACGGCAAAAGCCGCAAACCAGCTGACAACCGCAGCGCCTAGCGCGAATAAAAAGCCCGGCTTGTCGCCGTGGTACAGGTTAGCCGCCATGAGGCCGCCGATAATCAGCGCGCCAAAAACGATCATCAACCCTGTGGCATATCGCTCGTAATCGTCCATTTAAATTCCTCGGTTCCGCTCCCGCCGCGACAGGTACCGGAAACTCTCGTCAATCCGTTTGGCCATTTAAGGGCATTGGCCGGTCGCCATCACACAATCATTATTCGTGTCGTTCTTCAACCATTTCACTGCGCCATTTTCCGCAATTGTTACGACTTTTCACGTGAACGTTCCTATCGTTACCCGATAACCGGCATTCGTCCCGTTCAAAACCATGTTAATATGACTTCCATGGAATCGTCAGGCGTCACCATTTTCGAAACAGAGATCGGACCGTGCGGCATTGCCTGGCGCGGCCAGAAGATTGTGGGCGTTGAGATCGGAGATGCTGACGAGAAGGAAACCCGCTATAGGCTCAGTGAGCGGTTCCCCGGTGCCGAAGTTATCGATATGCCCTCCTTCGTCAGCGATGCAATCCAGGGTGTGCGCGCGCTTCTGGCAGGTGCCGATGTTGATTTTTCAACTACACCGCTTGCGCTGGATACCCAACCCGATCTCAACCGACAGGTCTATGAAATAATTCTTGAGCTGAAACCGGGTGAGACAACGACCTATGGTGCAATTGCCCGAAGGATCGGCGATGTGAGTCTCTCACAGGCTGTCGGCTATGCGCTTGGCAAGAACCCGTTTCCGATCATTGTGCCCTGTCACCGGGTGCTCGGAGCCAATGGCAAGGTCGGCGGCTTTTCGGCGGCAGGTGGCACGGCGACGAAACTGAAGCTTCTCAATATCGAGCGAGCAAAAACGTCCAGCGAGCCCGATCTTTTCGGTGGCCTGCCACTACAGGAAAAACCACAGGCCGGCTGGTAGTTATTTTACGCGTTTCCGAACGCAAGACCGCTTCGCACTTTTGCTGGAAATGCTTTAGCGCTTGTCTGTCACAACATCGGCTGAAAAGCGCAATTCACGCATCGGACGCACCAGTTGCGTCGTCGCATCATAGGTCGGATGCTTCTTGAAAGCAAAAAGCGCTTCCTCATCTTTGAACTCGGCATAGACCACGAGATCAATGCGGTCGCACATCGGATCGACCCTGGAATTTGGCAGAACTTCAAAAAGGTCAGCATGGGGAATGGTGCCAAGTTGCTCCAATCCCTTTTTGACGGTCTCTATATCCTGACCTTCTTTGACGCTGAAGAAAACAATATGCCGGATCACGCCGCGACTCCCTGAATTTGGTGAGGCGTGTCTAGCGCATCAAGGCGTGCAGAAAAATGGCAAATTTGAGCGATGTGCCTAACTTGCCTTGACACGCCGCCAGGCAAACCCGGCCTCCTCCGGCACGGAGCCGCGCCCCGGCTGATAGTAACCGGGCGTATCGACCAGACGGTTTTCGCCGAGACGGCCTTGCGCAACCTTGTTCGTCACCTGAAGGCTGTCGAAGCCGGTGCGCAGCATCAGCGCAGCCTGATCAATCAGCACATCGCCAACAGCGCGCAACTCGCCGGTAAAACCTTCGCGGCGCAAAATCTCAGCCTTGGAATAGGAGCGACCGTCATTGAAAGCCGGGAACTGCAAGGCGATCAGCGGTAGGCTGCCAAGATCATCCAGCAGCGGTTCAATGGCTTCGCCCGGCGCAACCGAAACGCCGATCCGGCGATTGGAGGCACGGCGGCGTTCTTCGTCCAGTCCAAGCCAGACGGCGAGCGGAATGATGACAGCCGGAGCGTCGCCCGCCGCGTCAAGATCGTCGGCAAAGACATAATCGTCTTCGCGAAAGCCATCGGCAGACCAGAGTTTGGTTTCGTTGATATCGCTCATTTCCGGTCACCTGCTCCCAAATTCTTCAAACTATCCGACAGACCCGACAGGTGGATGCCGCATTCTGTCTTTTCCGATCCCGCCCAGCGTCCGGCACGCTGATCTTCGTCGTCGTTCACGGGCCGCGTGCAGGGCATGCAGCCGATGGAACGGTATCCCTGCGCGGTCAGGGGATGCGGCGGCAGATCATGCTTTTCGGCATAGGCTTTGAGATCGGCTGCCTGCAAACGCGCCAGCGGATTGATACGAATGCGCGGGCCGACCGATTCAAACACCGGCAGGCTTTCGCGCGTCGATGCCTGAAACTGCTTGCGGCCCGTCATCCAGGCCCGATAAGGGGCCACGGCGCGCGCCATCGGCTCCACCTTGCGGATGAAGCAGCAGCGATCTTTGTCGGTCATCGACAGCGCACCGAACGGATCGTCCGCCTTGAGGCTATCCTCGAGCGGCAGGATATCCTGCACATCGGTCAAACCCAGCCGGTCCACCAAATCATGCCGATAATCGAGCGTGGCCCGAAAATGCTTTCCCGTATCGAGAAACAGAACCGGGGTCGCCGGGTCGATTTCCGAGATCATGTGCAGGAGCACTGCCGATTCCGCCCCGAAGGAAGACACGACCGCAATCTGCCCCTGATAGAGTTCACGCGTGACAAGCGCGATCACTTCCTGCGGGGTAGACGCGCCGTGGCTGGCCTCCAGAAGGCGGGCTTCGGCGCTGGCACTTTCTTCAGCATCAAGCTGCACGGCTTATTTCTCCATAAAGCGCGCGTTTGAACGGCTCCATGCCGACGCGGCGATAGGCGGCGAGGAAGTTTTCCTCCGGGCTTTCACGCAAGGCGAGATAGGTATCCACGACGGTTTCGATGGCATCCACCACTTCTTCCGACGAGAAGCCGCGACCGGTAATTTCACCAATGGCCGAATGCTCGTCCGCCGAGCCGCCAAGCGTGATCTGATAGAGTTCCTCACCCTTCTTCTCAACGCCCAGAATGCCGATATGGCCGACATGGTGATGGCCGCAGGCATTGATGCAACCGGAAATCTTGATCTTGAGATCGCCGATTTCAAGCTGGCGCTGCTGGTCGCCGAAGCGCTCGGAAATGCGCTGCGCCACCGGAATGGAGCGCGCATTGGCAAGGGCGCAATAATCGAGACCCGGGCAGGCGATGATGTCGGTGATGAGACCGGCATTCGCCGTCACCAGACCATCCGATTGCAGCAGATCGTAGACAGCTGCGAGATCGGCCTTGGCCACATGCGGCAGAACCAGATTCTGCTCGTGGCTGACGCGGATTTCATCAAAGGAATAGGTTTCGGCAATATCCGCCACCAGTTCCATCTGCTCGGCGCTGGCGTCGCCTGGAATACCGCCAATGGGCTTCAGTGAAATGGTGACAACCGCATAATCCGGGTTCTTGTGCGGCGTGACATTGCGCGCCACCCAGCTTGCAAATTCCGCATCAGCCTTCTGGGTTACCGCCAGCACTTCCCAGCCTTCCGGCCGTTGCGGCAGGTTCGGCATGCGGAAATAGCTTTCGATGGCGTCGATATCGCGCTGCGGCAGCTTCAGCTCGCCGTAACGAATATCTTCCCATTCGGCATCAATCTCGCGGGTCAGTTCTTCGACACCCGTTTCATGGACGAGAATCTTGATACGCGCCTTATACTTGTTGTCGCGACGGCCATGCAGATTATAGACGCGCACGATGGCCGTCACATAGGTCAGCATGTCCTCGAGGGGCAGGAAGTCGCGGATCTTCTTCGCCACCATCGGCGTGCGGCCCTGACCGCCGCCAATATAGACGGCCAGTCCCAGATCGCCTGCCTCGTTCTTCTTCAGCTGCAAGCCGATGTCATGCACCTGAATGGCAGCCCGGTCATGATCCGAGCCGACAATGGCGATCTTGAACTTGCGCGGCAGATAGGAAAATTCCGGATGCAGCGACGACCATTGACGCAAAATTTCTGCAAACGGACGCGGATCAGCCACTTCGTCGGCGGCAGCGCCCGCAAAATGGTCGGCGGTCACGTTGCGAATGCAATTGCCGGAAGTCTGGATGGCATGCATCTCGACTTCCGCCAGCTCTTCCAGAATGCGCGGCACGTCCTTCAGGGCGGGCCAGTTATACTGGATGTTCTGGCGCGTGGTGAAATGGCCGAAGCCACGATCATAGTCGCGCGCAATCGATCCAAGCCTGCGCAGCTGGCGGCTCGACAGCGTGCCATAGGGGATGGCCACGCGCAGCATATAGGCGTGCAATTGCAGATAGAGGCCGTTCATCAGACGCAGTGGCTTGAACTGGTCTTCGGTCAGCTCGCCAGTCAGGCGGCGCTCGACCTGATCCTTGAACTGGGCAACGCGGGCCGCAACAAAATCGCGGTCGAATTCATCATAACGATACATAGTCTAAATCCGGGTTCAGAGCATTTCCAGCAAAAGTGGGAACCAGTTTTGCGTCCGGAAATGCGTCAACAGATATTACGAGGCGCGCTTCAAAGCAGGCTTATCAAGGGGCAGATCACCGAAGGTAACGATGGTCGGGCCGGACAGGCGAATACGCTCGCGCAGGCGGATCGGGTAAAGCCCCTCTTCGCGCTCCTCGACATCGATCACATTCACATCGACGACCAGATTGGCTTTCGCTGCAAGCTTGCCCGCCTCTTCAAGCGCCGTCACGGCTTCCGCATGGCGGGCGATCAGCGCGCCGTCGATGGTCTCCTGCCACGAACCGTCTGCACCGAGCCACACAGCCTGCCCGTCGATCAGCCGGTTTGCAGTGAGAACTTTTACGACCATTTCCAAACTCCAAACTTTTGTTAACCGCGCATCCTGCGGGTTTAGGCTGCGACGGAAACCGGCTTGAGGGCCAGCGCTTCGGCTTTGTCGATTGCGGCACCGGCGACGGCATCGCCAATGATCACCATGACCGGGCCGGAAAGTTCCTTGCGGTTTTCCAGATCCGGCAAATCCTTCAGCGTGCCGTGGAACAGGCGCTTGTCCTGTCGGCTCGCATTTTCCACCACCGCCACGGCGGTATCTTCGTGCAGGCCCGCACCAATCAGGCGCGCAGCAACCGATGCCGCGACCGTGGAGCCCATATAGACGGCAATTGTTGCACCCGAGACGGCGAGCTTCGCCCAACCCGGCAACACATCACCCGTCATGTCATGACCGGTGGTGAACACCAGCGACGAAGCGACACCACGCAGCGTCAGCGGCAATTCCATATCGGCAGCGGCGGCAAAGGCCGAGGTGATGCCGGGCACGATTTCGAAACCGATACCGGCAGCACGCAGCGCCGCCATTTCCTCACCTGCGCGTCCAAACACCAGCGGATCGCCGGATTTCAGCCGCACAACGCGCTTGCCTTCCCGCCCCAGCGAAACCAGCAGGCGGTTGATCTCTTCCTGGCTTTTGGAATGGCAGCCCTTGCGCTTGCCAACGGCAAGGCGCTCGGCGTCGCGACGGCCCATGGCAATGACGCCTTCCGGCACCAGCGCATCATGCACGATCACATCGGCTTCCATCAAAGCCCGATGGGCGCGCAGGGTCAGCAGGTCTTCGGCACCCGGACCGGCGCCGACCAGCCAGACATAACCGGCGGCATTGTCACGTTGCTCGATCAGGTCGCTCGCAGCCTTGTAGGCTTCCACGCGGTCGCCATTTTCAATGGCGCTGGCCACGCGGCCCGAAAAGAACCCGCGCCAGAAACTGCGGCGCGCCAGACCCTTGGGCAGCGCCCGGTCGACCAGCGGTCGCCAGCTTTCGGCAAAATGCGCAAGCTCGCCAAGGCGCGGCGAAAACGCGGCATCGATACGCGCACGAACCATCTGCGCCAAAACCGGAGCGCTTCCTTCCGAACCAATCGCAATCGTCAGCGGCGCACGATTGACGATGGCAGGCGTCAGGAAATCGCAAAGTGCTGGACGGTCAACGACATTGACCGGAACCTTCTCGGCCTTGACCACGGCAGCAACGGCGCGATCCTGCGCTTCATCGCCAGTCGCCACGAAAACCAGCTTTGCACCCTCGACATGTTCCGGCGCAAAAGGTGCTGCGACATGCTCCGCACCATGGCTCGCGATGAAATCGGCCAGATAGTGTTCCGGTTCTTCGGCAATGATGCGAAGGCGTGCGGATGTCTGCGCCACGAGACGCGCCTTGTTCAAAGCTTCCTCGCCGCCGCCAACGACGACAACCACCTCTTCCGACACCCGGAAGAAGGCAGGAAAATCAGCCAGTAAACGCTTCTGCGGTAGAGACACGGCGCGATCCTTGGGAGCATTTCGAGCGAAAGCCGATACCGGTTTCAGTTACGGAAATGCGTCTGGTAAAAAGATGGCGCCATTATCCATGGAGAGCGGGAGATTTATAAGAAACGGGCTTGCGCGTGAAAATCACGGCGAGCATCACTTTTTCTCAAAACAGCCGATTGCGGGATTTTAATTTCCCATAAGGCCAGAAATATATCCCACAATTTTTATAGGGTTTACATAGGCTTATAGATATCGGTTACCGATAATCGCCGCTCGTGAAGAAGGCCGGAACATGTTTGGGCCAGCGGCGGGGCAGCACGGCAATCAGATCGAAACGCAACGACAGACGGGCATGGTCGGGCTGGCGTTGCAGCCAGAGATCGGCTGCGGCTTCGATACGGCGCATGGCCTGCGGTGTGACGGCGAGATGCGCGGCTTCCAGGCTGCTGCGCGCCTTGACCTCGACAATGAGCACAAGATTGCCCCGCCGGGCGATCAGATCGATTTCGCCGAGCCGCGTTCGATAGCGCCGCGCAACGATCCGAAAGCCTTTCAAAAGAAGCAGCATGGAAGCAAAGCGTTCGGCGCTGTGTCCGCGAAAGAAAGCAATGCGCTTTTTCTCGCGGAGGTCTGTCATCGCTGATCCGATTTCAGTTGCATAAGGCGCTGATAGAGAACCGATTTCTGCCCGCCAGTCATACGCGCTGCCTCGCCTGCAGCCTTGGATGGCGGCAGTTCGGCGGCAAGCGACAGAAGCAGCTTGTCGATATCTTCCTCGCTTTGCGGAATGGTGTTGCCCGTCGGCGGACCGACCAGCAGAACCACTTCACCGCGAATGCGATCTTCGCCGTCAAACTCCGCTGCAAGTTCACCCAGCGTCGCCGTGCGAATGGTTTCATAGGCTTTGGTCAGTTCGCGGCAAAGCGCGCCCATACGATCCGGCCCGAACACTTCAGCCATTTCGGCCAGTGTCGCCGCTGTCCGGTTCGGCGATTCATAAAACACCAGCGTTGCGTCGATGCCCTTGAGGCTTTCAAGCTTCGTCTGCTTTTGCCCGTGCTTGGATGGAAGAAAGCCGCAGAACATGAAGGCGTCGGTTGGCAGGCCGGAAGCGGCAAGTGCAGCCAGAACAGCGGAAGCACCCGGAATGGGAATAACGCGAATACCCGCTTCGCGTGCTTCGCCGACGAGACGAAAGCCCGGATCGGAGACGAGCGGCGTGCCCGCATCGGACACCAGCGCAACGCTTTTGCCCGCAGACAGCGCGGCAATCAGCTTTTCACCAGCTTCTGCCGCATTGTGCTCATGATAGCTGATCGGACGGCGGGAAATGCCGTAACGGTCGAGGAGAACGCGGGTCACGCGTGTATCCTCACAGGCCAGAACATCAGCTGCGGCGAGCGTTTCGATGCCGCGCAGCGTCATGTCGCCAAGATTACCGATCGGCGTCGACACGATATAAAGTGCTGGCTCCAGCGGACGGGCGCGCATGGCTGTGCCGCCCACCACATAATCGCGCCGTCCATCGTCAATATTCTGGGCGCCCATATCTTCAGTCATTGCTTATCCCTCATGCCGCGAGATCCGCGACCAGCGCATCCAGCACCAGCGCACCGTCCGGCGTTGCGCGAATGATGCTGCCGCCCATCGGCTCGATCATGCCCTCGGTGATCAGTTTCGCCAGACGCTTCTGGTCAACATCATGACCCGACAGCCGCTTGTAGCGATCCAGATCGATGCCTTCGCGCAGACGAAGCCCCATCATCAGGAACTCGTCGCCCTCCTGCCCACCATCAAGATATTCTTCCTCGATAATACCGTGGCCGCGCCGATCAACCTTGTCGAGCCAGGTTTCCGGATGCTTTTCGGTAATCGTGACGGTGCGAACGTCGTTTTCCACGAAACGCCCATGCGCACCGGGGCCGATGCCGACATATTGCCCGTAGCGCCAATAGACGAGATTGTGCTGTGACTCGCGCCCCGGCACCGCATGATTGGAAATCTCATAGGCCGGGAGACCATGCTCTGCCGTCACCCTTTGCGTTTCTTCATAAAGCGCTGCGGCGTGGTCCGGCTCCGGCGTGGTCAGCTTTCCGGCCTTCCAGAGATTGTAGAACTGTGTGCCTTCCTCGATGGTCAGCTGGTAGAGCGAGAGATGATCGGCAGCAAGTCCGATGGCTTCCTTCAGCTCTTCGCGCCATGCCTCGATGCTCTGGTTCGGGCGCGCATAGATCAGATCGAAGGACAGGCGCGGAAAAATCTCGCGCGCCAGACGAATGGCGGCCTTGGCCTCCTCGACCGAATGCATGCGCCCGAGACGGCGCAAATCGGGATCGTTGAGCGCCTGAATGCCGAGCGACACGCGATTGACGCCTGCCGCGCGATAGCCGCGAAAACGGTCGGCTTCCACACTGGTCGGGTTGGCTTCCAGCGTCACTTCGATGTCGGGTGCGACAGACCAATGCGACGCAATATTATCGAGCAGAGCGCCCACCGTTTCGGGCTGCATCAGCGATGGCGTGCCGCCACCCAGAAAAATACTGGTGACCGTGCGCGGGCCAGTGCGCTCGCGCAACGTTTCCATCTCGCGCCGGAAGGCTTCAGAAAAACGCGCCTGATCCACCGGCTTGTGACGGACATGGCTGTTGAAGTCGCAATAAGGGCATTTGGCCAGACAGAACGGCCAATGCACATAAACGCCGAACGCAGTTTCCCCATTCGCACGCGCGATGGGAATCGTGCTCACGCCGTCCACTAACGCCGGTGAAGAGGGAAACAGCTTGTTCATTTCGCGGAAGCCGGCTCCACGTTGAGCGCCTTTTCGGCAAAAAGCTTGAAGGCGCGGGCGCGGTGCGACAGGGCCTCGGCGTCGCCCGGCTTCCAGCCGTGCTTCTCATCGGCGGTCATTTCGCCAAAGGTCTTTTCGTGGCCCGCCGGCAGGAACACCGGATCATAGCCGAAGCCGGTCGTGCCGCGTGGCGGCCAGATCAGCACGCCTTCCACTTCGCCGCGGAAATATTCCGCTTCGCCATCCGGCCATGCAAGGCAGATGACGGAGACGAAACGCGCGCCGCGCTTGTCCGCGGTCGTGGCACCTTTTTCCTGCAAAAGATCTTCGACCTTACGCATCGCCATGTTGAAATCACGCGTGCCGTCTTCAGTCTCGGCCCAGTTGGCCGTGTAGACGCCCGGCTCGCCGTCCAGCGCATCGACCATCAGGCCGGAATCGTCGGACAATGCGGGCAAGCCGGTGGCCTCTGCCGCAGCAAGCGCCTTGATATAGGCGTTTTCCTCAAACGTGGTGCCGGTCTCGTCCGGCTCCGGCAAGCCAAGTGCTGCAACAGAGCTGACATCGAAGCCGAACGGACCGATCAGCCCGTCGAATTCCTTCAGCTTGCCTGCATTGTGCGAGGCGACAATCAGCTTGCCCTTTTCCAGCGTTCTCATTTTCAATTCCATAGTTTGGGTTCGGCAATCTCCAGCGAATTGCCGGATGGATCGCGGAAATAAATCGAATGTGCGCCATTGGGCCAATCGAAATCGGCCTCAATGGCAACGCCATGCTTTTCCAGATGTTTCCGCCAGCCCTCGATCTCCGCGCGGCTTGCAGCAAAACATACATGACCCGGCCCCGTTGTGCCATGCGGCGGCACAGGCAGATTGCCGGGCAAAGGCGGCTTCAAGGTTTCTTCCGCCTTGAAGAGCAGCAAAATGCCCTCACCACAACGGAAGAAAGCATTGCGCGCGCTGAGCTGGCCCACCGGTTCCAGCCCCATCGTGTTGCGATAGAATTCTACCGCCTCGGCGACGTCGCGGACATAGAGTGCCGTTTCAAGAATACGTGCAGCGCGCATGGATTTTCCCCTCGGTTGCGACGCATCCGATGCGGTTCATCGAGATTCCGGTTATGGCGAGCCGAAAATGGTGGTCTTTGAGACCCGGAGCGGAGTGTACTTAAAGTACATGAGCACCGGAAGCGAAAAAGAACGCCATTTGCAGGCCGCCAGAGCCGGAATAACGCGAACCGTCAGGCGACGGCCATCTTCTGCAAGGACACAAGGCGATCAATGCCGCCGCGAGCGAGCTTCATCAGATTGGCAAACTCTTCTTCCGAGAAAGGTGCACCTTCGGCGGTGCCCTGAATTTCAACAATGCCGCCCGCGCCGGTCATGACGAAATTGCTGTCGGTCTGGGCAACGGAATCTTCCGCATAGTCCAGATCGAGAACAGGAGCGCCTTCATAGATGCCGCAGGAAATGGCGGCGACATGATCCTTCAGCACCTTCTCGACCCGCACCATCTGGCGCGCTTCCATCCAGCGCAGGCATTCATGCAAGGCCACCCAGCCGCCGGTGATGGCTGCCGTGCGCGTGCCGCCATCGGCCTGAATGACATCGCAATCCACCGTAATCTGTACTTCGCCAAGCGCCTGCATGTCCACGACAGCGCGCAAGGAGCGCCCGATCAAACGCTGGATTTCCTGCGTGCGTCCGCCCTGCTTTCCGGCAGCGGCTTCGCGGCGCATGCGATCGCCGGTTGAACGCGGCAGCATGCCATATTCCGCCGTGACCCAGCCCTTACCCGTATTGCGCATCCAGCCCGGCACCTTTTCCTCAAGGCTTGCGGTGCACAACACATGCGTATCGCCAAACTTGACGAGGCAGGAGCCTTCGGCATGTTTCGAGATGCCGCGTTCGAAAGAAACGGCACGCATTTCGTCAGCCGCACGCTTGGATGGACGCATAGAAAATTCCTCGATTCATTTTTCCAGTGCGGCTTTTTAGGCTTCCCAATCGCAAATAGAAAGGCGCTTTCCCTGAAAAACCGACAGAGGGGTTGAGAGCTCTGTCAGGATAAAGCTAAAAGCTTTGACGCTTTGACTTCCAACCCTATATTCGTCCTATGCTATTTCTAGTGTGGCGAATCCAAAATTCGCATCACCTAGGAACAGCGCTGTGAACGAATTTCGGATTCAAAGCCACACCAGGGTTCGCGACCATATTATGATGAAAACGCCGGAACACCAGCTTTTGAGTTCGCTCGACCAGCGTTCGCGTGATATTTTCCGACTGATTGTGGAAACCTATCTGAACGATGGTGACCCGCTCGGCTCGCGCAACCTGTCTCGACTGCTACCGCATACGCTTTCACCTGCCACGATCCGCAATGTCATGAGCGACCTTGAGCATCTGGGCCTCATCTATGCGCCGCATATTTCAGCCGGACGCCTGCCGACGCAGATCGGGCTACGCTTCTTTGTCGATGCGTTTCTGGAAGTGGGTGACCTGCCACCGGAGGAACGCTCCTCCATTGAGGCGCAGGTTCGTTCCGCCGGAATGAACAATTCGGTTGAAAGCGTTCTGACCGAGGCAAGTCAGGTTCTTTCAGGGTTATCGCGTGGCGCGGGCCTCGTGCTTGCCACCAAGGCAGAAGGCGCACTCAAGCACATCGAATTCGTTCGTCTCGAACCGACCCGTGCTCTCGCCGTTCTGGTCATGCAAAATGGCGACGTCGAAAACCGCGTCGTCAATCTGCCCGTCGGTATCAGTAATTCGCAACTGGTCGAGGCATCGAATTTTCTCAACGCGCATATTCACGGCCATACGCTTTCCGAAGCCAAGGCTGAATTGGAGAAGCTGACGGAAGAAACGCGGCAGGAACTCGATCAGCTATCGCAGGAACTTGTCGCCCAAGGGCTGGCGGTCTGGAGCGGTGCCGGAACGGATCAACCGGCACGGCTGATCGTTCGCGGACGCGCCAATCTTCTGGAAAATATCCATGCGCAGGAAGATATCGAGCGTCTGCGCCATCTCTTCGATGATCTTGAGACCAAGGACGGCATGGTCCAGCTTCTCGATCTCGCCGAGGCCGGATCAGGTGTCCGCATCTTCATTGGTTCGGAGAACAAGCTTTTCTCCCTTTCCGGCTCATCGCTGGTGGTCGCCCCCTATCGCGACAGCGAGCAAAGGGTTATTGGTGCTCTGGGAGTCATTGGGCCCACCCGGCTCAACTATGCGCGGATCGTTCCCATGGTGGACTACACCGCCCAGATCGTTTCCCGCCTCCTGCGGTAACTGTGAGATTTGCCGGGACAAACCAAGTCCCTGAAAATAGACCTTGATTTTACTGGCATGAAACTCGATATCCGCCCCAGAAGATATTCAAGACGGAAGTAGCATTATGGCTGACGAAAAAAACAAATCCCAGAACCCCGATCTTGAGCAGCGCGACATCAACAATCCCCGGGATCGTGAGGCGCTGAACCGAGCTGCCGACGATTTTCTGAAAGCGCGTAAGGCTGAAGCTCGTGCGGAAGCTGCCGAAGATGAAGCTGAGGCAGCCGTAGATGAAACCGCAAACCGGATCGCGATGCTCGAGGCAGACAATGGCGAGCTGAAGGACCAGCTCCTGCGCGCTGCTGCCGAGATGGAAAACCTGCGCAAGCGCACCCAGCGCGATGTGCAGGATGCACGCACCTATGCCGTGACCAACTTCGCGCGCGACATGCTGTCGGTTTCCGACAATCTGCGTCGTGCACTTGAAGCTATTCCTGCCGATGCCCTGGCGACGGATGCCAGCCTGAAGTCACTCGCAGACGGTGTCGAAATGACTGAACGCGCCATGCTGCAGGCTTTGGAACGTCACGGCGTCAAGAAGCTGGAACCGGAAGGCCAGAAGTTCGATCCGAATTTCCATCAGGCCATGTTCGAAGTGCCGAATCCGGATTTGCCGCACAACACCGTCGTGCAGGTCGTGCAGGATGGTTATGCTATCGGCGATCGCGTTCTGCGCCCGGCGATGGTCGGTGTGTCCAAGGGGGGCCCGAAGGTAACCGCCGACAATGGCGGTGCGGCTTCCGACGGCAACGCCTGATTTCAGCAATAACCGGTGAAAATTGGAGCGGCGGCTTTGTCTGCCGCTCTTTTCATATCTGCGGTCCGGTTTGCAATAGAGCGCGTTTCGATCTAATTCGATCGGCTATTCGCCCTAACCTGTTCTATTTGAAGCATAATTTTGTCGACCATCGTTTCACTCCGGTCGGATTATGCTCTAATGTGCATATTGCTATTGGCGCGAACCGGTGAAAAGTTATCACTGGATATGTGGAGGAGACTGCAGCGTGACGATTCCTGAGTTTCTGAATTTCGCAGGCGTTTTCGTTTTCGCTGCGACCGGCGCTCTTGCAGCGTCGCGCCGCCAGCTCGACATTATCGGTTTTCTGTTCCTTGCCAATATCACCGGTATTGGCGGCGGAACGTTCCGCGACCTCGTCCTCGGTGCACCCGTTTTCTGGGTTGTGGAGCCGACTTATCTCCTGGCCGGCACGCTGGCCGCCATCTTTGTCTATTTCACCGCGCACATGGTCGAGTCGCGCTATCGCGTCCTTCTCTGGCTCGATGCCATTGGTATGGCCGCCTATACAGTGTTGGGTGCAGCCAAGGGGCTGGCGCTCGGTTTCGGACCATCCGTCGCCATTGTGACCGGCATTTCCACAGCCACTCTGGGCGGCATATTGCGTGATATGGTGGCAGGCGAGCCTTCTGTGCTGATGCGCCGTGAAATCTATGTCACGGCTTCGCTTGCCGGTGCGTGCCTGTATGTCTTGCTTGCGTGGCTGCAGATCGAGCCAGCTATATGTGCAATTGCAGCGGCTTTAACCGCGTTTGTCATTCGAGGCGGTGCGCTTTATTTCGGCTGGACATTGCCTGTCTATAAAAGCCGTCCCGGACGCACGGAAGAAGAACTTCAGCGCGACCGGATCATCAGGCCGGAATAAGTCTTATACGAGCCCGGCCTGGCTTGCAGCAGCCTGCAGGCTGAGCTGCGGGCGCGGCCCCATCTGCTGGATGATAAGCCCCGCCGCCAGCGAGCCTAAACGGGCGCAATCTTCGAGTGAGCGCTCATTCGTATAACCATAGAGGAAACCGGCTGCGTAGAGATCGCCTGCTCCGGTCGTATCGACCAGCGCATCGATTTCAATGGCAGGGACGGTCAAGGTCTGGTCAGGCGTGACGACGACCGCCCCCTTTTCCGAACGGGTGATGATCGAAAGCGCGCAATCCATGCGCATAGCGGCAATCGCCGTTTCGAGCGACTGCGTCTTATAGAGTGACTTCGCCTCATCCTCATTGGCGAAAACGATATCGACAGTGCGCGAGCGCATGAGTTCCAGAAACTCTTCGCGATACCGGTCGACACAGAACGGGTCGGAAAGCGTCATTGCCATCTGGCGCTTCTTCTCGTGCGCGATCTTCGATGCCATGACGATGGCTTCCTTCGCACGCGGCGGATCCCACAGATAGCCTTCGAAATAGGTCACCTTCGCATCGGACACCTTGGAGGTCTCGACATCTTCAGGTCCGAGTTCCACGCAGGCGCCGAGATAGGTATTCATCGAGCGCTCGCCGTCCGGCGTTACGAAAATCATGGAGCGGGCGGTTGGCGATCCCTTTTCCAGCGGGCGAGTGTCGAATGCAACGCCCTGTGCGCGGATATCGTGGGCGAAAACGCGTCCCAGATGGTCGGTCGCCACCTTGCCGAAATAGGCTGAGCGTCCGCCAAGGCTTGCCACACCTGCTGCGGTATTTCCGGCACTGCCACCCGACATTTCCGTCGCCGGACCTGCAATCCGGCTATAGAGCAATTCCGCACGCTCTGCATCGATCAGGTTCATCGCGCCTTTGACGATACCATTCGTTTCCAGAAAAGCGTCATCGGTGCGCGAAAGGATATCGACAATGGCGTTGCCGATGCAAAGAACGTCGAATGTGGCCATGAGCGCGAGAAGCTCCCCTTTTGATTCGTCTCCTATCCGGCAAAAGCAGATCGTCATCAGAAAAGTCGCTATGCACTTTTCCGCGACATGCGTTGGCCGGATATGCGGCAGTCATGTGGGTGCCGGTTTAGCCGTTTGAAACCCCTTTGGCTACCCTGCAAGCCTCCCGCATTGTGGGTAGTACGGCTTGCGCGAGGATGGAGGCATACCTATTTCCATCTTCGTCCACAGTTGGAATTGGGTCGAAAATGATCTTAGAAGCTGCCCTGAAAGCTCTGAAGCGCCTGACCACGCCGGAATTGCGTGCAGTTTTCTGGAAGACCCTCGGTTTGACGCTGTTGCTGCTGATCGGTCTTTGGGCCGCAGTCCGTCAAATCTTTTTTACTTTTGCCTGGCCGTGGATGGAACAGATACTGCCCGGCATGCCGGAATGGGCGGGCTGGTTTGGTATCGTTGCCGCTATTGTCGCAGGTCTTGGTCTGGCACTTGTGCTCGCATTGATGATTGCACCTGTCACCGCACTTGTAGCTGGCCTGTTTCTCGATGACGTGGCTGAAGTGGTCGAGCGCGAGGACTATCCGGGCGATCCTTCGGGCACGTCCTTGCCGATTGCCCGCTCCGTTGTCGTTTCGCTGAAATTTCTCGGTATCGTCATCCTCGGCAATATCGTCGCCTTGCTTATGCTGTTCATACCGGGCGTCAATCTGATCGCCTTCTTCGTCATCAATGCCTATCTGCTCGGGCGGGAATTCTTTGAGTTTGCTGCCATGCGCTACAGATCTGAGGCCGAGGCGAAAGCGCTGAGATCACATTATGGCGTGACGGTCTTTCTGGCTGGATTGCTGATTGCAGGCTTCATGGCGATCCCCATCGTCAATCTTCTGACCCCGCTTTTTGCGGCAACGATGATGGTTCATTTGCACAAGGCGGTCTCACAGCGTGAGGCCCGGCTCACGCCTGCGGCGGCAAGGGGATAAGCGGCACAGGAATGTCGCAAGTTTTCGCCGGATATTTGCAAATGTCGGCAATCACGCATTTCTCGCATTCCGGCTTGCGCGCCTTGCACACATAACGCCCATGCAGGATCAGCCAGTGATGCGCGTGAAGCATGTATTCCGCCGGAATAACCCGGACGAGGATGGCTTCCACAGCCTCTGGCGTTTTGCCGGGCGCAAGGCCGATCCGATTGCCGATGCGCAGAATATGTGTATCCACCGCCATAGTCGGCTGGCCGAAGGCCATGTTCAGCACCACATTGGCCGTCTTGCGGCCAACACCTGGCAGTTTCACCAGTTCGTCCCGGTCCCCCGGCACTTCTCCACCGTGATCGCGGATCAAGGCTTCGGACAGAAGAATGACATTCTTTGCCTTGTTCCGCCAAAGCCCGATGGTGCGAATGTGGTCGCCGACTTTCTCTTCGCCGAGCGCCAGCATTTTTTGAGGCGTATCGGCAATTGCGAAGAGCCCGCGCGTCGCCTTGTTGACCCCAGCATCGGTGGCCTGTGCCGACAGAACCACAGCAACAAGAAGCGTAAATGCATTCACATGCTCAAGCTCACCCTTCGGCTCCGGTCTCTGGATCGAGAAACGTCGAAATATCTCATGAATTTCATCCGCCGTATAAAGCGTACCACGCACCCGACGCTGAGGGCGGGCGGCGGGAGCAGCGTTCACAGGCGATTTGATTTTGGCCTTTTCCATTCCGCCTCTATAATGGTTTCCCTATCGACAAAACAATCAGCAGCTTGACGCAGGCCCTTAAGGGCCGCCGACAGCAGCCAGATGACCTGAATACTATGCATCATCCAGACGGCGCGGAACCTGACCGGTTCGACAAACCCATTTTCGAAGCCCTGCTGACCCCCTATCGTTCGCTGGGGCGCACGGGTTTTACTATCTTGATGACTGCCCTGATCGGCTGCTGGATGTTCGTGAGCCTTCTTTTCTGGTCCATCGGCGCCTGGCCGATCTTCGGATTTTTCGGCCTCGATGTTCTGTTGATCTATCTGGCTTTTCGCTGGAATTATCGGGCTGCTCGCGCACGCGAGGAAATCTCCGTGTCCCGCTCTGCCCTGCATATTCGCAAATATGCAGCGTCCGGCAAGATGACTGCACATCGTTTCAATCCATTCTGGACACGGTTCAAGGTTGCACGAAAGCCGGACATTGGAATTACCGGCATGAGCGTCGAAAGCCGTGAAGCGAGTGTCGTGATCGGAAACTTCCTCTCCCCGGATGATCGCGAAAGTTTCGCAACCGCTTTCGGTGCAGCGCTTTCAGAAGCACGCCGATAGCAACACTCCAATATTGCCGGGTATCCTGAACCTCTGCTTCGCTTTACGTTGAAGCGAAGGAATCCGGATTGGCCCTTGAAGTCAGGCTTTTCACAAGCCATATCAGTTAGCGAAGAGATACGCCGTAAGGGTTCTCTTCTTAACGGTCGCTTCTCATCAAGGACTGATGCAATGACAAGAATGACACCGTTTTCGAGCCCTCTGCTGCTCGGATTCGACACGATGGAAAAGACGCTGGAACGGATCGCAAAATCCGGCGACGGTTATCCGCCCTACAATATTGAACGCCTGCGCGGCGAGACGGGTTCCGAACGCCTGCGCATTACTTTAGCGGTAGCCGGCTTTGCCAGCGAAGACCTCGAAGTCATGACGGAAGACAATCAGCTCGTCATCCGCGGACGCCAGACCGACGATACTGAACGGGAGTTTCTGCATCGAGGCATAGCTGCCCGACAGTTCCAGCGTGTTTTCGTTCTGGCAGACGGCATGCGGGTTCTCGGTTGCGACCTGAAAAACGGTCTTTTGGCCATCGATCTCGACCGCCCTGAACCCGAACGGCTGGTTAAACGAATCAACATAGCGGTGAAAGACTGAACTTGTTCAGTTTTTGTTCAGCACAATACCGCTATATTGAAAATGTGAAGCTCTGATGCGGCATGGTCGCAAATGACATGCCGACGAAATGGAGGCTAAGACCATGGACAGACATATATTCACCGAAAACGAATTCGCCCATCTCGGCGAAGGTGAAGTTGCCTATGTGCGCAAGATCCGTTCAGATGACCTTGCCCGCAGCTTCCCTGCCCTCCCACCGATCGAGCCGGGCCTGGAACTCTGGGCGCTCTTTGGCGCCAGCGGTGAGCCAATTGTGCTCTCCGACGTTCGCGCCACCGCGCTACAGGGTGCACAAGACCACGAACTGCGCACGGTGATGCTGCACTAAGGTTTGATGCGATACCGGCCATCACCGGTATCGCATTTCCGCATAATATTAATGCGGAGGAATCTGGTGCATGCAATTGCCGTAAGTCGTTTTCAGGCAGTATTCGTATTTCTGCTTGTAATGTTTCCACTCCTTGCAAATCGTTTCTGCCAGTTTCTGACATTGCTCTGATTGCCCCGATGAACTGATGGGCGATATCAGAGGATTGGCCAGTGCTGCACCTCCAGCAAAAGCAAATGCCAGCGGGAGTAACAACAGCGCAGCTTTCAATTTCATTGAGTACCTCTAAATTACCCATCGTCGCGTGGGCAATGTAGAGATTTGTGCAAGACCTCGAAATCGAAAAACAGTGGTAGCGATTTTGTGGCCAGCTTTTCTTGCAATATTTTGCAGGTACTTCATAGAAGCTAATCGCAAACAAACAAAACCGCCGTTCGAACCGAACGGCGGTTTTGTTTACGAGAAACTATTTGAACTCAGGCAGCGTTGGAAGCTGGCTGAGTGGTCAGGAATGAATAAAGCGCCTGCGCGTCATGTGTGCCGCGCAATTTGGCAACAGTATCGGCGTCGCGCAGCATACGGGCGATGCGCGAAAGTGCCTTCAGATGATCCGCACCGGCATTTTCCGGCGCGAGAAGCAGAAAAACAAGATCGACGGGTTGATCGTCCAGCGCCTCGAAATCGACCGGGGTTTCCAGACGAGCGAAGATTCCGGCTATTTTGTTGATATTCGCCAGCTTGCCGTGCGGAATGGCAACGCCATTGCCGACCCCGGTGGAACCGAGGCGCTCACGCTGGAGAATTGTTTCGAAAACTTCACGCTCAGGGAGACCGGTCAGTTCCGCAGCCTTCTCAGACAAAATCTGCAAAAGCTGTTTTTTGGAGCTGGCTTTCAGCGCAGGGATAATCGCCCCAGGCTGAATCAGATCACTAAGATCCATTCTCTCCGTTCCTTCTTCAATCAGGCCTTTGCGGCCCGGTTTGGGGAAGCGCACGCGGCCGCCTAGTCGCGATCCGCTGCGTGCACTTCAGGTTTGCCGTCAGGCGCGAGGCGCGGCCTGGCGGGTGACCATCGATGGATCGACCCAGCCGATATTGCCGTCCGCGCGACGGTAGACGATGTTAACTTCATCATTGCCAGCATTGCGGAACACCAGAACCGGATTTTCAATCAGGTCCAGCTCCACGACCGCCGATGCCACCGACATGGTGCGCAGGGCGACGGACGATTCCGCAACAATTGTCGGCGCGTAATCCGCCGGAAGATCCTCCTCTTCCTCCGACAGCGGTGCCATAACACGATATGCGACGTCATCATAGATCGCTTCTGGCTGCATAGCCGGGCGCGACTTCAGACGGCGCTTGTAGCGGCGAAGGCGGGTTTCGATCTTGTCCGCCGCCGCTTCAAAAGCCAGCTGCGGATCCTGTGCGTCGCCAGTGCTTTGCAGGGTTGCACCACTATCGAGGTGCAACGTGCAATCCGCACTGTAACGCGAACCGGACTTGGTGACCGTAACCTGTCCGGAAAAGCCATGATCGAAATATTTGCCGACAGCTTCGTTCACCCGATCAATGATCCGGGTTGTGAAAGCTTCACCGACGTCCATATGCTTTCCAGATACACGCAGAGTCATTTGGCACACCTCATTTGCGTTACACCACAGGACTCAGTCTAATCACAAGGCGAGCGAAGCGCAAAGCGAACCAGCATCAAAGATGCTTTTCGTCCTGTGCGTTTTCCAACTAAATTCATTGTGCATGCACGCTTCTCAAGCGCACTTTCCGGCGAGGTGTTGAAACACCTTCCGAAAAGCCTTCGAAGTCGTGACTGCTCCAATCAATAGCCCCTTTACGGGATGGTTGCCGCACATCGCTCTTTTATGTAACGCCCCGGTAGCTGGTCCGTTGCCCGGATTTTTCCAGCCGGCTTTCCCGGAACGTCACATTGCCCTTCCTTCAAACATATGAACAACTGCAATTTCTTCCAGAAATTACAGCGATATTATCAGACCTTGCCTGCAAAACGCATTCGCCGGAAACGTCCAATCCATGTCTTCATCCCAAAACCGGTTCTACTTCGAGGAGACATGCTTCAATTCTGCTTTGGCGTATTCTCGGTCACAGAAACACATGCGCTTCTGCTGACATCTCGCCAATTCACGCTGACGACTTATCGGGAAGCCCCTGAAATAAGGGGATCCAGATAGGTGCCACAGCGCGAGCGGGGCTTCTATTGGGTGAATTGGCGCTTGTCAATTGGTCCTCCTGCCAGTTGGTCGTCTTGCAATGCCGTTCTTTCCACAAATCGAGATCGAATTTTTCTGAAAGAGCAGCGCTGTAGATCCAAAATTTTAGAGCATTCCTCCATATTCAAATACGAGAATTAAGCCCTAGAGGTACAATCGGTGATTTAAGGCAGTCCCTTTCCAGCGCAATCTGTGGAACCGTTCTGGCTAGAGCATTTGCTGTTTTGATTGAATCATTGCAAACGCTCTATCTGTTTGTTTTACCGCATCAATGCGACGTCAGGTGGTTCCACCTGGCTGCAAAATGCTCTACGCAATCAGGAAGCCGACAATCTTGCCTTTTTTTCACGCCTGCGCTGAACCGATGAGGCAATATTCATCGATTCCCGATATTTTGCGACCGTTCTTCGCGCTATATCCACACCGTCCTTCTTCAGCGCATCCACGATGGCATCATCGGACAGCACGTCGTCAGGTTTTTCAGCATCGATCATCTGGCGGATGCGATGACGTACGCTCTCCGACGAATGAGCATCGCCGCCCTCGGATGAGGCAATGGAAGCCGTAAAGAAATAACGCAGTTCAAACACGCCGCGCGGCGTGGCCATAAATTTGTTCGCGGTCACGCGACTGATGGTCGATTCATGCATACCGACCGCATCGGCGACAATACGCAGATTGAGCGGCTTCAAGTGGGTCACCCCTTGGCGCAAAAATCCGTCCTGCTGCCGAACTATCTCCTGCGTGACCTTGAGGATGGTACGCGCACGCTGGTCGAGGCTGCGTACGAGCCAGTTCGCGGTCTGCATGCAATCCGAGAGAAAAGCCTTTTCCTCAGGCTTCACGGCCGTACAAACCTCGGCATAATATTCGTTGTTGACGATAAGACGCGGCATCGCGGCGGCATTCAGCTCGATAGCCCAGCCACCGTCACGCGACGGCGTCACCAGCGCATCCGGCACAATGGCATCCGCCACGGAAATCTCGAATAATGAACCGGGCTTTGGATCAAGCATGCGGATTTCGGTCAGCATGTCGAGGATATCGGCCTGATCGACACCACACAGCTTCTTGAGCGTCGCGAAGTCGCGCCGCGCCAGGAGATCGAGGTTGTCGATCAACGCTTCCATTGCCGGATCGAACCGATTCTTGAGGCGCAGCTGTATCGCCAGGCACTCCCGCAGATCACGGGCAAAAAGGCCAGGCGGATCAAAGCTTTGCACCAATCCAAGGATGCGTTCGATCTCAATCGTTTCCACACCCAGATTCTGGGCCAGCCCGATCATATCGATACGCAGATAACCACTCTCGTCCAGCGCGTCGGCAAGCGCTGTCGCAATGAACCGGTCCGCCGCTCTGGAAAACGTCAGCGCGATCTGTTCCGCCACGTGCTCACCCAGCGACATCCGGCTGGCTGTAACCTGATCAATGTCATA
>Ga0182737_1000588_pt1 | contig 48870 bp, 38 predicted proteins | sample eDN5th30CBELigOP_FD_128878 | JGI IMG/M metagenome (GOLD analysis project Ga0182737, IMG submission 128878) | Enriched Organic Plus compost microbial communities from Emeryville, California, USA - eDNA 5th pass 30_C BE-Lig OP (version 2) (version 2) ...
CGGTTAGGTCCAGGTACCGTACCGAATTCCTCACCATTCGAGGATCGGCGGACACCCACAGGCACGTGCGACTTTGGGCAAGCGCGATATAAGCGCAAAGTCGTGTCCATTCAATGACAAAAATTTCTCCGGACGAATTTATTTTTGGCCGGATCACGTTGAACGACACGCTTGCCATTGTTCAATATTAGTGAAACATTCTCAGCGCATATTCGCCTCGAAAGAGCGTAAATAGACCGTTAATTGCTGCATGTTGTGAACAATGGCCAGTTTCGATCCCTTCAATGCCATCATTGCAAAACCCGAAAAGTCACCCGTTCATGCGTCGGACGGACTGCTTAAAGGTGAGCGGCTGGCCGTAAAAGACATTTATGACGTCGCCGGAATGACAACCGGATGCGGCAATCCGCAGATCGAGGCCGAATCACCTCGCGCCGAAAGGTCGGCTCCGGTGGTGGAGAAGCTTCTCGCCGCAGGCGCCGAATTTGTCGGCAAAGCGCAGACTGACGAACTTGCCTTTTCCCTGATGGGGCAGAATTCGCATTTCCCGTATCCGATCAATCCGGCAGCGCCGGACCGCGTCACTGGCGGCTCATCGTCCGGTTCGGCAGCGGCAGTGGCGGGCAAAATCGCCGACATTGCGTTCGGCTCCGACACGGGCGGCTCCATTCGGGCGCCTGCAAGCTTTTGCGGTCTCGTGGGCTTGCGCACCACCCATGGCCGCATTCCGCTCGAAGGTATCATGCCGCTTGCGCCCTCGCTCGATACGATTGGATGGTTTGCACACGATATCGACCTTTACGACCGGGTCGGCTCACTCCTGCTTGGCGACGACGCCCGAGAATTCAGGCTGACGCAACTGCTCTATATGCCGGTTCTGGAACAGCTTCTGCTTGGCCAGGAAGAAACAGACGCCTATCGCGCCATGTTTGCTGAAGTGCGCCCGCAATTCGCGGGTCTCAAGGCGGCAAGCCAGCCGACGCTTTCGATAGACGAGCTCTATCTGGTCTTCCGCCACATTCAGGGCGCGGAAGCCTGGGCGACGCATGGCGACTGGATTTCGTCGGGTGATCGCAAGCTCGGCCCCGGCGTCTCGGATCGCTTTGCCTTCGGTGCGGAAATCGCCGCTGATTTCGTCGCCAGCCAGCGTGTGCGTCGGGCACAATTCACGCAGGAACTGGAACAAATTATCGGAAATGACGCCGTGCTGGCATTGCCGACCGTACCGGGTGCTGCTCCGCTGGCAAAAGAGCCTTTCGAGACCTTGCAAGCCTATCGCGAGCAGGCTTTGCGCCTGCTTTGTATTTCGGTGCTTTCCGGCCTGCCGCAGATCACACTACCTTTGGGACAGGTGCATGGCGCACCTTTCGGCATTTCCTTCATCGGACCACGCGGCAGCGACCGGGCGCTGATCGCACTGGCCAAAAACATCATTGGGAAGCGGGGCTAGACCATGGACACCCTCACACGTATGCGCGCCTTCATCGACGTGGTCGAGGCGGAAGGCTTTTCCGCCGCCGCGCGAAAAATCGGGCGCTCCAAGGCACTCCTTTCCAAATATGTGCGGGAACTGGAGGACGAGCTCGGCGCACGGCTTCTCAACCGCACAACCCGTCAGTTCTCGCTGACCGAAGCCGGGCACACCTATTATCACCGCGCAGTGGAGATCATCCGCGAGATCGACGCATTGCAGGATGCCGTCAGCGAAACCAGTTCAGATGCGCGCGGGCGTATCAAACTGTCGGCCCCGCGCACTTTTGCCGATGCCGTGATTGGCCAGTCGCTGATCGATTTTTGCCTCGCCCATCCGGAAATCGTGCTCGACGTGCGGCTGGATGATCGGTTTGTCGATCTGGTGGAAGAAGGCTTTGATCTTGCGATCCGCATCACGCGCTTGCAGGACTCTTCCCTCATTGCCAAGCGCCTGTCACCGTTCCACTCCATCCTGTGCGGCGCGCCTGAACTCATCGCCCGCGTCGGCAAGCCTGAACGTCCAGAAGATCTGGCGGATCGGCCCTGCATCATCGACACCAATGCACGCTCGCGCAACAACTGGCATTTCCGCAATACCGACGGGTCAATGATGACCGTACCCGTCAACGGTCCGATTGAGGTGAACAGCCCGGTCGCCACCAAGAATGCGGCACTCGCCGGTCTCGGTTTCTGCATGCTGCCGGCTTTCATCGCCGAAGAAGAAATCGAGCGCGGCAGGCTGGTCGCCTGTCTGGACGAATTCATTGTGAAGGATGGCGGCATCTATGCCGTCTATCCGCATCGGCGCTATCTGCCAGCAAAAATCCGGGCATTGGTCGATTTTCTGACCCAATGGTTCAAGGAGAGGGAATAGAGCGCATTCCGAAAAGTGTGAAACGGTTTTCGGGACTAAGATGCACGATAAAACGAGTAAAGCGTCGCACTTTCGCCGCCTTCGGGCATAAGCGTTATCTGATGGACTTTTCTATGGTGGTTTCCTCTCGGCTCAAGCATGGTTCCATCCGGGCTGCAGCAACTGCGTTGCTGGCCGGTCTTTTGCCGACGGCTGCACTCGCTCATCCGCATGTCTTTGCTGACGCACTACTGGAACTGACCATCGCACCTGACGGCACTGTGCAGCAGCTTGCGCATGTATGGCGTTTCGACGACGTTTTCTCCTCGACCGTGCTGATGGAATTCGACAAGAACGGCGACCTGCAACTCGATAAGAATGAACTGATCGACCTTGGCCATGTCATCAATAGTTCGATTGCCGAATTCAAATATTTCCAGACAGTTCTGGACAATGGCAAAGACGTTAAAATGGCGAGGCCAACCGACCTTGCGGCCGATTTCACCGATAATCGCCTGTTGATCGTTTTTACCAGCAAGCCTGAAAAGCCGCTGAAACTGGCGGCAGGACATAAGGTCAGCTTCGGCGTCTATGACCCGACTTTCTATACCGCCATCGATTACATGAATGACGGCGATCTGGTTGTAAAAGGCCTGCCCGCAGGCTGCACCTCCAAGGTCATACGTCCCAATCCGGATGAGGCGCTCGCACAGAACCAGGCAACACTGACCGATGCCTTCTTCAACGATCCGGCAGGCACGGACATGTCGAAAATATTCGCCACCCGTCTTGAGATAGACTGTGAGCCGAAAGGAAAGACAGGCTGATGAGAAAACCGGCTACCTTCATTCTAACTCTCTGCCTTACGATGATCGTTGCGCAAGCCTATGCGCAATCATCGCTCGGCATTGGCGCGAATGAGGTGGCAATGAAGCCAACCGGGCCTTTCGCACATATCATCCTCTGGATGAATGAGCAGCAGCGCTCGTTTTATCTCGCCATGACCACCGCGCTGAAAGCCATGCGCGAAGATCCATGGCAGGCTTCGGTTCTGGTCGGACTTTCCTTCATCTATGGCATTTTTCATGCAGCAGGGCCCGGCCACGGCAAGGCCGTCATCTCCTCCTATATGATCGCCAATGAAACGGCGCTCCGGCGCGGCATCTTCCTGTCGTTCATTTCATCGCTTTTGCAGGCGATCATGGCCATCGCCGTGGTTGGCCTCGCATGGTTCCTGCTGCGCGGCACCGGCATTTCCATGAACCAGACCGCCCGCTACATGGAAATCACCAGTTTTGCGCTTGTCCTGTTTTTTGGCCTCTGGCTTCTGGCGCGCAAACTGCCACTGCTTTTCAAGAAGCAGGACAATGCAAACCCCAGCCCGGCCTCATCGCTTTTTGCCGCGGCACCCGAACCGGCAATGGCTTCCGGCCCGGCATGGCAGGGCAGCATTTCGCAAACCACGCGCGCGGCAGCGGTCGGAAACACGGTAAAGCTCAACTACAAACCCGCAACTGCCGCTGCATCGGATCATATTTTCATCGGCGAAGGCGATGTATGCGCCGCATGCGGCAATGCCCATATTGCCGATCCGTCGACGCTCGGCGACAATTTCAACTGGAAGACGGCGTGGTCGGCAATTTTCTCGGTGGGCCTGCGTCCCTGCTCCGGTGCGCTGATCGTGCTCACGTTTGCGTTGTTGAATGGCCTGATGGTCGGCGGGCTTCTCTCGGTCTTCGCCATGGCGTTCGGCACATTCATCACCGTGGCTGTTCTCGCCACGCTGGCCGTCACCGCAAAGAACACGGCACTCAGATTTGCAGGAAGCAGCGCCATGTCGGGTCGGCTGAAGGCGGCAATCGAAGTCGCCGCCGCCCTGTTCATCGCGCTGACAGGGGCGCTTTTACTTAGTGCTTCGCTTGTTGGTTAGAGCGCATCCCGAAAAGTGTGAAACGGTTTTCGGATATGATGCGCGTTAAAACAAACAGTTAGAGCGCCGATCTGATTCAATCAGATCGAAACGCGCTCTAGTCCTTGTTCTGGCGGCGCGAGCGCAGCCAGAAAATGGCGAAGAAGCCCAGAACGAAAACAATCGGGAAGATGATCGCCGCGATTTGCGAGCGTTCGCCCAGCGCCAGCATGATGCTGGGCACGAAATAGGCAAGCACCCCGAAGCCGATCAGGATAATGGCAGCGGCAATTGCCGGGTTGCTCTTCTTACGCTCAGCCAAGATCACGAAACTCCTCAAGCTTCTTCTTCTGCTGACCGTCACTATCAAAGTTTTCCGGTGCAAGCCATGCCTGATAGGCTTTCTTCAAGGCAGGCCATTCGCTGTCGAGAATGGAAAACCACGCCGTATCGCGGTTCTTGCCTTTCGCCACCATATGCTGGCGGAAAATTCCCTCGAACGAAAAGCCGAAACGCTCGGCAGCCCGCTTGGAAGGTTCGTTTTCGTTGTGGCACTTCCATTCGTAGCGGCGATAGCCAAGCTCATCGAAAATATACTGCATGAACAGGAACTGCGCTTCCGTGGCTGCGGGCTTGCGCGAAATCCGCGGCCCCCAATAGATGCTGCCGATCTCGATAACACCATGGGTCGGGTCGATACGCATCAGGGTCTGGCGTCCGGCAACCTTGCCGCTTGCCTTGTCGACGACAGCGAAGAACAGCGGGTCTTCGCTCTTCGCTACCTTTTCCAGCCAGGGCTCGAATTCGTCTCGGGTTGCAGGCGGAAACTCGAACAGCCACGTAAAGCGCTGATCCGCATCAGCGACCGACGAAGCGGCGAAAAGTTCGTCCCCATGCTTCTTCGGGTCCAGCGGTTCCAGCCGTACATAACGGCCTTCAAGCACTTTGCGTTCCGGCTTGGGGCGCGGCGTCCAGTTCTGCAAATCAGTCATGCATATTCTCCCATTCGCCAGAGACAGGAGCATAAAAGAAGCGGGGCGAAAACCGGATTATTGTCCCCGCGTCATTTTTCCCGAATAGCTGCCCGATCGACGGAAACTGCCTTCACCAGCGCAACCACATAGTCCGCCGATCGCAGCGCCAATTCGTCAACCGAGCGCCGCGTCAGCCGCGCACCGAGACGACGTCCCTGAAAGTCCAGCGAAACATAGGCATTCGGGCCGTCATCCATCGTAATGGCAGTGACAGTCACCGGCAGCACATTGCGGATACTGATCTTCTCCGGCACCTTGCGCGCTATGGAGACGTCACGTGCTCGCACGCGCAACCGTACATGCATGTTCTGTTTCAGCCCTGCATCGCTGAGCTGGAATGACGCGCCACCAAGATCGATTTCCGCCAGCTTGTAGCGCTCGTCATAGGACGAAACCATCCCCTCCAGCAGCACGCCGCCGCCCTCTCCCTCTGCGTCGATCAGCGGAAACACATCCGCCGCCGCACCGCTTGCCGTCACCCGTCCAGCAGACAGAAGCACGATTTCGTCAGCAAGCCGCGCGACTTCATCGATTTCATGGCTCACATAGACAATCGGCACGTGGCTTTCATCGCGAAGACGCTCGATGAAGGGTAGGATTTCCTGCCTGCGCGCATGGTCGAGCGATGAAAGCGGCTCGTCCAGCAAAAGCAGCGCCGGATCGGATAAGAGCGCGCGGCCAATGGCGACACGCTGGCGCTCGCCGCCGGAAAGCGTCGACGGCCGCCTGTCGAGAAGATGGTCGATACCGAGCAGCGCCACCACCTCATCAAAGCTGCGCGTCGCCTGTCTATGTCCGGCCCAGCGCGCATAAGTCAGGTTCCGCTTCACGCTCATATGCGGGAAAAGCCGCGCTTCCTGAAAAACATAGCCGATCCGCCGCTTTTCCGGTGGCAGATTGATGCCCTCTTCGGCATCGAACAACGTGAAATCACCGACCGCAATGCGCCCGCTCTCTGGACGAAGTGTTCCGGCGATCATTTTCAGAAGCGTCGTCTTGCCCGCACCGGAATGACCGAACAACGCGGTCACACCCCAGTCGGCAGCGAAATCGGCCTCAACAGGAAACCTGCCATTGCGGCCCGTAATCGAGACAGCAAGCCCGCTCATTTCGTTGCTCCTGCAAGCCTGCGCTGCAACCATTCGGAAAGGACCACGGCCACAATCGAGATAGCTGCAGATATGGCGATCAGGCGGAATGCCTCAGCATCGCCCGATGGGGTCTGCATCAGGGCATAGATGGCAAGCGAAAGGGTCTGCGTTTCGCCTGGAATGTTGGAAACAAAGGTTATCGTAGCGCCAAATTCACCCAGCGCCTTGGCAAAGCCAAGCACTGCGCCTGCCAGCACACCGGGCAACAAGGGCGGCAGAATGACCGTGAAGAAGGCCGTGAAGCGGCTGGCGCCAAGCGTGCGCGCCGCTTCTTCAAGTCCGCGATCCAGCCCCTCTATCGAAAGCCGGATCGGGCGAACAAGCAGCGGAAACGCCATGACACCGGCAGCCAGTGCGGCGCCCGTCCAGCGAAAGGCAAAGGAAAGACCGAACCATTCCTGCAAGGGCGCACCAAGGGCGCCCCTCGCCCCGAACAGGATCAAAAGCAGATAGCCCGTCACCACCGGCGGCAGGACCAGCGGCATGGTGACGATAGCCTGCGCCAGAGACTTGCCCGGAAAATTGAACCGGGCAAGAATCCAGGCGACGATAAAGGCAACTGGCAGCGCGACAATGATGGCTATTCCGGCAACCCGGAGCGACAGAGACACAATCTGCCAGACATTGCCTTCCATCATTATTGGGCAGCCTCCGCAGCTCCCACGAAACCCTTGTCCTTGATGATCGCCTGACCGGCATCGCTTTCAAGGAAAGCAAGGAAAGCCTTGGCAGCATCGGTTTCGTTCTTCGCAACAAGCGCTGCCGGGTAAAGGATCGGTGCGTGGCTGCTGGCAGGGAAGCGATAGGCTTCGACCAGTTCCGGTGCTGCGGCACGGTCCGACGCGTAGACGATGGCAGCCTTCACTTCGGCGCGGCTGACATATTGCAGCGCAACGCGCACGTTCTCGGCAAAGACTGCATTCTTCTCGACATCCTTCCAGATATCGAGCTTTTCAAGCGCTGCCTTGCCGTATTTGCCCGCCGGGACATTCGACGGGTCACCCATGGCAAAGCGACCGGCGCTCAAAAGCTCCTTGGCCTCGCCCTTCGGCGTGTCCTTCTGCGTTGCAATCACCAGCGCATTGCCAGCGATGACCTTGCGCGAAGCCTTGTCGATGGCATCGGCCTTTTCAACATAATCCATCCAGTCGAGATCGGCGGAAATAAAAATCTGCGCTGGAGCACCCTGCTCAATCTGCTTGGCCAGAACCGACGAAGACGCAAACGACGCAACCACTTCGGTTCCGTCCTTGGCCTTCATCTGCTTGGCGGCTTCCTCGATAACGTCCTTCATGCTGGCAGCGGCGAAAACAGTCACCTTCTCGGCAGCGTGAGCGACCGAGGCGGCACCCGCAGCAACGGTGATGAGAAATGCGGCGATCAGTTTTTTCATAAATGTCCTCCATATTGCCCGTAGCAACGGACAAACCATCATCCGCCGGAAAACCGGCGTTGTTTCTGTGCGAGCATGGGAGATTTCCTATGCCCCGACTTGCGATGATGGGTGTGATGGAGGCAAACGCGACCCGGATGCCGTCAGACCCTTGATGCACGGGCGTCCATGCAAAAGCCGCCCAAAATTCCGTAACGAATTCAGATCGTTCCGGAACCAGAGCCACCATAATGCGATGAAATCTGTTTGACCAGCCCTATGCGGGCATATGCGGCAATAGGGCATTTCCTGTTTTGATTAAAACATTGGAAATGCTCTATTGTTTTGTTCTGACGCGCATCTTGTCCGAAACCGTTTCACACTTTTCGGGATGCGCTTTAGATCATTGCCGCAAAATGCCGTCAGCTACCGATGTGTTTATGCGCTCCGCGCAGCTCGGCAAGCTTCACCTGCTTCTGGCGCTCTGCATAACGTGCGCGATCTTCCGGCGTGCGTTCGTCATAACAACCGGCACAGGAAACGCCTTCCTCGAAAAACTGCGAAAGCTTGTCTTCGGGCGAAACCGGACGACGGCAGGCACGGCAAAGTTCGACGTCGCTTTCAGCAAGGCCATGGCCTACGGCAACGCGCTCATCGAACACGAAGCACTCGCCGTTCCACATGCTTTCCTCGCGCGGGACTTCCTCAAGATACTTCAGGATACCGCCCTTGAGATGGAAGACATCGTCGAAGCCGAGCCCCTTGACGAAGGCCGTCGCCTTTTCGCAACGAATACCACCCGTGCAGAACATGGCAATTTTCTTGCCTTCCAGCTTGTAGCGGTTCTGTTCGACCCATTCGGGAAACTCGCGAAAAGTCTTGGTCTGAGGGTCGAGCGCCCCTTCGAATGTGCCAATGGCATATTCATAATCATTGCGCGTATCGACCACGACGGTGTTCTCATCGGCGATGAGTGCGTTCCAGTCCTGCGGCGCAATATAGGTGCCAACGCTCTTCAACGGATCAATGCCATCGACACCCATGGTGACGATCTCGCGCTTCAGCCGCACTTTCATGCGATGGAACGGCATTTCGGAGGCGTGAGAATATTTGAGCTCCGGCTGAGTCAGACCGGGGATAGCTGTGATGTGCTGCACGAGTTTCTCAATCGCCTCGGCAGTGCCTGCAACAGTTCCGTTGATGCCTTCCGCCGCCAGAAGCAATGTTCCCTTGATACCATTCGAGCAGCAAAGCTGCGCCAGCGGCTCGCGCAGGCTTTCATATTGCGGGAGCGGCGCAAAGCAATAAAGGGCGGCAACGGTGAAAGGCAAATTGCTCATCGGTTCTATCTTCTTTGAAAATTTACCCCGCAACTAGCCCTCACAAACGGCGAATTCAAGTCAACTTTATCCTCATGCGGCCAAGTCGCCTCAAAATCCGCTCCGAAGAGCAACTTTTCGAGGAGAAATACATGTTCGACAGCCAGACGATTGCAGCCCTGGTGACAATGGCAAACGAGGCGGAAATCGACCCGGCGGCCTTGCTGGCAATTGCGGAAGTGGAAAGCGGCGGGCGGGCGCTGTTCGATATCAACGGAGGCAAGGAACCGGCCATCCGGTTCGAGGGGCATTATTTCGACCGCAGGCTGTCCGGTCGTCTGCGCGACTATGCCAGGACCAACGGCCTGTCGGCGCCAGTCGCAGGCCAGATACGCAATCCGAAATCGCAAGCCGCACGCTGGCTTCTGCTTGAACGTGCGATGGGCTTGAGCAAAAAGGCAGCGCTTGAATCCACCTCCTGGGGGTTGGGGCAGGTTATGGGTGCGCATTGGCAATGGCTTGGTTATGCGACTGTCGATGAACTTGTGGCGGAAGCACGCGGATCGGTTGCCGGGCAGGCGCGGCTGATGCTGCGCTTTATTGAAAAGGCAGAACTTCTGGATGTGCTGAAGGCTCGCAACTGGAGTGAATTCGCCCGGCGCTATAACGGCCCGGCTTTTGCTCGCAACGAATATGACAAGCGGATGGCCGAAGCCTTTCAGCGCTGGCAAAAGCAGCTCGACAGTTCTAAAAGAGCCGCATGACAACAATCCCTTCGGTGGTAGACAAACCGTCGAAGGAGATTTAAATCGATTTATACACTCAAACAGCCGAGCAAGCCGATGTCCCAGAAAACCGATCTTCTCGTCCCCATCATGACAGGCCAGCCGGTCATTCCGGTTCTGTTGATCGACAAGGTGGAGCATGCTGTTCCGCTGGCACGCGCGCTTGCCAAGGGCGGATTGCCCGCAATCGAAATCACCCTGCGCACGGCTGCGGCACTTGATGCCATCCGCGCGGTTGCGTCGGAAGTACCGGAAGCAATCGTCGGCGCTGGCACAATCCTCAATGCCAAGCAATATGAGGATGCAGAGAAGGCTGGTTCGCGCTTCATCGTCAGCCCCGGCGCGACGAAATATATCGTTGCCGCAGCCAATGACAGCGACGTGCCGCTTCTGCCCGCTGCGATCACACCGAGCGAGATGCTGGCGCTGCGCGAAGAAGGCTATACCCATCTGAAATTCTTCCCCGCTGAACAGGCAGGCGGCGCATCGTTTCTGAAAGCGCTGTCCTCACCGCTGGCTGGAACCGTCTTCTGCCCGACAGGCGGCATCAGCCTTGCCAACGCCAAGAGCTATCTGTCGCTGCCCAACGTCGTCTGCGTCGGCGGCTCGTGGGTTGCACCAAAGGAACTCGTTGAAGCTGGCGACTGGGATGCAATCACCGATCTTGCAAGTGAAGCGGCTGATCTGAAAAGCTGAACAAGGCCAGATAGGAATGCAAAAGGGGCCTCAAAGGCCCCTTTTCTTTTGGTCTTTTCGACTGGTCGACGGTCAGTTAGTTTCCGTGAACTTGGCCACCGTCAGGAAGGTAACGGCATTACCGCTGAACTGGTTGGCGCGTTCAGTCGGCAGATTGCCGCGCTGGAACCCTGCCGTGTAGACCATGGCCGGTGCAGAGCGCATTGCATCATTGCGCAAGACCGGATTGGTCACCGGCACGGTACTCGACACTGATTCCGTCGACATAGCGACTTCCGAAGTCGGCATCACGGCTGGCTGGACAACCGCACGCGGCTTGGACTGAGCCTTGGCCACATAACGCCCGCCTTTAGCGGTGGTGCGGACGCCGGTTTCGGCGGCCTTGCCAATCGCCGCGACCTGTTTATGGACTGCCGCTGGCGCGGTTGCCGTGGGCTTGGCCGATGCCGTACGGGCAACCAAAGCCGTCTGCACCGGTGCCGGAGCCTGTTTCGGCGCAGCATCTGCAACCGGCTTGCTGTCATAATCCTCGTCCGAAGGCGGTGCGATCAGCTCGCCGATCTCGTCTTTCTTGGAAAGCAGGGCAAGTTGCGTATTGGCGCGCGGCGCTTCCTTCGGCAGCGGGAAAGCTGCCGTTTCACCCGGCTGAGGCACAGCCACATTGCCTGCATCGGCAACCTGGGTCGGTTGGGCCTGCTCGCTATTGACCAGCGCGGCAATCGCGTCCTGACCGCTTGCGGCAGGGTTTTCACCCGGACGTGCCGGACGTGCCGACGGGATCACTGCGGCTGCAAGCTGCACATTGTCTGTTTCAAGCTGTGGGCGGGCCGATGGGATCGGCACAAAACCATTCATCAGCGGCGAAGGCGTACCGGCATCGGCAACCTGAACCGTGTTCGCATCGACCGCAGCGCGGGCGGCAGCCGCGGCATCGGCGGCAGGTTCGGCTGCGGCCAGCGCAACGGCATCCTGCGGTGCCATTGCCGGCTTGCGGGCCGGGATCGGAACATTGAGCGCAGCAACCGGAACTTCGGCTGCGGCCTGCGCCTGGGCATCAAGGCCCGTTTCCGGACGCGGCGCCTGCACTGGAAGCGGAGCGTCACGGGCTGGCAGAGCGGCAACCATGGTTTCACGCGGCTGCTGGACCGGCTCTTCTGGAACCGCTTCCGGGGCCTGACGCACAGGCGCTGCGCGAGCCGGACGGGCGGTCGCCGGCGGGGCACCTACATCGCCAGTATCTTCTTCTTCATCAGCGCCGCCGCCAAACAATGCGCCGAACAGGCTCTTGCTGCGACGTGGGGCGGAATTGCTGGCCACCATGACCTCGCCGCCACCAGCCTTGCGCTTTTCGATCATGGCCAGTGCCTGCTCATAGCCAGGCAACGGCTTGCCGTCTGCCGGAAGGTGGGCAGTCTTGCCATCGGGGAACAGTGCGAGCAGCTCGCGACGGCTCATGCGCGGCCAGGAGCGAACATTGCCGACATCCATATGGACGAATGGCGAACCGGAACGCGGATAATAGCCGACGCCACCGATTTGATAGCGCATGCCGATGCCGCGCAGCTTCGCCAGTGGAACGCCGGGGATGTAAAAGTCCATTGCGCGTCCAAGCATGTGCTGGCTCTTCTTGGCAACCCCGGTATGCGCCGAGCGCGAACGCAGCATGGCGTTGGTGGCCGGTGAACGATAAGCGGAGACGACAGTGATGTACTGGCTCGATCCGCTGGAGCGATAAACCTGCCAGACCAGATCGAACAGGCGCGGGTCCATCTTGGTCGGCTCGTTACGGCGCCAGTCACGCAGGAAAACGTTCAGCTTCTTCAAGCCCTGGGCATCGAAGCGCCCGTTCCTCTTGAAAACGATTTCCGCCTTTTCGCCCGTATGGACGTAATAAAGCTTGAGAGAACGGGTTTCAGCCGAAGCCTGCGAAGGAGACAGCGCCATGAGAACCGCAGCAGCGGCAAGGGCAGACGGAACGGACATAGATGCCTTCATCCCGGTCCAAACCTTCGCAAAGCGCGCTTTAATGGTCGATATGCTGTTCATCGAATCGTATCGCCTTACCGTTTTTCCGCCCCAGAAGCATTCTCCAGGCATCCCTCGGGACTTTCTTTGTGGTGCCACAAAAAGCCTGCGTCCCAGTTCCGCTCGAGCTCCGATTGTCGGATTTAATGGTTAATGGACGCTTAGTGAACAACAAATGAGGAAACACCATGGCAAAAAAGCCACACACGTGCATCTATTTTCGCCATGGTTAAAAAATTATTAACAGTCTTTAATCCGCAACACCACCTGCGAAGGGCTACAGCGAATCCATCATAAATAACTAAAATTCAATCAGTTAGATGCGGTTTGACTAGCTGGCTGCACGGTTGAAAGGGGTGTTTTCACCCTCTTCCTCACCCCCCGGCCCCTTGCCGGAAATCGACGCCACATCGATGCCATATTCCTTCAATTTCCGGTAAAGCGTGGTTCTTCCGATACCTAAACGCCGGGCAACCTCGCTGATCTGACCGTCATAATGAGCGATCGCGAACCGGATCATCTCTTCTTCGGCCGCAGCAAGCGTGCGCACCTCACCTGCTCCATCGACCCCGCTGAACAAGCCTGCCGAAGCGCTCACGCTTGGATCGTGATCGACAAGATTGAACCGCGCGGACTGCTGTGCAGTCCTTGCCGTCTCGGTCCCTGCACCGATCTGTGCGAAGTCAGCCGCCGTCAGTTCGCCAGTTTCGCAGAGAAGGACGGCGCGATAAACGGCATTTTTCAGCTCCCGCACATTGCCGGGCCAATGATAGGTCTTCAGCTTTTCCAGCGCATGGGTGGTGATGCCGGTTATGTGCCCCACCCGCTCTTCGCTGACATAGCGCATCATGAACTGATGCAGCAGGATCGGGATATCTTCCAGGCGATTACGCAGCGGCGGCATGGCGACGGCAAAAGAGCCGAGCAAATGGTAGAGACCGGCGTGAAAACGCCCCATATCAACGAGATCGGCCAGGGGGCGACTGTTCGATGCCATGATGCGTGCATTGGAAAGCGTGCGCTCACCTCCACCGCCAGCCTCGAACTGGCCGGACTGCATGGCGGCAAAAAGCTTGATCTGCGTATGGCGCGGCAGCGCACCCACCTCATCAAGGAAAAGCGTACCGCCATCGGCTTCCACAAGCTTTCCGAGGCTGCGGATGACATCATCCTCGCGGCGGTCGCGCCGTGCCGTCGAAAGGCCGAAAAAGACTTCGTCGGCATTCTCCACAGTCAGGGTGCGACAATCGACCGTCACGAAAGGACCGCGCCAGCGGGCACCGCCACTGCAAATGGCGCGCGCCAGCGTTTCCTTGCCGCTGCCGGGCTCCCCCTCGATCAGAAGCGGCGCATCGAGCGCCGAAGCGCGACGCGCCAGAATGCTGATCCGCTCCATTTCCGGGCTCTTGATTGCCATGTCGGACAGCGTGAGATGAGATTTCAGGGATGAGCGAGCGCGACGGATCTCCTGCGTCAGCGCGTCAATCTTCAGCACATTGGAAACGGACACCTGTACGCGCTCGAAGGCAACCGGCTTGGTCACGAAATCGACCGCACCCATTTTCATTGCCTGCAGAACCGGCTGAAGATCATCGTTTTGAACCAGAACGATAACGGGAACATTATTTCCAGCTTCGCGCATCCGGCGCAAAACGGTCAGGCCATCCATGTCCGGCATCGACAAATCGAGCAGCATCAGGACGATGTCCTTACGCTGGCTTACAAAGCCGAGTGCGCTTGCTCCGCCATCCGCAAGAATGGTTCGATAGCCCATGCGCATGACTATCGCTTCCAGATTGCGTCGATGAATCGGATCGTCATCCGCTATGAGTATGCGCGTGGCCATTAACAGCTATCATCAACCTATGGAGTTCCCGCGCCCAAAATCCTTAAACAGTTTAAATGTCTCATATTCCAGGCGCGTTATTTTGGGGCCAAGCCTTCAACGAATGCAAGGTACTAAAATGTGCCTTAGTGTCCCATTCACAAAATTTGTATCCTGAATCCACTTTCTGATTCAGGCATTTGCTTTCTGCAGTCCACTGCCAGACATAACATAGCAAGAATGCGAGGCGCTTTTCCCACCTCTTGGCGATCCTGGCAAGACATGCGAGAAGGAACCTAATAGGAGTATGTTCATGACCCGCTTTTCAGAATCCGTTTCCTTCAACAAAGTTTTACACGCACCTGCCGGCGATGAGGTTGCCGCCGCAAAGACCGACCTCGGCGCCCTGCCGGAATGGAATCTAGGCGATCTTTATCCGTCTGCGGACAGCGCGGAACTGAAAAGCGACATCGAAGAGGCCATGAAGGATGCCGCGGCTTTCGAGGAACGCTGGAAAGGCAAGCTCGGCGATGAAGCAGCCAAGGCAAATGGCGGCAATTTCGTCGATGCGATCAAGGAATTCGAGGCGCTGGACGAACTGATGGGCCGTATCGGCTCCTTCGCGGGCCTCTATTACTACGGCGACACGTCTGATCCGAAGCGTATGAAGCTTTTCGGCGACGTGCAGCAGAAGCTCACCGACGCCAGCACCCATCTCATTTTCTTCGGCCTGGAACTGAACCGCATCGACGATGCTATTCTCGAAAAGGCGATGAGCGACAATGCGGCCATTGGCCATTACCGCCCATGGCTGACCGATCTGCGTATGGACAAGCCGTACCAGCTCGATGACAAGCTGGAGCAGCTTTTCCATGAAAAGTCGATTACCGGCTATAGCGCCTGGAACCGGCTGTTCGATGAAACCATGTCGGGTCTTCGCTTTGAAATCGACGGCGAGGAGCTGAGCATCGAGCCGACGCTGAACATGCTTCAGGACGCCGATGGCGCCGTGCGTAAAAAGGCCTCCGATGCACTGGCAAAAACTTTTGCAGCCAATCTGCGCACATTCACGCTGATCACCAACACGCTGGCCAAGGATAAGGAAATATCCGATCGCTGGCGCGGTTTTCAGGATATCGCCGATAGCCGTCACCTCGCCAACCGCGTCGAGCGGGAAGTGGTGGACGCGCTGGCCAAGGCGGTGGAAGATGCCTATCCGCGCCTTTCGCACCGCTATTACGCCTTGAAGGCCAAATGGCTCGGCCTTGAAAAGCTTGAAAACTGGGATCGCAATGCGCCGTTGCCGGAAACGCCGCAGGCGCTCATCTCGTGGGATGAAGCGCGCGAAACGGTGCTGTCCGCCTATGGCAATTTCGCACCGGAAATGGCCGAGATTGCGAAACAGTTCTTCGACAGGAACTGGATTGACGCGCCAGTCCGCCCCGGCAAGGCGCCCGGCGCTTTTGCGCATCCGACTGTTCCGTCTGCGCATCCCTATGTGCTTCTCAACTATATGGGCAAGCCGCGCGATGTGATGACGCTGGCGCATGAGCTTGGTCATGGCGTGCATCAGGTTCTGGCGGGCGGTCAGGGCGCTCTGATGGCTTCAACGCCGCTCACGCTTGCGGAAACCGCATCCGTGTTCGGCGAAATGCTGACTTTCCGTTCGCTTCTGGAGCGCACGAAAGACAAGCGCGAGCGCAAGGCCATGCTGGCACAGAAGGCCGAGGACATGATCAACACGGTCGTGCGCCAGATCGCCTTCTATCAGTTCGAACGTCGTGTCCACACCGAGCGCCGCGAAGGCGAACTGACCTCTGAGCGCATCGGCGAAATCTGGATGGACGTGCAGCGTGAAAGCCTTGGCGATGCCGTCAATCTCAATCCGGGTTACGAAACCTTCTGGACCTATATCCCGCACTTCATCCATTCGCCGTTCTATGTCTATGCTTATGCTTTCGGTGACTGTCTGGTGAACTCGCTTTATGCGGTCTATCAGAACTCGGAAAAGGGCTTCCAGCAGAAGTATTTCGACATGCTGAAGGCTGGCGGCACCAAGCACCACAAGGAATTGCTTGCGCCGTTCGGTCTGGATGCAAGCGATCCGAATTTCTGGAGCAAGGGCCTGTCGGTGATCGAAGGCATTATCGACGAGCTTGAAGCCATGGAAGACTGAGCACTTGCGTGACTCACCAAAGCAATAAGCCGCTTATTCTGTTTCGGGATGACAAGGCGGGTCGTGATGTGCTTTTCACGGCCCCCTCATCGATCATCCGCGCCGACACGCCGGATGAGTTCGAACCCGCATGGGATGCGATGCAAATGGCCCACAATGCCGGAAAATGGCTTGCGGGTTATCTGTCCTATGAAGCCGGCTATCTTCTCGAACCCAAGCTGAAGCCGCTGCTGCCCGAGGGACGCAAAGCCCCGCTTCTCTGTTTTGGTGTGTTCGATGGCCCTTCAGATCAGTCGATGCACAGCCGCAGCGAAGACAATGCCACCTTTCTGCGCGATCCGGTCGCGCAATGGTCGTTCAACGACTACGCGTCCCGCTTCGAGCGATTGCACCGGCACTTACGCGAAGGTGATTGCTATCAGGGCAATCTCACCTTTCCGATCCATGCGGAATGGGGCGGCGATCCGCTGATTCTGTTCAACATGCTCGCAAAGCGCCAGCCGGTCCGCTATGCGACCTATTGCGATCTCGGTGGGCCAATTGTCCTGTCGCGCTCGCCGGAACTTTTCTTTGAAGTCGACGGCGACGGGTGGATTGAAACCCATCCGATGAAAGGCACCATGCCGCGCGGTGCGACATCTGAAGAAGACGAGCAGAACCGCCAATTTCTGCTGAACGACCCGAAGAACCAGGCTGAAAACCGCATGATCGTCGATCTGCTTCGCAACGACATTTCGCTTGTCAGCGAAGTGGGATCGCTGGACGTGCCGGAACTGTTCCGCGTCGAAACCTATCCTACGGTTCACCAGATGATCAGCCGCGTGCGGGCCAGGCTGAAAAAAAGCCTGCCGCTGCGTTCGCTTTTTGCCGCCTTGTTCCCGTGCGGCTCGATCACCGGCGCGCCGAAGATCAGCGCCATGGAAATCTTGCGCAAGCTGGAGACCGGGCCGCGCGACATCTATTGCGGCTCGCTCGGCTGGATCGAGCCAAGCGGACGGATGCGTTTCAACGTTGCTATTCGCACGATCTCGCTTCTCGATGAAAATCGTGCGATCTTCAATGTCGGGGGTGGCGTGGTCTTCGATTCCACGGCGCAAGCGGAGTACGAGGAATGTCTTCTGAAAGCACGGTTCGCGGCATTGTCGAGCCACATGGGGCACAGGCCGTAATCATGGAGCCGGATTATCAGCTCATCGAAACCATGCGCTGGGAGCCGCTCTCCGGCGTTCTGCGTTTCGATCTGCACATGGCGCGGCTTGAGAATTCTGCCCGTGAACTTGGCTTTTCCTGCAATATGGAAGCCGTCCGGCAGAAGATTGCGGAAAGCGGAACCGGCGAACAAGCCCTGAAACTGCGGCTGACGCTTGCGCCGGACGGGGTCGCCTCGGTCTCCAGCACTCCATACGAACCACTCTCCTGCCAGACGATCTGGCGGATCGCAATTGCCCGCACACATCTCGATCACAACGATCTCCTGCTGCGTCACAAAACGACGCGGCGGCAGGCTTATATCGCCGCACGCGAGGAGTATTCACCGGCGGAGGTCGATGAGGTCATCCTGCTCAATGATCGGGGCGAAGTCTGCGAAGGAACAATTACGTCGATATTTCTCGATGTTGGCGGCACGACCTGCACGACACCCACTCTTTCATGCGGCCTCCTTGACGGAGTGCTGCGCCGCGAATTGCTGAACAACAATGTCGTCGAAGAGGGTATCGTTACCGTTGAAGCGCTCAAAAGAGCGCGCAACATTCTCGTCGGCAATTCGCTGCGCGGTATGATCCGTGCGAAGCTGGTCGAGGCTTAAAAAGCTAAAACACGTTAAACATGTATTGATGTCATCGGCTTGTGACGTTTCTTTCTTTCTATGAAGTTGTGTTATCGTTCCCGCGCATAAGCTAAACCGGGCTAAGGATAACCCGACACCGCAATCCTGCGGCTCTCAAGAGGAAGAAAATGGCGAAAGCGAAATGGCAAGTCTATGGCGAGATAACCGGCCCCGTCATCATGATCGGCTTTGGGTCGATCGGGCGCGGTACCCTGCCGCTGATTGAGCGTCATTTCAAATTCGACAAAACCCGCATGGTCGTGATCGATCCGAGCGAAGCCAACCGCAAGATCCTCGACGACAAGGGTATTCGCTTTCTCAAGGAAGCGATCACCAAGGACAATTACAAAAAAGTTCTCGGGCCCCTTCTGAAAGAAACAGAAGGCCAGCCTTTCATCGTCAATCTTTCGGTCGATACCGGATCGCTCGATCTGATGCGTTACGCCCGAGAGCATGGCGCGCTTTATATCGATACGGTGGTGGAACCATGGCTCGGCTTCTATTTCGATACCGATGCCGACAATGCCTCGCGCACCAATTATGCGCTGCGCGAAACGGTTCGCGCTGAAAAGCGCAAGAACCCCGGCGGTACGACCGCCGTTTCCTGCTGCGGCGCCAATCCGGGCATGGTCTCGTGGTTCGTCAAGAAAGCGCTCGTTGATCTTGCGACTGAACTGAAGCTCGATTTCGCCGAACCGGCAGCCGATGACCGCCACGGCTGGGCGAAACTGATGAAAAAGGCAGGCGTCAAGGGCATTCACATCGCAGAGCGCGACACACAGCGCGCAAAAGAGCCGAAGCCTTTCAACACGTTCTGGAATACATGGTCCGTCGAAGGCTTCATCGCCGAAGGCCTGCAACCGGCAGAGCTTGGCTGGGGCAGCCATGAAAAATGGATGCCCAAGAACGCCCACAAGCAGAAGAAGGGCAACAAGGCCGCCATCTTCCTCGAACAGCCCGGCGGCAATACCCGTATTCGCACCTGGTGTCCAACGCTCGGTGCCCAATATGGCTTGCTGGTCACCCATAATGAAGCGATCTCCATCGCCGATTTCTTCACGCTGCGCGACAAGAAGGGCAAGCTCGACTTCCGCCTCACCTGCCATTACGCCTATCATCCGAGCAATGATGCCATTCTGGCCCTTGACGAAATGTTCGGCGCGAGCGGCAAGGCACAGCCGGTGCAGCACGTTCTGGAAGAGCATGAAATTCTGGACGGCAGCGACGAACTCGGCGTGCTGCTCTATGGCCACGAAAAGAATGCCTATTGGTACGGCTCGCAGTTGACCGTAGAGGAAGCGCGCAAGCTTGCGCCTTATCAGAATGCAACCGGACTGCAGGTTTCCTCGGCTGTTCTGGCGGGCATGGTTTGGGCGCTGGAAAATCCACGAAGCGGTATCGTCGAGACCGACGAGATGGATTACCGTCGCTGCCTCGAAGTTCAGATGCAATATCTGGGCCCATTGAACGGCTATTACACCGACTGGACGCCACTGGAAGGTCGCGGTCATCTGTTCAAGGAAGACCTCGATACCAAGGACCCATGGCAATTCCGGAATATTCTGGTTCGCTAAACTGAATAACTGCCCGGCTTTGCCGGGCAGTTTTCATTGCGGCAGTTTCGCAACAATCGCGTAATCCTCACATTGAGGGCTTGTTTTCGTGCAAGTTTCAATACATCAAACTAATCATCCCCGAGCGGTTCCAATCAGCACGGAATCGTTGAAGCCGCTCTGAATACTTGGTTTTACGCATTTCAAAGGTCAGACATCGTACAGTTCTGGCCGGAGATGTTCTAATGGAGAGCATGGATATGAAACGCTTCCGCATCATTGCCCCTCTTGCAGTCATGTCGCTGGCGTTGGCCGCGTGCGAAACGACTGGCCCGGTTGGCGGCAATGCCCCGACCGTCTCTCGCGCCCCGGCAGGCATCGAAGGCAGCTGGGTCGATCCAAACGGCATCGTTTCGTCATTCAACGGCGGTATTTTCGAGACCCGCTCCACCGATACGAACGAAAAGCTTGCCGAGGGCAACTACCGTTACCAGTCGCCGCAGCTTGTTGAAATCGACATGCGCTCCATCGTGCGCGGCACGTCGTCGAAAGTGAACTGCGCACTCGTCTCGCCGACGCAGCTTAACTGCACGTCATCGTCGGGCTCGCGCTTCTCCCTGACGCGTCGCGCTGCAGCATAAGCACCCGATATCTTGCGTAATTTTCAAATATTTACGGCGCGGGAAACACCCGCGCCGATAGAATTTCGCAAGCGGCAATTGTCAGGATTGTAATTTGTCTTTTTTTCTCTAGTTTTCCGGCTGAACAGGAGTCGGAAGATGAGTGAGATGGATAAAGTGCAGGAGAAGCCCAGCCAGACAACCAAAACTGAGGTGCAGGCAAAGCTGCCCAAGGTCGGTGTTCTGCTGGTCAATCTCGGCACACCGGATGGCACGAGTTACGGCCCGATGCGCCGTTATCTGGCCGAGTTTCTCTCGGACCGCCGCGTCATCGAATGGCCGCGTCTTATCTGGTATCCGATCCTTTACGGCATCGTTCTCAACACTCGCCCGAAGCGTTCTGGCAAGCTTTACGACCGTATCTGGAACCGCGAGAAAAACGAATCCCCGCTGCGGACCTATACCCGCGCGCAGGGCGAAAAGCTTGCCAAGGCGCTTGCCGACTATCCGAACGTGGTCGTGGACTGGGCAATGCGCTATGGCCAACCCTCCATTGAAAGCGTGACCGACCGCCTGCTGCAGCAGGGTTGCGAGCGGATCGTCATGTTCCCGCTCTACCCGCAATATTCGGCAACGACGACAGCGACGGTCAACGACAAGTTCTTTGAAGCGCTGATGAAAAAGCGCTTTCAGCCGGCAGTGCGTATCGTTCCATCCTATGAAACGGAAGCCGTTTATATCGAAGCACTGGCCCGCTCCATCGAGAAGCATCTGGAAACACTTTCCTTCAAGCCGGAAGTGATCCTCGCATCCTATCACGGAATTCCAAAAAGCTATTCGGACAAAGGTGATCCCTACCGCCAGCAATGTCTTGCAACATCACGTCTTTTGCAGGCCCGGCTGGGCCTTGATGACAGCCAGTTTCGCTCCACATTCCAGTCGCGCTTCGGCCCGGAAGAATGGCTCCAGCCTTATACTGACGAAACGGTGGAAGAACTGGCCAAACACGGGGTCAAGTCGATGGCTGTTCTCAATCCGGGTTTCGTTGCCGACTGTCTGGAAACAGTGGATGAGATCGGCAACGAGGCCGCTGAAGAATTTCTTGAAAACGGTGGCGAAAATTTCAGCCATATTCCTTGTCTCAACGACAGCGAAGACGGCATGAAGGTCATCGAGACACTGGTGCGTCGCGAATTGCAGGGATGGGTGTAAGTGAGTAGGTGATTAGGGCAGTATGTTTGCCTCGCTAAAGCATCTATTGTCATATTGCCTTACTGCCTTAAAAGGGAAACAATCAATGACCGGTTTCGATATCACGCTGCTCATTCTGGCCGCACTGGTTCTGGCAACGCTGTTTGCCGGTATCAAGACCGTGCCGCAGGGGTTTAACTACACGGTTGAGCGGTTCGGACGCTATACGCGGACGCTCAATCCCGGCCTCAATCTGATCGTGCCGTTTTTCGACCGCATCGGCGCGCGTCTCAACATGATGGAGCAGGTGCTTGATGTACCGACGCAAGAGGTTATCACCCGCGATAATGCTATCGTCGGCGTTGACGGCGTCGCTTTCTATCAGGTGCTGAACGCAGCACAGGCAGCCTATCAAGTAGCGAACCTGCAATATGCGATCCTCAATCTGACCATGACCAATATCCGTACCGTCATGGGCTCGATGGATCTCGATGAACTGCTATCGAACCGCGATGCGATCAACGATCGCCTGCTGCGTGTCGTCGACGAGGCCGCCCATCCGTGGGGCCTTAAAATGACCCGCGTGGAAATCAAGGATATCAATCCGCCGGAAGATATCGTTACCTCGATGGCGCGCCAGATGAAGGCGGAGCGTGACAAGCGCGCGCAGGTTCTTGAAGCCGAGGGCGATCGTAACGCACAGATTCTGCGTGCTGAGGGTCAGAAGCAGTCACAGATTCTCGAAGCTGAAGGCAAGCTGGAAGCGGCCAAGCGCGAAGCAGAGGCACGCGAACGTCTGGCCGAAGCAGAAGCGAAGGCCACCACCATGGTTTCTGATGCCGTTGCCAACGGCAATGTGCAGGCGCTTAACTACTTCGTGGCGCAGAAATATACGGAAGCGCTCAGCAATATCGCCAGCGCTAAGAACCAGAAGATCGTACTGATGCCGCTTGAGGCAAGCTCCCTCATCGGTTCGCTCGGCGGCATTGGCGCAATTGCCAAGGAAGTCTTCGGCGATGGCAGCAGGCCGGTCGACCCGGCACCACAGCCACCGACCCCTTCCCGTCCGCGCAGCGTTCCTTCCGCTGGACGCTAAAGCTGCTCAACAAAAGGAAGAGAGGGCGCCATGATTATTGAATATCTGTCCGGTCTCGGCATTTGGAACTGGCTCGTTTTCGGGCTGATCCTGCTGATACTGGAAATCTCGGCGCCCGGCTTCTTCTTCATCTGGTTCGGGCTTGCAGCGCTTGTGACCGGTGCGCTTGCCTTTCTCCTGTCTTCGACAACAGGGTTTGGCTGGCAGTTTCAGACGGTCGTTTTTCTGGTTCTGGCGGTCATTTTCGTGCTGGCGGGACGTCGTTTCTTCGGGTCGCGCAGCACCGATGCCGATGAACCCTTGCTCAATCGTCGCGGCGAACAACTCGTCGGCCAGCGTACCACCTTGACGGAGCCGATCGTCAATGGTCGCGGGCGTATCCGTATCAACGATACGATGTGGCGCGTGAAAGGGCCTGATCTGCCAGCCGGAACAGAAGTCCGGGTCGTTGCCTTCGATCCGGTTTCGCTGGAGATTGAAGTGGCAGAATAAGGCAGTAGGGCAGTATATCCACCTTACAAAACATAATGCCTTATTGACCTAATGCCTTAATGCCCTATCAAGCCGCGCCTATCCGCAACAGATCGTGGAAATGCACGAGCCCGATGGGGCGCCCGGCGTCCACCACGATCAGCGCGCCAATATGATTTTCATTGATGGTGTTGAGTGCCGCAGTCGCCAGCATGTTCTGGTCAACCGTCTTTGGCTTGCGCGTCATGATGTCGTCAACCGCCAAAGCCGCAAGATTGCGGCTCAGATTGCGCGAGATGTCGCCATCTGTGACGATGCCCGCCAGATCGCCACCATCATCGACAACCACCACACAGCCAAAGCTCTTTTGCGCCAGAACCTTCATCGCATCCGGCAGGGACGTACCCACTTTAACCAGCGGGAGACGCTCGCCGCGGTGCATGATATCGCGGATATGGATGAGACTTGCTCCGAGCGAACCGCCGGGATGAAAGGTCTTGAAATCGCTCGGGGTGAAGCCGCGCGCTTCCAGAAGCGCGATGGCCAGCGCATCACCGATGGCAAGCTGCATCAGGGTCGAGGTCGTGGGCGCCAGACCGTGCGGGCAGGCCTCCGCAGTTTTCGGCAGGAGCAGCACAACATCCGCCGCGCGACCGAGCGCCGAACTCTCGCCTGCGGTAATTGCGATCAGTGGAATGCGGAAGCGCTGCGAATAATTGACGATCCCCTTCAATTCCGCCGTTTCGCCTGACCAAGAGATGGCCAGAATGACATCGTCGCGGCCAATCATGCCGAGATCACCGTGATTGGCTTCTGCCGAATGCACGAAGAATGCCGATGTGCCAGTGGAGGCAAAGGTGGCGGCAAGCTTGGAACCAATATGGCCGCTCTTGCCCACGCCCGTAACGACCAACCGTCCATTTGAGGCGACAATACGCTTCACCGCTTCGACAAAAGGGCCAGAAAGGCTGTCATTCAGCGCTTCTTCAAGCGCTGTGAGTCCTGCATTTTCCGTCTTTATGGTGCGCAACGCCGAAGCGATGGCCGCTTCCGCATCTGCCGGAGGGATGATCTGATCGAGCTTTTCCATGGCGGCAAGGGTTAACTTCTTCGCAGCCGGTTGTCCAAACATTTGTGCTGTGCGCATGGTCATGAATTAGGCCACAGCAACCAAGAATTAACCATGTGCCTTTACCGTTCATCTACCACGTTGCGACGGTTTGAAAACACGACATGCTTTTTGCCAAGACCCTATCTGGCGGTTCGACGCCCATTGCCCGCAGGCTGCAAAGCCTGTTTTTGTCGGGCATGGCGATGGCAATCTGTCATGGTTCTGCATTTGCCCAGGAAGCCTATCTGCGCGGAAGCGTCGCCGAAGATGTGCTTTCCGCATCTTCGGCGGAAACGCTTGCAAATCGCGGACTTGCCGCGCCCGGATATGACGACAGCGCCGGCGAGACGACTGACGACACTTATACTCCGCCTGAAAACACGACAGCGGCAGACCAGGCAACCGCAACACAAGCCGCTCCGACGGTTCCCATGCCGCAAGACCGTCAGCCGCTTCAGCCCGACAATATTCGCGTCGGCTCGATCGATACCGAGACAAGCGAAGAGACGGGTCGTGCGCAGCGTGAAAACCTCCGGCAATCGCCTGAACAGGGACGCGGCTCCACGCAGGAAGCCGACCCTTTCGCGCCGGCCGGCATTCGCACCGGTTCGTTCATCCTGCGGCCGTCTCTGGAACAGGGTATCCGTGCCACAACCAACGGCGACAATAGCGCAAGCGGTTCCAGCGCCGTTCTCAACGAAACCACATTGCGGCTCAACGCACAGTCGGACTGGGCGCGTCATCAGGCAACGCTCGACGCATCGGGCACTTGGGCCAAGTCCATTTCGGGAGAAGACGTCTCCGAACCACAGGTCGATATTCAGGGCAAGCTTCGCTTCGATCTTGGCGACCAGACGACCGTCAACACTGGCGCAGGCTACCGGCTGCGTCGCGAAAGCGCGTCGAGTCCCAACGGGGTCGTCGACGCCTTGCAACGGCCTCTGGTTCATACCCTCAACGGAAGTCTCGGCGTCGAACGCGATATGGGCCTGATCTTCGGCAGTGCAACCGGGCGGGTCGAGCACAATATCTACGGCGATGCGGAGCTGTCATCCGGCGGTACGGTCAGCCAGAAGGATCGCGACAACACCTATGCCAGTATTACGCTGCGCGGCGGCTTCAGCCTGTCCCCGGCGATCAAGCCCTTTACCGAAGTTGAATTGGGCAAACGCATCTTCGACGAGAAGGTGGACAGCAATGGCTATGAGCGCAGTGGGTCGCAATTTGCCCTGCGCGGCGGCATGATGCTGGATATGGGTGAGAAGCTGAACGGCGAATTCGCCGGCGGTTACATGCGTGCAAACAGCGATGATTCTCGTCTCAGCGACATCAGCGGCCCGTCGATCAATGCGGCGCTCAACTGGTCCCCGTTGCGCGGAATCGATGTACGCCTCTATGCGCAAACACTCGTCGATACCTCGACCACACCCGGCATTGCCGGGTCGCTCCTTCATTTTGCAAGCGTCGATGTCACCCGCCGCATACGCTCCGACCTCAGCCTCAATGGCAGGCTCGATGCAAATATCCGTCAGAACAAGGATGGTACCGGAACCGATTACACGATCGGCGCGCAGATCGGCGCAACTTACTGGATCAATCGGTTTGTCGGGCTGGATGCGCGCTTGCGCCACGAGTTCCTGACGAGCAAAATCTCCGATCGCGAATATAGGGCTGACAGCGTCTATCTCGGCGTGAAGGTGCAGCGCTAGAGCACGTCTCCCGAAAGTGAGAACCGGTTTCGGGATAAAGACATGCTTAAAAACAAACAGATAGAGACGAAACGGCACCCCTTCAGGGATGCCGTTTTATCGTGCGTTTAAGCAAGCCAGAACAGAATACACGCCATGCCGAACCCAAGAAGCCCGATAAGGGTTTCCAGCACGGTCCAGGTTTTCAGTGTTGTCTTGACGTCCATGTTGAAGAAACGCCCGACGAGCCAGAAGCCTGAATCGTTGACATGGGACAGCATGACGGACCCTGCAGCAAGCGCGATCACCACCGCTGCCGTCTCAAGCCCGTGATATCCGGCGGCCTGAACGGCAGGCTGGATAAGCCCGGCAGCCGTTATCAGCGCCACTGTCGCCGATCCCTGCGCTACACGCAAAATCGTTGCAATCAGGAAACCTGCCACAATGACAGGCAGTCCCGTATTGGCGAATGCACTGGACAAGGCGTCACCAATGCCGGAAGCACGCAGGACACCGCCAAACATGCCGCCTGCGCCCGTAATCAGGATGATGGAACACACCGGACCGAGTGCCGAATCGAGAATGCGTTCAACGCTGGCAAGGTCTCTGCCGCGTCGTGGGCCCAACACATAGGAGGCCACCAGCACTGAAATCAGCAGAGCAACCGGCGTCGATCCGATCATTCGCGCCAGTTGATACCAATTGGCATCGGCACTGACCCAGCCTTGCGCGCGGGCAAAATCGAGGCCCGTATTGATGAAGATGAGAACCAGCGGCAGCAAAAGAAGCAATATGACCAGACTGGAACTCGGAGGGTTTGCGGCCTCTTCTGCGTTCTTCCCGGCATCAAAACTGTCAGGGATAGGAAGATTGATCCGCTTGCCGATCCACGCGCCGAAAAGATGCCCGGCAATGAACCAGACAGGTATGACGACCACGATCCCGACGAGAATGAGGAGCCCCACGTCAGCACCCAGAAGCTCGGATGCTGCGACAGGTCCCGGATGCGGAGGGACGAAAACATGCATCACCGAAAAGGCTGCCGCGACCGGAATGCCGTAGAGAAGCAGGCTTCCCTTGAGGCGTCGCCCAACGGTGAAGACCACGGGAAGCATCACGACCAGCCCTGCATCGAAAAAGATCGGAAAGCCGAAGATGAGCGATGCGATGCCAAGCGCCATGGGCGCGCGTTCTTCACCGAACCGCCGGATGAGATCATCGGCAAGCGCCTGTGCGCCGCCGGATATTTCAAGCAAACGCCCCAGCATTGCACCAAGGCCAACCAGCAGCGCCACCCCGCCAAGGGTTGATCCGAAGGCGGACGTGATGGTCGTCAGAATATTCCCTGCGGGAATGCCTGTCGCCAGCGCCGTCAGAAGGCTGACGATCACAAGTGCTACGAAGGCATGGACGCGAAACCGGATAATGAGCAAAAGCAATAATAGGACGGCGCCAACCGCTATCGAGATGAGCGCGCCTGCACCCAACGTCTGCTGGAATTCCTGCATGCTTTATTCCTTATGTGGGGAGGAACCTGATTGATCGATTGCACCCGAAAAATGTTTCACACTTTTTGAGGGACCTACTAGGTCAAAAACCTATTGTCATTGTCAAAAAAAGCAAGTTTCACGGAAATCTTACCAGCAACCATAAAAAAACGCCCCCTTTTCAGGGGGCGTATTCAAAGACCAGACCGGTTCTATCAGGCTGGTTTGATGGTATTCAGCAGATTACCGATCGAGCCTTCGACCGAAGGACGAATGTCGTTGCGCCACAGCGCGAAGGCAACATTGGCCTCGATGAAACCCGACTTCGAGCCGCAATCGAACGTCAGGCCTTGATAATCGAAGCCGAAGAATTTCTGGGCGTCGGCGAGCTTCAGCATCGCATCCGTGAGCTGAATTTCGTTGCCAGCGCCCTTTTCCTGCTTGCTCAGCAGTTCAAAGATTTCCGGCTGCAGAATGTAGCGGCCATTGATATAGAGATTGGAAGGGGCCGTGCCCTTGGCAGGCTTTTCAACCATCTGCGTGATCTCGAAACCGCTGCCGATGGCTTCACCCTTGCCGACGATACCGTATTTATGCGCTTCTTCCGGATCGCATTCCTGCACGGCGATGACGTTGCCACCGGTCTTTTCGTAAAGCTCGACCATCTCCTTCAGGCAGCCCTTCTTCGACTGCATGACCATATCCGGCAGCAGGAGAGCGAAGGGCTCATCGCCAACGAGTTCGCGGGCGCACCAGACCGCATGGCCAAGGCCGAGCGGCACCTGCTGGCGGGTGAAACTGGTTGTTCCCGGCTGCGGCTGGATATCCTGAAGATGCTCCAGTTCCGCCGTCTTGCCACGCTCAGCGAGCGTGGAATAAAGCTCTACCTGCGCATCGAAATAGTCTTCGATGACCGCCTTGTTGCGTCCGGTGACGAAAATCAGATGTTCGATACCAGCTTCGCGCGCCTCATCGACCACGTACTGGATAACGGGCTTATCCACGACCGTCAGCATTTCTTTGGGGATGGATTTGGTGGCGGGCAGGAAGCGGGTGCCAAGACCTGCGACAGGGAATACGGCCTTGCGAATTTTTCGGATCGAACTCATTCCTCTCCTCGATTTCACTATTTCAGGTTTGCTATCAAAGCATTGAAACGACTGAATTTCAAATAAGGCCTTTTCATTAAAGAACGACGAAATTGCGTGACCCATCCCATCACATTCAATGACCCGACCTTAATGTTGCTTGATTCAAAAATTTTTCGAAACTTCAGGCAAATTTTGAAGCAAGGCCGGTGATGGTAAACCAATTGCTAACCGACAAGTTCTAATTTGAACGTTCAACAGTTCGATCCGGAATTTTCTGCTGGCTCAACTTCAACACAGGATGGTATTAATTGATTAATGCAATCCGGGGCGAGCAGAATCCAGGTCGAAGGGAAACGCGCCGGTATCGGCTAAATTTGATTGCAGAAGGGAAACACAGAATGCTGCGATTTCCATTCACGGTGGGCCAGACGATGAAGCTGAAAGCAGCTGCAACGGTTGCGATAGCTGTGCTCGCCTCAACGCTGACAACCGGTTCCGCACTGGCTGATGCACAATTTCGCCAATGGGTCGCCAGTTTTCGCCCCGTCGCCATAAAGGCAGGTGTTTCGCCGTCCACTTTCGACCGCGCATTTCGTGGTGTGGACGCGCCAGACCCCGTCGTGCTGCAGAAGGCACGTTATCAACCCGAATTCACCGAACCGGTCTGGAACTATGTTGATAACCGTGTGAACGAGCATTCCGTCTCGGTTGGCCAGAGCATGGCCCGCAAATGGGGCCCGTGGCTTCAGCGCATCGAGCAGCGTTTCTCGGTCGACCGCAATATTCTTCTCGCCATCTGGTCGATGGAGAGCAATTACGGCGAAATTCTCAAGCGCGATGACGTCATGCGCGACGCCGTACGCTCGCTGGCAACGCTTGCCTATGCGGACCAGCGCCGCGCCAAATATGGCCGCACACAGCTCATTGCTGCGATGAAGATCCTCCAGACCGGCGACATTGACCGCGGCCATCTTTCCGGCTCATGGGCCGGTGCGCTCGGCCACACGCAATTCATTCCAACCAGCTATCAGGCCTATGCCGTCGATGTGGACGGCAATGGCAAACGCGACATCTGGAACTCCGTTCCCGATGCGCTTGGTACAGCAGCAAATCTTCTGCATCGCAATGGCTGGCAGCCGGGCCGTAGCTGGGGCTACGAAGTCGCGCTGCCGCAGGGACGCAAGTTCCCTTCCGGCTCGCTTTCTATCGCCGAGTGGCAAAAGATCGGTCTCGTCCGGGCCAATGGGCGCGCCTTCCCCGATCCCAACGAAAAGGCAACGCTGAAAGTACCGGACGGCCGTCAGGGCCCTGCCTTCCTTATGACGAAAAACTTCTTCGTCTTGAAGCGTTACAACAATGCCGACAAATATGCGCTTGCCGTCGGCCTGCTTGCCGACCGCATCGGCGGCTATCAGGGATTGCGTCAGGACTGGAATCGCCCGTTCACACCGATTACCATGGACGAGCGACAGGAGTTGCAGACGCATCTGAAGGCACTCGGCTATTATGACGGTAATATCGACGGCAAAATCGGCTCCACTTCGCGGGCCGCTATCGAGGCATTCCAGCAGCGCAACGGGCTTCAGCCGGACGGTCATCCGAGCAAGGAAGTTCTGTCGGTCCTGCGCCGTCGCTAGTGGTCTGATTCCGACATTTGCGTCCCTCTGATACAGGCGCCGAGCAAATGTCGGAATTGTAAAGACCACGAGTAATTTAATGTATCAATTGGATTGAATTATCGAATGGGGCACACTTGTTCAGAAGTGCGCCCCATTTTGTTTTTCCAAGCAGCCAAGCTAATATACAAGCCATGAAGGCAAGACGGATGCGCGAAAATCAGATTGTGAGGCGACTGGTCAACGCTGCTGGCGTCATGCTTGCGGTGGCAGCGCTGATGTTTTCAGGCATCGCCACGGCATCCTCACAGGAACGTCCGCGCACACTTTTCGATCTCCTGTTCGGCTCACGGCAAGCGCAACCACAGCGTCAATATCAGCAACCCTCTCCACAACGCGCTCGGCCAAAGACCAAGCGCTCCAAAGCGAGTCCTCCCGCTTCACGCCCGGCACCGCCACCGGCGGCGAGCCCTGCGGTCGAGTTTGTGGAGAAAAAGCCGGACGCAAAGAAAATCCTCGTCGTCGGTGACTTCATCGGCAATGGTCTGGCCGAAGGCCTCGACGTCGCCTTCGCGTCGGATCCTGACTTCCAGATCGTAACCCGAATAAATGGCTCTTCCGGCTTTGTTCGTAGCGACCATTTTGATTGGCCCGACAATATCGGCAAGATACTGGACGAGGAGAAACCTGCTGTTGTCGTCGTGATGATCGGCTCCAACGACAGGCAGGCGATCACCGATAAGGGCGCGAGCCTGCCGCCGCGGTCGCCGGAATGGAATGAGGAATATCAAAAGCGCGTCACCGCCTTCATCAAGGTGATCAACGACAAGCATTTTCCCCTGGTCTGGATCGGGCAACCGCCATTCCGCCCGAAAGGCATGTCGCAGGATATGCTGGCGCTCAATGAAATCTATCGCACCGCCACCGAAAAGGCGGGCGGAAAATTTGCCGATGTCTGGGATGGCTTCGTCGATGAAGAAGGCAATTTTACCCAGACGGGTTTCGATATTAACGGTCAGACAGCGCGTTTGCGCGGCAATGACGGCATCAACATAACTTCGGCTGGTAAACGCAAGCTCGCTTTCTATGCGGAAAAGCCGCTTCGCGCCTATCTCGGCGGTGCAAAAGAAGAAGACCAGCCTCTACCCGCCGCAGGCACTCATGACCCGTCCAAACCGGTTGATCGTGTTGCGCCGGTCAGCATTCGGGACGTCGACAAGGATGAAAGCGGCGTTCTGCTTGGCGGCAGCCTCGTTGCACGTCCGCAAGATCCACGCCCGGCCCGGAATGAGAGCAAGCCTTCACCCGGACGGGCAGACGATTTTTCCTGGCCACAGAAGAGCGTAAATCCCTAAATTTTTGCGCCTAATTAGCATGATCGAGCTATCACTTTATTGATAGCCAGCGGCTTTCTCTATTCAATATGATTCTAATTGCTACATTCCGTGCTGTTCACAGGAGTGCCTTCATCGTCTATCAGAAGGCACCGTCTGCCTGAAAGGGTTGGACAGGAAGGACGCTTTTCCTCGCCCGAGCGAGGTTGTTTTCAGCGTTCGCCAGAAACAAGAGGCGTTTGAATGAACATCGCATCCAAACCTTCTGTCGATTCCGATCGGGAGGAGGATACCCACCTTGCGCGAAATCTATCCAACAGACACCTGCAGCTGATCGCCATTGGCGGCGCCATCGGCACCGGCCTTTTCATTGGCTCGGGCAAGACCATTTCGCTGGCTGGCCCTTCGATCCTGCTCGTCTATGCGGTGATCGGCTTCATGCTGTTCTTCGTGATGCGCGCATTGGGCGAAATTCTGCTCTCCAATCTCGAATATCGTTCCTTCGCGGATTTCGCGGGCGACTATCTCGGCCCTTGGGCGCAGTTCTTCACCGGCTGGACGTACTGGCTCTGCTGGATAGTGACGGGCGTGGCAGACGTGGTGGCCGTGTCGGGCTATGTGTCGTTCTGGTTTCCGGAACTGGCGCTCTGGATCCCCGCACTCGGGCTGATCTTCACGCTTCTGGCGCTCAATCTGCCCACCGTGCGTAATTTCGGTGAAATCGAATTCTGGTTCGCTCTCATCAAGATCGTCGCCATCGTCGGGCTGATCATCGCTGGTGTGTATATGCTCTCAACCGGCTTTACCCTGCCCAACGGCAGCCAGGCATCGGTCGCGCATTTGTGGAACCATGGCGGTTTCTTCCCCAACGGTTTCCTCGGCTTTGTGGCCGGTTTCCAGATCGCGGTCTTCGCCTTTGTGGGCATCGAGCTGGTCGGCACCGCCGCCGCCGAAACCAAGGATCCGGTGCGTAATTTGCCAAAGGCAATCAACTCGATCCCGATCCGCGTGGTGCTGTTCTATCTCGGCGCATTGTTTGTGATCATCACCGTGATCCCGTGGGATCAGGTCGATCCAAGCTCCAGCCCGTTCGTCGCCATGTTCTCGCTGGCCGGTCTCGGCATTGCCGCCCATGTCGTGAATTTCGTCGTGCTCACCTCGGCAACATCGAGCGCGAATTCCGGCATCTACTCGACCTCGCGCATGATCTATGGCCTTGCCACTTCCAAACTTGCGCCGAAGGCGCTTGGCAAGCTGAACAAGCGGAAAGTACCGGTCAACTCGCTGTTCTTCTCGTGTGTTTTCCTGCTCGCAGGCGTGGTTCTGCTTTATGCTGGTCAGAGCATCATCGAAGCCTTCACAATCGTCACGACGATTTCAGCGCTGCTTTTCATCTTCATCTGGTCGGTCATTCTGGCGTCATATCTGCAATACCGTCGCAAGCGCCCCGACCTGCATGAAAAGTCTACTTTCAAAATGCCCGGCGGGCGCGCAGCCGTCGTGATGGTCTTCGCCTTCTTCGCCTTCATTCTCTGGGCGCTGGCGCAAGAGCCGGACACCGCAGCCGCATTGAAAGTCACGCCGTTTTGGTTTGTGCTTCTCGCCATCGCTTATCTGGTGATGAAGTCACGGCGCAGCGAAAGCTAAACCACCAACAGACACAAAAAAGCCCGGAGGAAACTCCGGGCTTTTTCAATTTAATCGCTTGTCTCTTAACGTGGGAGGACGGAACTACCCATCAAATCAGCATCGATGGCATGAGCGGCCTGACGGCCTTCGCGGATCGCCCAGACGACCAGCGACTGACCACGGCGCACATCGCCTGCTGCGTAAAGCTTGTCGACATTGGTGCGATAGTCCTGCTCATTGGCCTTGACCGACTTGGAACCGCGACGATCAGTTGCGACGTCGAGCTTGTCGCCCAGTTCCTTGACCACGCTGTCTTCGCCCGGACCGGCAAAGCCGATGGCGATGAATGCAAGGTCAGCCTTGATGAAGAATTCCGAACCGGCAATCGGCTTGCGCTTTTCATCGACCTGACAGCACTTCACATGGGTCAGGCGGCCTTCTTCGCCGATAAATTCCAGTGTTGCGACCTGAAACTCGCGCGCAGCGCCCTCCGCCTGGCTGGAAGAGGTGCGCATCTTGGTGGCCCAGTAAGGCCAGACGCTCAGCTTGTCTTCCTTTTCCGGCGGCTGTGGACGAATGTCGAGCTGTGTAACGTTCACTGCACCTTGACGGAAGGCGGTGCCCACGCAGTCCGATGCGGTATCGCCGCCGCCGACCACGACGACATGCTTGCCGCCAGCAAGAATCGGAGCCGAAGCCCATGCAACGGATTCGATATTCTCGCGACCGACGCGACGGTTCTGCTGCACCAGATAAGGCATGGCGTCGAAAACGCCTTCCAGATCGGCGCCGGGAATGCCTGCCGGGCGCGGGCTTTCGGAGCCGCCGCTGTAAAGCACGGCATCATAGGTATCGAGAAGGCCGCGCAGCGGCTTGTCGACGCCGATATTCACGCCGCACAGGAAGCGGACGCCCTCACCTTCCATCTGCGCCACGCGGCGGTCGATGTGGTGCTTTTCCATCTTGAAGTCCGGAATGCCGTAACGCAGCAGACCGCCGGGGCGGCTTTCGCGCTCATAGACATCGACCATGTGACCGGCACGCGCCAGCTGCTGTGCAGCAGCAAGGCCAGCCGGGCCGGAACCAATGATCGCAACCGACTTGCCGGTCTTGTTGGCGGCGGGCTGCGGCACGATGTAACCCAGCTCAAAAGCCTTGTCGCCCAAAGCCTGCTCAACCGTCTTGATCGCAACCGGCGTATCTTCGAGGTTCAGCGTGCAAGCTTCCTCACAAGGCGCCGGGCAGACGCGACCGGTGAATTCCGGGAAATTATTCGTCAGATGCAGGTTGCGGATCGCCTGATCCCAATTGTCGTTATAGACAAGATCGTTCCAATCCGGGATCTGGTTGTGCACCGGGCAGCCCGTCGGCCCATGGCAGAACGGAATGCCGCAATCCATGCAGCGCGCAGCCTGCTTCTGTACTTCACCATCCGTCATCGGAATGGTGAACTCACGGAAGTGGCGGATACGATCCGACGCGGGCTGGTACTTTGCTACCTGCCGGTCGATCTCTAGAAAACCAGTTACCTTACCCATTCTTCTACTCCCCTCGGCCTGAGACCAACGCATGGTCTGCTTTGCCGGAAGTTGCCCTGTCCGCCGCGTCATTCTTGAACGCGCAGGCATGTCAGAGCGTTGTTATCTCTTCATGTGGCGAAGGGCGCCCGACCCGAAGGTCGGGCTCCGCTTGTCAGGATCACTCAGCCGCGACACCGATCTGCATGCGCTCCATCTCTTCCAGAGCGCGACGGTATTCGACCGGCATGACCTTCACGAATTTGGGACGATAGCTCTCCCAATTGTCGAGAATATCCTTCGCCCGTGTCGAGCCTGTGTAATGCAGGTGGTTGGCGATCAACTGCACCAGACGTTCCTCATCATGATGGGTCATATTGGCCGAAACGTCCACACGGCCCTTATGCATGAGGTCACCGCCATGGTGATGCAGCTTTTCGAGAATGTCGTCTTCTTCCGGAACCGGCTCCAGTTCGACCATTGCCATGTTGCAGCGCTGGGCGAAATCGCCTTCCTCGTCAAGCACATAGGCGACACCGCCCGACATGCCCGCCGCGAAATTGCGACCCGTCTGACCGATAACCACGACGACACCGCCGGTCATGTATTCGCAACCGTGATCGCCCACGCCTTCGACAACCGTGACCGCGCCGGAGTTACGGACGGCGAAACGCTCGCCTGCAACGCCGCGGAAGTAGCACTCGCCTTCGAGCGCGCCGTAGAGCACCGTATTGCCGACGATGATGGAATCTTCGGCGACGATACGCGTATCTTCCGGCGGGCGGATAACGATGCGGCCACCCGAAAGACCCTTGCCGACATAGTCGTTGCCATCGCCGATCAGCTCAAACGAAATGCCGCGCGCCAGGAATGCGCCGAAGGACTGGCCAGCCGTGCCGCGAAGCGTAACAGCAATGGTTTCATCCGGCAGGCCCTTGTGACGGAACCGCTTGGCAACCTCACCCGACAGCATGGCACCGGCAGAACGGTCGACATTCTTGATGCCGATGTCGATCTTGACCGGCTTGCGTTCTTCGAGCGCAGGCATGGCTTCCGCGATCAGCTTACGGTCGAGAACGTCCTCAATCGGATGATGCTGACGCTCGGTCCAGTAAATCTCGTGCTTCTCAGCCTCAGGCTTGTAGAAGATGCGGCTGAAATCGAGACCCTTGGCCTTCCAATGGTCGATCATCACCTGCTTTTCCAGAAGCTCGGTCTCGCCGATGATCTGTTCCAGCTTGGTGAAGCCCATTGAAGCCAGCAGCGCACGCACTTCTTCCGCCAGATAGAAGAAGAAGTTGATGACATGTTCCGGCGTGCCCTTGAAGCGCTTGCGCAGAACCGGGTCCTGCGTCGCCACGCCCACCGGGCAGGTGTTGAGATGGCACTTGCGCATCATGATGCAGCCAGCAGCAATCAGCGGAGCCGTCGAGAAGCCGAATTCGTCAGCCCCCAGCAGCGCACCAATGACCACGTCGCGACCGGTCCGCAGACCACCATCGACCTGCAAGGCCACGCGGGAGCGAAGCCCGTTCAGCACCAGCGTCTGGTGAGTTTCGGCAAGGCCGATTTCCCACGGGCTACCGGCATGCTTCAGCGAGGTGAGCGGCGAAGCGCCCGTGCCGCCATCATAACCCGATACGGTGATGTGGTCGGCACGTGCCTTGGCAACACCGGCAGCAACCGTGCCAACACCCACTTCCGACACCAGCTTGACCGAAATATCGGCAGCCGGATTGACGTTCTTCAGGTCGTAGATGAGCTGCGCCAGATCTTCGATCGAGTAGATGTCATGGTGCGGCGGCGGCGAAATGAGGCCTACACCCGGCGTCGAGTGACGGGTCTTGGCTATAGTCGCATCGACCTTGTGACCAGGCAACTGGCCGCCTTCGCCGGGCTTTGCACCCTGCGCGACCTTGATCTGGATCAGATCGGAGTTGACGAGATATTCCGTCGTCACACCGAAACGGCCCGAGGCAACCTGTTTGATGGCAGAGCGTTCAGGGTTCGGCTTACCATCCGGCAGCGGATAGAAGCGATCCGGCTCCTCACCACCCTCGCCGGTGTTCGATTTGCCGCCAATGGCGTTCATCGCCCGTGCCAGCGTGGTATGCGCCTCACGGCTGATCGAGCCGAAGGACATCGCACCGGTCGAGAAGCGCTTGACGATTTCCGTCGCCGGTTCGACCTCATCGATGGAAACCGGCTTCAGACCGCGCTCTTCAGCGAAGCGAATATTGAACAGGCCGCGAATGGTCTTGGCCTGCGCCGACTTGGAGTCGAGCATGCGCGTATATTCGGTGAACGTCTCCGGATTGGAGGTGCGCACGGCATGCTGCAGTCTGGCAACCGCGTCCGGCGACCACAGATGTGCTTCACCGCGCATGCGGTAGGCATATTCGCCACCGACTTCCAGCGAGGTCAGCAGAACCGGGTCGTTGCCGAAGGCATCGGTGTGACGGCGCACGGTTTCTTCCGCGATTTCATCGAGACCGACGCCTTCGATGCTGGTGGCCGTACCGAAGAAGAACTTGTCAACGAAGCTCGACTGCAAGCCGACCGCATCGAAAATCTGCGCGCCGCAATAGGACTGGTAGGTCGAAATGCCCATTTTGGACATGACCTTGAGGATGCCCTTGCCGATGGACTTGATGTAGCGCTTGACGACTTCATTCTCGTCCACTTCCGGTGGGAACTCGCGACGGCGATGCATGTCGAGCAGCGTGTCGAAGGCAAGGTAAGGATTGATCGCCTCGGCACCGTAACCGGCGAGGCAGCAGAAATGGTGTATTTCGCGCGGCTCGCCCGATTCCACAACGAGGCCGACCGACGTGCGCAGGCCCTTGCGGATCAGGTGATGGTGCACGGCTGCCGTCGCCAGAAGAGCCGGGATCGGAATGCGATCCGGACCAACCTGACGATCCGACAGGATGACGATGTTGTAGCCACCGTGAACAGCCGCTTCGGCACGGTCACAAAGGCGTTCGATGGCGCCATGCATACCGGCTGCACCTTCACCCGTATTATAGGTGATGTCGAGCGTCTTGGTGTCAAAGCGATCTTCCGTATGACCGATGGAGCGGATCTTTTCCAGATCGCCATTGGTCAGGATCGGCTGGCGCACTTCCAGACGCTTGCGGCGTGACGTACCGACAAGGTCAAAAATATTCGGACGCGGGCCGATGAAGGAGACAAGGCTCATCACCAGTTCTTCGCGGATCGGATCGATCGGCGGGTTGGTGACCTGCGCGAAGTTCTGCTTGAAATAGGTGAACAGCATCTTCGACTTGTCGGACATGGCCGAGATCGGCGTATCCGTGCCCATCGAACCAATGGCTTCCTGACCAGTCGTCGCCATGGGCGACATCAACAGCTTGGTGTCTTCCTGCGTGTAGCCGAAGCTCTGCTGGCGGTCGAGAAGGCTTACATCCTTGCGCAGCGCACGCGGCTCGACCGGATTGAGGTCTTCCAGAATGAGCTGCGTGTTGGCAAGCCACTGCTTGTAGGGATGCTTCTGCGCGATCTGGGACTTGATTTCCTCATCCGAAACGATGCGGCCTTCTTCCATATCGATCAGCAGCATGCGGCCCGGCTGGAGACGCCACTTCTTGACGACTTTCTTTTCCTCGACCGGCAGAACACCGGCTTCCGAAGCCAGAATGACGAAATCATCGTCCGTCACGATGTAGCGGGCCGGACGCAGGCCGTTACGATCAAGCGTCGCGCCAATCTGGCGACCGTCCGTGAAAGCGACAGCCGCAGGGCCGTCCCACGGCTCCATGAGCGCCGCATGATATTCGTAGAACGCACGGCGTTCATCCGACATCAGCTTGTTGCCCGACCATGCTTCCGGGATCAGCATCATCATCGCATGCGCAAGGCTGTAGCCGCCCTGATGCAGGAATTCGAGCGCATTGTCGAAGCAGGCCGTGTCCGACTGGCCTTCGTAGGAAATCGGCCAGAGCTTGGAAATATCGTTGCCGAACAGTTCCGAGTCGACCGATGCCTGACGGGCAGCCATCCAGTTGACGTTACCGCGCAGCGTGTTGATTTCACCGTTATGCGCAACCATGCGGTACGGGTGAGCAAGACGCCAGGACGGGAAAGTGTTGGTGGAGAAGCGCTGATGCACCAGCGCTACCGCGCTTTCAAAACGCGGGTCCTTCAAATCCTGATAATAGGCACCGACCTGATAGGCGAGGAACATGCCCTTGTAGACGACCGTGCGCGCCGACATGGAAACAACGTAGAAGCCCTTATCGTCGCCGTCGTTTTCCTGATAGATACGGTTGGAAATGACCTTGCGCAGAACGAACAGGCGGCGTTCGAAATCGTCATCCGTCTCCAGCATCGGGTTGCGCCCGATGAAGACCTGAACGTGAAACGGTTCGGTTGCGGCAATATCCGGAGCCTTGGAAAGCGATGAATTGTCGACCGGCACTTCGCGCAGGCCAATAAAGGTCTGACCTTCGGCAGTAATAACTTCCTTGACGATCTCTTCAATATGGGCGCGCAGTTCCGCATCGCGCGGCATGAACAGATAGCCGACGCCATAATGGCCAGGCTGCGGCAGATCGATGCCCTGACGCGCCATTTCCTCGCGGAAGAAGCGATCCGGAATCTGCACCAGAATGCCAGCGCCATCGCCCATCAGCGGGTCGGCACCAACAGCACCGCGATGGGTGAGGTTTTCCAGCATCTTGAGGCCGTTTTCCACGACCTGATGCGACTTCTTGCCCTTCATATGCGCAATAAAGCCAACGCCGCACGCATCATGCTCGTTGCGCGGATCGTAGAGACCTTGAGCTGGCGGGACACCCGCCGCCTTAGTTTTTCGCGTCGTTCGGGTGGAAGCGGTCGTCGCAGCTTTGACGTTTTCGTTCTGTACGTTGTGAGAAACCACATTCGATACAGATGGCGTCAAATGCGTCATCGTCATTCCCTCCGTTTGGCCCTCATCATGAGGTGCGCGATCAGTATATACCGAGATGGTGTGACAACCATCCCGCCGTTGCTTTACGTATAAAGGAAGCCTTATCGACAAGGCGTTGGACGAGGTTCCGGGCGAGCGGCAAAGCCTGTGCGAGGAACGATGTTTAGCGCCTTATTCTCATCAGGCTTGGACAGACGACACTCAGCCCACCAGAAAATGGCGCACTAGAATTCCTCCTGTCGCGGTCGGGACGACTGTTACCGTCAGGCTATATGCCTGCCAGTATGGCGCCTCTTTCTGAAACTTTTCGGAGAGCGTTGTGACGCTTCCGTTTGCATCAGCGTTTAATTGGACAGCATTACTGTCCTAATTACGTATGACAGAATTCAAATTGCCTCACAAGATGGAAACGCAATTTTTCTCATCATCTTCCGTAATAAAATATCAAAAGTCGTGATTTTACTGGATTTTAATTGCGTTTAGCGGCCGTTGCGTCAGTTTGGCGCGCTTTCGCCTGCTTCATATATGCCTAAATAATAGGCAGCCTGATGACATTTTTCGCGTAAGCGGGGCCTTAACCGCTTCTGTCAGACAGGTTATAGAAACATCGACCGTGCGACAGCCCATTCAACCCATCTGGAGGAACACGTGCATTTTGCGTCAGACAATTGGGCAGGCGCCCATCCCAAAATCGCCGAGAGCCTTTCATTGCATGCAGCAGGCTTTGCGGCAGCCTATGGCGCAAGTGAAATCGACAAGCGTGTAGAACAAAGCTTCAACGAATTGTTTGAGCGCGAAGTTGCCGTGTTCTTTGTCGGAACCGGAACAGCCGCCAACTCGCTGGCGCTTGCAAGCGTCAACCGGCCCGGTGGAGTTTCGCTGGTACACCGCGAAGCGCATGTGATCGAGGACGAGTGCGGTGCGCCTGAATATTTTACCGGCGGCGCCCGCTTGCATCCAATTGACGGCGCGCATGGCCGCATCGACCCCGAGCTTCTCAAGCGCGAACTGAAGCGGTTCAATCCGGCATTCGTCCATGCCGGACAGCCCATGGCCGTCAGCATCACGCAAGCGACCGAAGTTGGTACGCTCTACCAGCCCGAACATATTGCCACCATTTCCGAGATCTGCCGCGATGCCAGTCTGCCGCTGCATATGGACGGTGCACGCTTTGCCAATGCGCTTGTTTCGCTGGACATGACGCCTGCCGAAATGACCTGGAAACAGGGCGTAGACATCGTTTCCTTCGGGGGTACGAAAAACGGCTGCTGGTGCGCCGAGGCATTGGTCTTCATGGACCCGGCCCGCGCCAAAGACCTTCCATTCATCCGCAAACGCGCAGCACAGCTCTTTTCCAAGACACGCTTTGTAGCAGCGCAATTCGATGCTTACCTGCGAGACGATCTCTGGCTGGAACTGGCACGCCACTCCAATGCGCTCGCCGCGCGCCTCGCTGGTCATATCAATGCGTCGAGCCAGATGCGCCTTGCCTGGAAACCGGAAGCCAATGAGGTCTTCGCCATCATGAAACAGTCGGTCTATGACCGTCTGCGCAATGCCGGAGCGATTTTCTACGACTGGAACCCGCCGCATTCGGAAGTGAACCGCATCAGCGACGGCGAAATTTTCGCCCGCTTTGTGACGAGCTTCGCCAACACGGAAGAAGATGTCGACCGGTTCGCCGACTTGATCGCCTGACGCTCTTTCGTATCTGTCAAAATGAAAAAGGCGGCGCTTCAAGCACCGCCTTTTCTTATTCATTCTCAACCAAGCTTAATGCGCGGTTTTTGCCTCGATCTGCTGAGCGCTGTCGGAGCCAGCCTTGGTAACTTCGATCTTGCGCGGTTTCATCTGTTCAGGAATCTCACGCTTGAGATCAATGTGCAGGAGACCGTTCTTGAGGCTCGCACCGGCGACTTCAACGAAGTCAGCGAGCTGGAAACGGCGCTCGAACGCACGCGAAGCAATACCACGATAGAGAACTTCACCGATATCGGAAGCATTTTCATCTGCCTTCTGACCCTTGATGGTCAGCTGGTTGCGATGTGCTTCGATTTCGAGTTCGCTTTCGGAAAAGCCCGCGACCGCCATGGTGATGCGATAGGTGTTTTCACCCGTGCGCTCGATATTATACGGCGGATAGGACTGGTTACCCTCCGGCGAAGCGAGCGTATCAAGCATGGTGAAAAGCCGATCGAAACCGACCGTGGAACGATAAAGCGGGGAAAAATCTACGTGACGCATGTATTAGCCCTCCTTTAGAGCGACATGATGCTTGTTTCAGCATGATCTTTTCCGAAGGGCGCTAAGCGCATTCGGGATCATACACGGCGGCGAAATTCCCTTCTGGCGAATTCCTTGATGCCGGCGGTCCCTTTCAGGCGACCGCAAAACTCATTTGGGAACGGTGCTTTTTCATTTCAAGTCCACATGCGCGTGACGATCGCGAAAGGTAAGCCTACACGGGCTGTCACGGCGCGTAATAACTCCTGATCCATAGGGGCCTACATTTTGGGGATTCGCCGCACAATGAACCCAAAATGAACATCATCTTTGGCGAGCGTTCAGCCGCTTGGGGCTAATGTCCCACCATGCCTGCTGCAAAGCGGGTTCATCAAAGGATCACGGTTATGAAAAAAGCTGTTCTCGCTTTTGCCGCACTTGCCACCGTCGCAACCGGTTTTGCGACATCATCCCTTGCAGCCGACAGCGGCCTGCGCGTTCAGGTTCAGTATTATGATGATGACGGCTATCGTCCGCCGCGTCCTTATCCGGGCCCGCGTCCCGGTTGGGATGGTGGCCCGGACCGCCGCCCAGGCTGGGGCGACGACTATGGCCGTCGCGAGATTATGGGGCCGCGCCGTATCGCACGTTCATTGGAACGCCGCGGCTATGATGTCGGCGATATACGCCTTAACCGCGACACTTATTTCGTTCGTGCCACGAGACCCAATGGTCGCCGCGTCATCGTGATGGTCGACGCCTATTCAGGCCGCATCGTCGGTGAACGCCGTCCCGGCGGGTACTAAGCGCTTTCCTAAAATTCTTTCTACAGACCAGCCGGCGTAACGTCCCTTGCACCGGCTGTTCTTTGAGCCGGAAGTTCGTTCTCGAACTTCCGGTTACTTTTTATCATCAATTGCCCCATTATGCTGGAAGCAAATATCCAGATCTGAAACAGAAAGGCTCGCAATCGGATGTCGGAACTGCTTTTCGAAACCGATGCGAATCCCATTCCACACGGAATGAAGGCTGGCCTGCTTGAAGTGAGGGGCGGCAAGAGCCTGCGCTATGCCATACTGAAAGCGGAAACAAAGCCAATACGGGGAACGGTTGTCCTGCTTCAAGGACGCAATGAGTTCATCGAAAAATATTTCGAAACCATGACCGATCTCACCGCACGCGGTTTTACGGTCGTGACGTTCGATTGGCGCGGGCAAGGCGGCTCGCACCGGCTGCTGAAGGATCGCCAGCGCGGTTATGTCCGCAGTTTCGACGACTATTCCGACGATCTCGACCTTATCCTTGACCAGATCGCTTTGCCCGACTGCCCCCCGCCCTTCTACATCCTCGGCCATTCGGCTGGTGCGCTCGTGGCGCTTTCCTCAATGGGCAGGCTGACATCACGCATCAGTCGCATGGTGCTTTGTGCGCCCTTCATGGGGCTTGATGGACAAAAGCTCAGCGATGACAATGTACGCCGCATCGCGTCGGCCTTCCGATGGCTCGGCCTCGGCCGGGTTTATGCCTCCGGCGGACGCAGGCTGGCCTCACGCCCTTTTGCAGGCAATCCGCTGACCAGCGACCCGGCGCGCTTCATGCGCAATATGGAAATCCCACGTCTTAACCCGGAACTTGCGCTTGGCGGTCCGACAGCTCGCTGGCTCTGGAGCGCTCTCGAAACATCTCGGCGCATTAATCAACCGGATTTCTATAGTGGCCCCACAGTGCCCGTTCTCATCATTGCCGCTGGCGCAGATCGCGTGGTTTCCACATCGGTGATCGAACGCTTTGTTGCGCGCACGCGCAATGTCTCGCTGACGACAATTACCGGCGCACGTCATGAGATGCTTCAGGAAGCCGACTTTTATCGCGAGCAGCTCTGGGCCGCCTTCGATGCCTTCATTCCCGGATCGTCGGAAGTGGAAACCATGCCGGAGACGATTGAACCCTTGGCCTCCGGTATTTAAAGCGTGTCGCGCCTTATCATATTCAAACGACACGCTTTGAGCTTTTATTTTTAAGCATGTCTCCCAAAAGCGGTTCCCATTTTTGGGAGGCATGCTTTAGCTATTCAGCAGATCAAGCGCTGCCCTGTGCAGTTCAGGAGAAGCGGCTGCCACGACATCGCCACCCTTCTCCGCCGGGCTGCCATCGCGTTGCGTCACCACGCCGCCAGCCTGCTCAATCAGCGGAATGAGAGCGACAATATCATAAGGCTGCAGACCCGCTTCAACGACAATGTCGGCAAATCCGCTTGCCAGCATCGCGAAGGCATAACAATCAACCCCGTAACGGGACAGCCGAACAGCGCCTTCCAGCCGATCAAATCCCTTACGGCTTTCGCCTTTGAAAAGAGCGGGCGTCGTCGTGAACATCGTTGCATCGGCCAAGGCGGCATTCTTGCGAACCGACAGGCGGTGAGGCACGTCTTCGCCGCCATGGCGTACGAGATAAGCGCCATTACCATCGCTGTAGAATAACTCACCCGTGAAGGGCTGCGACATCATTCCCGCTTTGGCATCGCCATCAACAGTCAGCCCCAGAAGCGTGCCCCAGACCGGCAGGCCGGAAATGAAGGCGCGGGTTCCGTCGATAGGATCGATGACCCAGACATGGCTGCGGTCAATATTCTCCGGCCCATATTCTTCCCCCAGAATACCATGGTCGGGAAAAGCATTGCCGATAACTGCACGAATCGCACGCTCCGCCGCCCGATCCGCTTCGGTTACCGGATCGAAACCGACGCTATATTTGTTGTCGATTTCCGTCAGCTGACGAAAACGCGAAAGTGTTTCGCGCGCTGCGGCAGCAGCCACTTCAGAAAAAAATGCCTTGTCGATCAGCAACCCCGAACTCCTGTTTCCAAGACATGGCGCATACTTGTGCAAACCATGCTAATTTTGCCTACATAATGAGCATACTGAAATTCGCTCAAAAAATATGCGCATTTTCTTGACGTTAACGCCATTCAGACGTAACTTAAATCCCAGACAGGTTTTCCTGTCGATGCCTTTCGGGGCATTTCCTCCCTAGTCTTTGACCGCGCTCGTATCGTTCGGGCGCGGTTCTTTTTATCTGCGAGAAGCGCTCGACGGAACGAATTATTCCGCAGCCAGAGGCGGCGCGATAAAGAGATCATCCGGCAGGGATGTCAGGTCGCTCAGGAACCCGTGCAGATCGGCACAGAGCGTTTCGAAACCGGCAAGCTTGTGCAGGTTCTGCTCGTTCACATAGAGACTGCGATTGATCTCAATCTGCAGGGCATGGCAGGCCATAGCAGGCCGTCCGTAGTGTTCCGTGATAAACCCACCAGCATAGGGCTTGTTGTGTGCGACGGTGTAACCCAGATCCTGCAGCAGATCGATGGCAGCCTGCGTCAGCCTTTCGCTGCAGGACCGACCGAAACGATCACCGACAATGAAATCCGGACGCGATCCGATTTCGCCGGGTCGAGTGCCGCCAGGCATCGAATGGCAATCAATCAGAACCGCATAGCCAAAACGCTGGCGCGTGGACTGAAGCAATGCATCAAGCGTCTGGTGATAAGGCTTGTAGAGGCCCTCGATGCGATAGAACGCTTCGGCGAGCGGAATGCGCCCCGGATAGATCAGCTGACCTTCGCCGACCAGTCGCGGCACTGTGCCGAGCCCGCCTGCAACGCGCGCCGACTGGCTATTGACGAAAGGCGGCAACGGCTCGGCGAACATGCGCGGATCGAGCTCATAGGCTTCACGGTTCACATCGAGAAAAGCACGCGGAAAATGCGCCTTGAGCAAGGGAGCACCGAGCCGCATGGCCGAAGCAAAAAGTTCATCGACATAGCAGTCTTCCGAATGGCGTATGCTCAAGGCGTCGAGACGCGAGGCCTCAATGAACGAATGCGGATAGTAACGCCCGCTATGCGGTGAATTGAAGACAAACGGAATACGCTGTTCCGCCGGAGCGCATATCTCGAAGGGCGGTATCAGACTAAAATCGCGCTCCAAACTCATTCTTCACCCGTTTTCGGCCGGAACATTCAGCCATTCGACGACGATCCACGTCAGTATTATAACAAATTACGTCAGACGGCCCATGCGTGCAAATGGCTGGCAGCCGAATCTTCCGGCCTTTGCATGACGTGCATATGCGACAATCCTGTCACACTGAACAGCTTGTTGCCAAATACACGCCACAACAATTAACATTCGCGCGAGCATTCATTCCATATTTACCAAAGAAGCGTTTTCTACGGTGGATATTGAGTCGTTAAGGGTCAGCTTTTGGGCGATGAACACGACACAGAATTCGGACGGAACAATGAAGAGAATCCTTCTAGCTGAAGATGACAATGATATGCGCCGCTTCCTCGTCAAGGCGTTGGAAAAAGCCGGTTATCACGTAACCCACTTCGACAATGGCGCGAGTGCCTATGAAAGATTGCAGGAAGAGCCTTTCTCCCTTCTGCTGACCGACATTGTCATGCCGGAAATGGACGGTATCGAACTGGCGCGGCGCGCGACAGAAATCGACCCGGATCTGAAGATCATGTTCATTACTGGCTTCGCCGCTGTCGCCCTCAACCCCGATTCGGATGCGCCGCGCGATGCAAAGGTGCTTTCCAAACCATTCCACCTGCGTGATCTGGTCAACGAAATCGAAAAAATGCTGATCGCCGCCTGAGGCGATCCCGCAGATTCGCGGCCCTTTGTTTTGTCATCAACAAAAAGACGAAAAAACTTCATAAAAGGGCATTGACGGGCGCAACGCGATATGGTGTATGCGCCACATCGAATGGGCGTGTAGCTCAGCGGGAGAGCACTACGTTGACATCGTAGGGGTCACAGGTTCAATCCCTGTCACGCCCACCATTCGATCTCATAAATGCATCGCAATTTCATGCGCTTATCAACACCGAGCATAACTTGCTCGCCAAGGTGTTGCAAGCAGATGGTCGCAAATCCAGCGCTTACTGTGACTGTGCTGTGACACGTTTGCGCTGAATTCAAACGGCGTCAGATCGGGATTGTGTGCACCATGTGCCATGGGATGATCGTCATTTCAGCCGCAACTTAAACACCTCCTCCTAAACACGTGTCAGTCGAATACGCCCCGGCAATCCCCCCGCAAAAAGCAAACACCCACCCTTACTGTGCGGTAATATACAGGTGTGAGCGAGATCATCCCCCGTTCTTCTTGTCCACGGGTATCCAGATTGCACAATTATCGTCACCGTACGGCATTGCACGACTTTCAAGCACACATATGCCCACCCATGCACATACGACAGCATCAAGAGCATCTTCGAACGCCTTTAATTCCCATGTTGCAGATGCTTGCGATGGCACAGGAAGCATTGCGCTCACTCCGGTAATTTCATCCTCTAGTGCCGCGACAATGGCCGACCATTGATCCAGCAAACGGATACGTCGGTTCACTGGTGTTTCGGAACGCCAATAGCTTCTCGTTTTCGAGACCTTGTAAGGCAAGCGCTCAATCGCTCCAGTAAGTTCAACCAATGCAGGATGCGGATACACCTCGATCAGCCCCGGTTTTGAAACACGCGTCGTCAGCAGCGGATAACCGTTTGCTTCGCATGCTTCACGAAATGCATTGCTAATCAAACCCGGTCGAATTGCGTTCGGTGAATGCGTTCCACATTTTTTGACACCGTACGTGCGTGAAACTGCATCGTCAGCGCTACGGCGCGCAACAATTGGAGTTCTAGCTAACGGCATATCAATGGCAATCAGATCGACACTGCCACTGCTGTTCATCGACGCTGCCGCATCAAGCACCGATCTTAAATCGATAACGGAAGGCAACGGCCTGCGTTGTTTATTGATCGAATGTTCGCTGTCATCAATGAAATTTAGATACGATGCAGCCACCGCGATCAATCGCCAGTATGAGCCTGTGTTTTGAACCAATGCAATGCCGCTACATTGCGTTGCAGTCCAAGCGGCATCAATTCCTAAAATACTGGCCATCTATCCCCACAATTAGCTATCCATCTGATACAAATAGGAATTATAAACAAAGGTGTCACGATAAGAAAATAGTCCTAACACTCCCAATCTCTACTCAATAAATAAGACTAAATACAACATACCTGCGGGAAGAAGTAACCCTTTGAAATTCAGAGCGAGCGAACTAAGCAATGTAATGGATTTATAAGCACCACATGTTGATGACCCCATGAGTGAGAGAAATGCGACCATTCCTTTACTAGCTAATAATGATTTATTTGATATCAACATTATCATTCTCATGGTGGTTTTATACGGCACATATACCTCACATAAGAACAGAGAAAACAGTGATGTTGCTTCAGCTACTACCTTACATTGACACGCTAGAACCAATACCGAATGATCTCATGTTGTCTGCGTTCAACGAGTTGGACAGGGGCTTTTCCGCAAATGCACGTCGCGAAGCCGCGAACGCTATTGTTCCCGATGCTGGGAAATATCTATCCAATACATATCATCTAAACTCCCTCATTACAGCCGAACTTTCAATTGATGAAGCGAATAAGATCATTGCATCTAGAAAGATATACATAGATCGAGCTCGCCATCTTCTCCCTAGTATTCTTTCGATGTTAAACGTTAGAGACTATCGTAAATTATATACAGCGCTAAGCATCATCAATGACTGTTGTCACGATTTTCCGATTATCTCAAAATCAAACCATTCCAAGAAAATTAAGAAAGAAATAATTAAAAGTATTGATGACGTTATCATTAACTCATCTCGTTTATACAATACAATTAATGATGTGCAGAGACACATTGAAATAGAATACGATCATCATAAATTTTCTTTATCTCGTATGCGCCGTCTCTGCCCCATTGATTTTGGGTTTGCGCTTGAAGTATTGAG